>Ga0209004_1000183_pt1 | contig 14957 bp, 11 predicted proteins | sample TexAe_RefH0_M1_FD_187948 | JGI IMG/M metagenome (GOLD analysis project Ga0209004, IMG submission 187948) | Forest soil microbial communities from Davy Crockett National Forest, Groveton, Texas, USA - Texas A ecozone_RefH0_M1 (SPAdes) (version 2) | ecosystem: Environmental > Terrestrial > Soil >... | reverse complement strand
GACTGCACTCGCAACATCGTCCTTGAACTGCGCCAGCATTGCCGCAATCACGCCCGTCAGCACATCGCCGCTGCCGCCCTTCGCCATTCCCGGATTCCCCGAAGTATTCACTGCGACTCGCCCATCCGGGTGAGCGATCAGCGTACGCGATCCCTTCAGCACCAGTGTCACACCATGGTCGCGAGCAAACTCGCGCGCAACTTCAAGCCGATCCGCTTGAATCTCTTCAACACTCTTCCCCGTCAATCGCGCCATCTCCCCCGGATGCGGCGTCAACACCACCGTCCGCCCCGCCTTCGCAACCTCCGTCATCTTCTCCATCAGAAACGGATTCGCTGCGAGCGTGTTCAACCCATCCGCATCAATCACCGCAGGCATCTTCGTATCCGAAAGCACCGCCTCCAGCAGAATCTCCGTTCCCGGTCCCTCACCCAATCCCGGCCCCACAGCAATCACTGTCTTGCGCCCAATCAGTTTCTGAAATTGCTGCGCCGTGATTCCCTTGCTTGCCAGTTCCCCCGACGGACTCGCCATCATCGGCCATGTCATCAACTCCGGCGCAAAGTTCGACACCTGCGCCACAATTGAGCTCGGCACCGCAGCCGTTACCAACCCCGCTCCCGCTCGCAACGCTGCCAGCGAAGCCATCGCCGGCGCACCCGATTTCCCCACCGATCCGCCAATCACCAGCACGTGTCCAAACTTTCCTTTGTTCGAATCCGCGCCCCGGGGTTTCTCCACCAGCGCGTGCGAAGCTCCCGCCCAGCTCAGTCCCTGCTCAGAAACAATCGCCTCTTCCGGTGAGCCAATCGGCGCCACCACCACCGGCTGATCCCACCGCCGTGTCAGCTGCCCGAAAACATGGGCTGGCTTCGGAGACGTAAACGTGATCACCGCATCCGAAGGAAACGTGGTGTCTTCGACTTTGCTGCTTGTAGAATCCGCAGGCCAGCCCGAAGGTAGATCCACCGAAAGAAAAGGCGCCTCACTCTCGTTTGCCCACTCCATCGCCGCCAGCGCCAGTCCCTTCATCGGTGGCTTGAATCCGGTGCCTAGAACCGCATCGATAATCAGGTCCGCCTCGAGCGTGGCATTATGCGCTCTCAGCTCCGCTGCGGAATTCACTTCATACAAATAGCGATTTGGAGAAATACTTAGTTCGCGCCACGCCGTCGCCGCATCGCCTTTCAACTCGTATTGGGAGCCCAGCAGCAGCGTCGTAACCTCGAGCCCAGCCTTCGCCAGCAACCGCGCCGCCATCATCCCGTCGCCGCCGTTGTTGCCCCTTCCGCATAACACCGTCACGCGCCGCGCCCGCGGAAATTGCTCCCGCACAAACACGTCCACCGCCGCCGAAGCCGCGCGCATCAGCTCAATCGACGACACGCCATAGCGATCCGTCGTCACCCGATCGCAGGCCTGCATCTCCTCCGCGCTCAGAACCTTCATCGCAACCATCCTAACCCCACCCACCGCGATGTCTGCAGGTTCATCCACTAAAGGAAAGGGCCGCTGGTTCCAGCCAAACTCCCGCTAACTTGCTAACTCGCAATGGCGCTTCAGCGCCGCTGACCCGCTAGTGCGATTCCCCGGGGTTGCCATTTCGCCGGAAAATCAACTTAAAAAGCGAGTGTCAAGGGGCTGTAGCGAAAGATTTTTCGTAAACCATGTATTTGCTATAACCTGCAAACCAAAGCGTTTTGCATGTAATTTCTGTCAAATCCGTATCTTTGAACACATGGGGCTGAGAATCCCAAACATCACCGTCCCAGAAGCGCCGTAACCCCTTTGTTAAGAGGATTCTGGCGGTAAGTTCAATTGTAAGAGGACTTTGCAGCGATACCCTGCCCATAACCCTATAGCCCTCAGGATTTTATGCCCAGAATCCGCAAAAAAAAAGATGCGCGGATTTGCAAACGGACGAATGCAGATCCGCTATAGTCGCCCACAAAAAAATCGGCCCCCGTCATTAACGGGGGCCAAGTTGCCTTGGTTCTCTCGTGTTGCGAGAGCTCTATTGGCGGCCAACGGCGGGGTAGCCGTCGGCGCGGAAGGAAGCCTCAGGGGGGTGGCTACACAGCATTACTGCTGCTCCGCACCGGTCGAGGACGCCATACCATGGGGGGATGTGGTGCCCTGGGCCGCCAAACTGTTTTCCATCAACTTGATATGCACGGTGCTGGGAACCCGCTCACGATGGTGGGCGGCAGCAGGCTTCGGCGCAGTCTGATCGGCCGGAGCGTTGTTGCTCGCAACATCTGTGGTCGGCTCTGTGATCGGGGCATTGCCCAAGGCCACTGCGTGCATACGGTAGACGGGAACTTCATGTTCCGTTACGAGGTAGCGCTGAACCGCTTCCGCCTCGCGCTGGGAGCTCGCGATACCGGCTGCCCCTGCACCCGGCGAACGAGCTTCGATTTCGATGATGTAACCCTGATGACCTTCCAGGCTCTTCGCCATGTCATCAAGCTTGGCCTTCGCGTCTTTCGAAAGCATTGGGCTTCCGGCGCGGAATGGCACTTCAACGTCAGAGATCGGCTTATACGTATCCAAGCCGTTCACTGTCGTATTCAGACCGTCGACGTGTCCCGACGCTGCCACGGCGGTATCATTTGCCTTCTTCGCCTGATCGCCGGCTTGTGTAGCTACCTGGTTCGCCGCATCGGCCGAGTCCTGCGCCTTCTTGATGCCGGCCTGGGCGCGCGAATCAACGTCCTTGATGTCGGAGGCATTCTTTGCGTTCACTTGGTCGAGCTCGGTGAGCCGGTCATTGATCGGATCGAGCCGCTTCTTCACCCACTTCTTGCGGGCCATCGGATTGACGCGTCCCCAGAAACCCTCTTTCGCGTCCGTGGGCGCACTTGTGGCTGCCGCTGGAGGAGTCGAGGACGGTGTCTGCTGCGCGGCCGCCGGAGGATTCTGGGAATTATCAGGCTGCTGCGCCATCGCGGGGATCGCGATCGCCGAAGCCAGGGCAAGAACAGCCACCTGGCTGGGTAACAGTATGCGTGCTGTAATTTGATTTTTCATTTTTTCTTTAACCCCTGAATGTGCGGTTGCCGCGATCATGCTGCGGGTGAGCATGTAGTGCCGCTCGCACTCCCATATTGCATGGGGCGTGCCAAAGAGCCCCACGATTGTGGATAAAGAGATAGTTCCTTCAATATCAGCGCTTTATGCGAATTTCTGCCCAGATGAGCCGATCAACCCGCCCGGCTGGCGACAGAAATGAGAAAGTAATTTTTACAGCGAGCGGTAACTCTTACCCGGTAAATCGAGATACTCCGCTATTTTGCGTCCACGCGGACAATGCGGATCTCGGGGTAAACCCCGTTCCAATCCGGCGTCACGGTGTCGAAGATCAGCCGAAAATCCTGGCCGTCCCCGGGCTTCAGCGGGGCCGCCGCGGCCGGCTCCAGATCAACATAAGGGTCGCGCGTCCTGATCCACTTCAGCGGCTGGGTCTCATTCTGCGCTACTTCATTTGCAGCATTCCGGAACAGCACCTGCACCGAGACTCCCGTGACCGTCCTGCTCCCGTTGTTCGAGATATGCCCGTCGATATAGGTCACTTTGCCGCCAGCCAGGTTGCCGGACTCGCTCATCGCCAAATTGGTGATCGGCAGGCTCGCCGCGTAGGCATCCGGAGTTGCCGAAACCGGCGTTACCGTCGCTGCCCCTTTGCCGCGCTCCAACATGAAAACCACGATCGTCGCGACAAGCAAAACCACCCCGGCAGCAATCGCCAGCGGCATCCAGTTCCGCTCGCGCGGCTCCGTCGGTGGAACAAGCTGAGGTCCGGTACTCACGAGCGGATTCTACACCTTGGCCTCTCCGCACTTCACCTTCAACAACGTATACCGTTCCCTATGCGCAACCCTGTACACTGACGCGAACGGTGAAACCGGCCTCATGGTTGATGAGAAAGGCCCGCTTAACATCCCACGGAGGTTCCATGCCTAAGTACGTCATCGAGCGCGAAGTTCCTGGCGCCGGAAACATGTCCCCTGACCAGCTCCAATCCATCTCCCAAACATCCTGCGGAGTCCTGCGCAAACTCGGCCCCGAAATCCAGTGGGTCCACAGCTACGTTACCGGCGACAAAATCTATTGCATCTACATCGCGCCCAACGAAGATCTCATCCGTGAGCATGCCAGCCAGGGTGGATTTCCGGCCAACTCCGTCGCCGAAGTGAAGTCCATCATCGACCCCACAACCGCCGAAGCTTAGATCCCACTGAAAGAGATTTGGCAGTAGAGTCCGACGACAAAGTTGGCTACTCTGACTGCCTGCAAAGTTTTCAAAGCGTAACTTGTTTGCGTCAGGGCAAGGCTTTAGCCGTGCCGTATTTGCGTGAGGGCAGGGCTTTCAGTCGTGCCGTAAGCGCGATGAACTTGATGGGCTTTACGTCCCTGCGGAATCTTTCCTCCCGCGTGACGAAGTTTCGGCAGCCCCTTCAAACCCTGACAGCAGTAAATCGCAGGATTTGAATTCCGAAGAATCCGCTTGGCGAAACAGCCAACGACCTGGCCACGTCCCAAAACGGTCATCCTCTATTCCCAAAAAGTGACATGCGTAATCGAAGCATTAACACTTTTGGTTGATTCACAATTGAATCGAGATGAATCTATATAGGAGGGAAGATAACGCGCGACCTTGCGACAAGCTCGATCTTTTCGTGATCCGTGGAAAGGCATCAACTATGAACCGCTCCCCCATCGCCGTCTCAGCAACATCGCGTCGCAAGGAAGACTTGGCCTACCAGGCCGTCACCGTTGTTGCGATGGTCACCCTGCTGGTCAGCGTCTGGATCTTCTAGGCGCGCGTCGACGCTCCTCACGCCGCAGCTCCGCGGCATTCCCATGCTAGAAATTTCCCCGTAGGTTTGACCGGATCGGCTGATTCGGCCCGCGCCCTCGCGCTCCGAATCAGCACCGCCAGGCGCCGCCCAGTTCCTGTTGACGCATTCAACGCCCGCATTTCATCGCCAAGAGCACATCGCACCCGCTCTGCGGGCCATCCGGTTTCTCATTCCTAAGAATGCGCAATCTAAGCTGCAGTCCAGGCATCAATGTTTCTAAAGGCACTCCGAACGGTTGGAGTGCGGTCGCAGTTCTTCGCCGTCACCACGAACCGAGGTCAATCCGTGAGCCAAACCAGCACCATATTGAAAGACACCATCACATCCGTCTTCGATCTACAATCGCTTGCCGCCAAGTTTCCGCCCGCCGCCAAACCAATGCTGCTCGACATTCGCCTCACCGACGAACCAGCAGCCAGTTCGCGCCTCTTTCGCGTCTACCGGCCTGCCCCTGCGCACTTCCATAAAACCTGCGACGAATATCTCCAGGTGATCCAGGGCCGCGGCAAATTCGTGGTCGACGGCGGCGATCCCGTGGAACTTGGCCCCGGCCAGCTCCTGTTTTTCCGCCGCAATACCGTCCACGCAATTCCAGAAATTGTCGAAGGCCCGCTGGTCGTCTTCTCCGTCGACACGCCGCGCCGCGACCCGTCCGACGTCACCTTCGTCGATCCCAAATACGGAACCGCGGAAGACTTCATCGAAACCATCAAGCCATAGATTAAAAAGGAAAAGGGGAGAAGCGAGAACGCCGTTATTTCCCCTGCGCTATCTGCACCAGCAGCCACGCATTCAGCCCCGCAATCAGCACCGCAGTGCTCCATGCGAGGACCTTCAGCCACCGAGCGTTCACAAACTCGCCCATCTTGGCGCGATCCCCGGTGAAGATCACCAGCGGCACAACGGCAAAGCTCAACTGCATCGACAGGATCACCTGGCTCAGCAGCAGCAGCTTCTCGGTTCCCCGCTCGCCATTCACGGCCACCACGATGATGGTTGGAATAATCGCCAGCGAGCGTGTAATCAGTCTGCGCAGCCATGGCGACACTTTCAGATGAATGAACCCCTCCATCACGATCTGCCCGGCAAGCGTCCCCGTAATCGATGAGTTCTGCCCCGACGCCAGTAGCGCCACCGCAAACAGCGTGCTCGCAAATCCTGCGCCCACCAGCGGACTCATCAGCTTGTACGCATCTTCGATCGCTGCCACTTCAAAGTGCCCGCTGCGATGAAATACCGCTGCCGCCACAATCAGAATTCCCGCATTCACAAACAGCGCCACGGTCAGTGCCAGCGCCGAATCCACATTCGCCATGTGGATAGCCTCACGCTTGCCCTCAGGCGTGCGCTTGTAACTCCGGCTTTGCACAATTGACGAATGCAGGTAAAGATTGTGCGGCATCACCGTCGCCCCCAGAATCCCGATCGCGATATACAGCATCGCTGGATTCGCCACGATCGATGGCGACGGAATCAGCAGGCATTTGAGAAGAGGCATGTATTCGGGACGCGACAAAAACACCTGCACAGTGAACATCCCCAGGATGGTCCCGATCAACGCGATCACCAGCGCCTCAACATACCGGAAGCCCCACCGCTGCAGCAGCAGGATCAGCAGCACATCCAGCCCCGTGATCAGCACACCGTAGAACAGCGGAATATGAAACAGCAGTTGCAGCGCGATCGCCGACCCGATCACCTCCGCCAGGTCGCACGCGGCAATGGCAATCTCCGCCCCCACCCACAGCGCGAAACTTGCCTTGCGCCCGTAATCCTCGTGGCAGAGCTGCGCCAGGTCCCGCTCCGTGGCCACCCCCAGTTTCAGCGCCAGGCTTTGCAGCAGAATCGCCATCAGGTTCGAAAGCATGATCACGAACAGCAGCGTGTACCCAAACCGCGATCCGCCTGCAATGTCCGTCGCCCAGTTCCCCGGATCCATGTAGCCGACCGAGATCAGGAACCCTGGTCCCAGGAAACCCAGCAGCCGCCGCCAGTACACCGGCGACCGTGAGATGCTCACGCTTGAATGCACCTCGGGTAAAGAGGGCTCTTGGAGCCCTATGGAGTTGGGAGTCTCTGTGGCCATAGAGGAGAAAAGGGGGGAAGCCCTGAGACTTCCTCAGTTAAGTATGTCACAAGTTAATCATAGTTAATATAATTTTCTTATTACTAATTACTACGACACCTCCGGCCGCAGCCACACCGCATCGGCAGCTGGCCGTCCCAGAATAGAATTTCCTGTAGGTAACTCAATCGAAACTGTTTGATCGTAGTTCTGACTCAGGACCCGCAGTTTCTGGTTCGGTCCTACTCCCATTCGATGCAGGAACAGAAGCAATTGCGAATCTCTTTCCTGCAGGCTCGTCACCCGGTACCTCTCTCCGACCCGCGCCTCTGAAAGCGGCACCTCTCCCCGCTTTTTCCGATCCACCGGCCGCATCGGCAGTACCGCGTTTCCATGCGGACAGGCCCCACCCTCACCCAGCTTTTCCTTTAACTTTGCCTCGAACGCAGGCGAAACAGCATGCTCCAGCCGCTCCGCCTCTTCGTGAATCTCGTACCACGCCATCCCGAAAACTTCGGTCAGCATCCGCTCGATCAGGTGATGCCGCAGCGCTGTCCGATAGGCCGTCTCCCGCCCCGTTTCGGTCAGCCGTACGATCCCGTCGTCGCCCACTTCGACATACCCATCGCGCCGCAGCCGCTTCAGCGCCATCGTTACCGCCGGCGCCGACACCTCCAGCCAGTGCGCCAGCGTCGCCGGAATTACCTGGTGCCCCTCGGCCTCAGCCTCCAGGATCGCCTTTAGATAATTCTCTTTCGAAACTTGAATCGCGTCTTTCATCGGAGTGCCGCAATCAGTCTATATGCTTTACAACCCTTCCTTCCGTCTCCGCTGCCTCAAAACAAAACCAGCTCTCCGGAAACTCGAAGAGCTGGTCCAACCACGAAACAAACTGACCACTGACACCTTTTCTACGGCTTCACCCGCACCTTGGGTTCGACACTCAACCCCGGCCGCAGCGCATGATCCGGATCTTCCTTATCCAGGTTGTCAAAGTCGACCCTCACCGGCAGGCGCTGCACCACCTTCACGTAGTTGCCCGTCGCGTTCTCTGGCGGGAACAGGGAAAGCACAGAACCCGTTGCGCCGCCAATCTGGGTCACGTGCCCGTGATAGGACTTTCCTGTCGCGTCCACATCGATGTCAACGCCTTGTCCCTTGCTCATGTGCTTTAACTGCGTCTCTTTAAAGTTCGCCGTCACCCACAGGTCTTCCAGCGAAACCAGCGTCAGCAAATTCTGCCCCGTCGACACGTTCTGGTTGATCTCCACGCTCTTACGCGTGATGATGCCCGCCTCGGGCGCCACAATCTTCGTGTAGCTCAGGTTCAGATTTGCCTGGTCAAGCTGCGCCTGCGCCACGGCCACCTGCGCCAGGGCCTGCCTTGCCCTCGCCGACTGCGCCGCTACCTGCTGCGGCCCGGTCTCCGCATATTTGAACTGCGCCTGTGCCTGTGCAGACCTGTCATTGGCAACCCGCACCGCGTCACCCGCGGCGCGCTCCGTAGCGTGCGCGTTCTCAACCGCCGCCTTGGACGCATCCGCTGCCGCCACCGCCGCGTCAAACTGCTGTTTGCTGATCACATCCTTCTCGACCAGCGGCTTGTAGCGTTCCAGGTCCTGCTGCGCTTTCAGATTGTTCGCCTCTGCCTGGATCACCTGCGCGTGTGCTGCAGCCAGTTGCTGCACTGCCTGCGAAATCGATGCAGTCGACGCACTCACATCCGCCCCAGCCGAACTCAGGTTGCTGCCGGTGTTGATCGTTGTGATCGGCACATTGACATTTGCAGCGGCTGCAGCAGCCTTCGCGCTGGCCAGCGCGGCTTGCGCATTCTCCACCGCGACTTGATAATCCCGCGGATCAAGCTCTGCGATCGGATCGCCCGCTTTTACCAGCTGGTTCTCATTCACATCAACGTGGATCACCTGTCCAGCAATGCGCGCACTGATCTGGATCAGGTGTCCATTGATCTGCGCGTCGTCGGTGTCCTCGTAATAGGTGGAGTGCCACCAGAAGCCAAGCCCAGCCAGCACCAGGACCACCACCACTACGATGACGATTCCTTTGCGGCGAGAAGGGGGCTGCGTCACTTCCGTGCTCTCGTCCCGCGGCGACTGCACTGTTGTTGTGGTTGTTTCCGCCACGTTTACTTCCCTCCCATTGCAAAACCAGTGTTCATGTTTTTCGAATCCTATTCATTTTGGGTCGACCCGCCCATGAGGGAGCGGCGACCTTCCTCAGAAATCAAGCAAAACGCAATCACTGATTTTGCCGTAGATACCTGCTGTAGTCCTGCCCGGCCCCCAACGCTCGCACCAAACTCAGTTTGGCCACGTTGTCCCGATAGAGGCTGGACACATATTGATCATTGGCCTGCGCCACCGACTGCTGCGCCTGGCTTACCGCCAGGTTGTCGCTAACTCCGTTGGCATAACGCTGCTGCGCCTCGCTCAATGCTTCGTTCGCCAGGTCCACGCTCGATCGCGCAACCTCAACCTGCTTCTGCGCCGCCTCGATATCCAGCAACGCGTCGCGCACATCCGCGTCCACCTGCGCATTCAAATCGCTCAACTGCGCCTTCTGCGTATCCAGTTGCGACTGGGCAACCTGTGCTTCGCCGCGCAGCCCATATTCCTTGAACACCGGCACACTCAACGTTCCTTGCGCATCGCCCGTGCCGTTCGATTTCCGCACATTCACGCCGATATCGCCATAGTCTCCGTCAAACTCCACGGTCGGCAACCGATCCGCTGTGGCGGCCTTGCGCAACTCTTCAACTGCCTTGGTCTGCTCCACCATCGCAGCCAGATCCTTGCGATTCGCGTGCGCCTGCTTGATCGTCGCATCTACATCGAGCTTGTCGAAGACCGCGTACGGCGACTTGTCCGTCAAGTTGAACTTCTGCTCCAGCGGCAATCCAATCGCCCGTGCCAGCGCCAGTTTGTCCTTCTCCAACGCGTTCTGCGCCACAATCAACTGCTGCTGCAGCGATTGATAGTCCACCCGCGCCCGCAGCACATCCAGTTTCGGCGCCGTGCCCGCATCATGATTCGCCTGAGCCTGGTCCAGCGATACCTTCGCTGTTGCCACCTGCGCCGTGTAACTCTCCACGAGAGATTGATCGGCCAGCACCAGCATGTAGGCGTTGCCGACCGTCAGCACCACCATGTCCCGTGCGTCCTGCGCTGAAAGCTCTGCCGACTTGAATTGATGCTTCGCCGCCATATAGGTCCGCAGCGATTTCACATCGACCAATGTCCAGGTCAGCGACGCCCGCAGGTCGGTATAGCCGAATGGCCCGATAATCGTTGGAATTCCTGGAATCCGAAGACCCTCCGCCGCCAGGTCAACCTTCAAATCGGCCTCGTGTGCATTGAACTCCACGTCCGGCAGTAACGCCTGCATCTGGCTCAATTTCTGAGCCCGTGCCGACGCCGTCTGCGTCCCGCTCAGAATCACACCGAGGTTATTTTTCAGGCCCCGCTGAATCGCATCGTCCAGCGACAAATCCAGCGTCTGCCCGTTCGCCTGACCCACGGTCACGCTGCCTTGAAAACTCCCCGCCGTGGGCCCCGCACTCTGCCCTGGGATCTGTGGCGGCAACTGCTGCGCAGTCCCGCGCAGCGCCGGAATTGCTCCCACAATCAGCGCCAATACTGCACAGGCACAAAAATTACTTGGGTACTTCTTACAATGGTCTGAGGACATCAATCGTCTTTTGAAAATCCTGGCTGGATCCGCCGGAAAGCTGTTTGCCCTTCAATAGATGCAGTTCCCCGGCAGACAGCTTCTTTAAATAGTGTACCGAACGCAAAGACAAAGCATGTGTATCCCGCGACACGCCATCCCGCAGTCCCGGTCCGCGGCCCGCTGCCAACCGTCCACTGTTCACTTTTCACTGTTCACTGCCGTTCATTTCGCCGTCGTCGCGTGAATCACCTGCGAAGCCAGCGAACACATCCCCTGCCGGAAGATCTCCCGCACAGCGTCCGGGTTCCACCCCTCCGCGCCTTCACCGCCATGCCCGGCCAGCATCGTCGCGGTCTCATCCGCGGTAAATCCCGCCACAGCCCTCAGCACAAAGATCACGCGCGTTTCCGTCGCCAGGCTCTCGATCCAGTTCTTCACACTAGCCCTGTTTGGACCCGCCAGCATGTGCTCTAGTTCTTCGCGCGAAATTCCCGCCGCATCCAGATCATCGTCCTCGATGCAGGTCTGGGCATGCTCCAAAACCTCCGGCGCCGCCAGGCTTCCCGGATTCCGTTCCGCAATCAGATCGATCGCCGCAGTACAAAGCACCTTCCCGCTGCTCCGTCGGGCCTCCGCGGCATCACTGCCTGTGAAGACTTCGCTCCGCGCCACCGCCGTCTCCATCAGCCCCATGCTGTCTTCGCCTTCACCCACCAGCATCGCCGCCATGCTATACAGGCTGGCGGCAATCATGTCGAGCATCGCGTCTACGTCTTCGAACTCTCTGCTCTGCGTGACCGCCTCCTTCGGATGGCCGTTCTGTAACTCAATCACCTTGCTCGCAAACTCATCGGACCCAGCCGGCATGGGCCGCTGGGCAATCAATTTATCTTTTGTATTCATGGAAATGCTCCTCAGTTGGGGAAAAATGAGGCACCACACCAAACTTCTATCCTCAACCCGTCGCCATTCTCAGGTCAATCCATTGCCATCTATTTCGTCCCTCTCTCCCTCCTTTTCGCAACTCTTTAACATCCCGGCCCGCCCCGTCTGTAACCATTGCCCGCGAGCGCATCCACAACCCCGGGGTTCCAGTTCCCCTGCAAAACACGGTAGACTTGCCAACACGGTTCGAACACACGCACATGGCCACAGCGAAGCAGAAACAAAAGCTCTTTACCGGACGCGACCACTCCTGGATGCAGTTCAATCGCCGTGTCCTTGAAGAGGCCGAGGATTCCTCCAATCCGCTCCTCGAACGGGTCAAGTTTCTTGCCATCACCGGTTCCAACCTCGACGAATACGTCGAAATCCGCCAGGCCGGGCTCATGCAGCGCATTGAAGACGGCTACCGCGAGCAGGGCTACGATGGCCTCCGCCCCGACGAGTCCCTCGCCGCCCTCACCGCCGAAATCCACACCTTCGTCCAGGCCCAGTACCATTGCTGGAACAGCCTCCTCCTCCCCGAATTGCGCAACCAGGGCATCCGCCTGATGGAGTGGGAGGAGCTCGACGATGACGCTCGCGCCTACGCCCAGGCCTATTTCCAGCGCGAGGTCGACCCGCTCCTCACCCCCATCGCCATCGACCCCGCGCATCCATTCCCGCGCGTTTTGAACAAAGCCCTATGCCTTGCCCTGCTCCTCCGCCGCAAGCGCAAAAGCTCCGGCCCGCAGGTCCTCGGCGTCGTCACCGTTCCCCGTGCTCTCCCGCGCTTCGTCCGGCTCCCTGCCGAGGACGGCAAGTTCGATTACCTGTTGCTGCAGGACTTGATCGCGCAGAACCTCGGCGGCATGTACCGCGGCTACGAAGTGCAATCCCGTGTCGCCTTCCGTGTCACCCGCAATTCCAACCTCTACTTCGAGGAAGAAGAAGCACGCTCCTTGCTCGAAACCATCCGCGTCGAGCTCCACAACCGCCGCAAGGGCGATGCCGTTCGCCTCGAAATCGAAGCCGGCGCTGACCCTGAAATCATCGAACGCCTCCGCGTCAACTTCGAGCTCGACGAAGACCAGGTCTTCCGCGGCGACGGACCAGTGAATTTGTCGCGCCTCATGTTTTTCTACAGCGACATCCAGCGCCCCGACCTCAAGTTCCCGCCCTTCGCGCCCAAGCCGCTGCATCTTAGCCGCAAATCAACCAACATCTTCGACGAACTCCGCCAGCACGACGTCGTGCTCCACCACCCCTACGACTCATACGACGCCGTCGTCAGCTTCATCCAGCAGGGCGCCGAAGATCCCGCCGTCGTCAGCATGAAGCAGACGCTCTACCGCACCAGCCAGGATTCGCCCGTTTTCTCCGCTCTCATTGAAGCCGCCGCCACCAAGGAAGCCACACTCGTCGTCGAACTCATGGCTCGCTTCGACGAAGCGTCCAACATTCGCTGGGCGCGCAGCATGGAGGACGCCGGCGTCCAGGTCTTCCATGGCGTCGTCGGCCTCAAGACACACTGCAAGCTGGCCCTGCTCGTCCGTCGCGACGAAGACGGTGTCACCCGCCGCTATTGCCACCTCGGCACCGGCAACTACAACCCCATCACCGCCCGCTTCTACACCGACCTCAGCCTGCTCACCTGCGATCCGCAGATCACCGAGCGCGTGCACATGGTCTTCAACTACCTCACTGCGCACGCCGAGATCGACGACTATCGCCCGCTCCTCGTCGCCCCGCTCACCATGGCCGAAAGCTTCCTCGGCCTCATCCGCCGCGAGACAGAACACGCCCACGCCGGTCGCCCCGCCCACATCGTCGCCAAAATGAACGCGCTCCTCGAGCCCAGCGTCATCGAAGCGCTCTACGATGCCTCCAACGCCGGCGTCGAAATCGACCTCATCATTCGCGGCCTCAGCATATTGCGACCCGGCGTCAAGGGCATGTCAAGCCGCATCCGCGTCCGCTCCGTCGTCGGCCGTTTCCTCGAGCACTCTCGCATCTTTCACTTCGCCAACGGAGGCGATGACGAAATCTATCTCGGATCAGCCGACTGGATGCCTCGCAATCTCTTCGAGCGCTGCGAAGTCGCCTTCCCCGTCCGCGATCCTGCCGTTAAGGCCCGCATCCACGATGAAATCCTCCCCGCCTACCTTGCCGACACCATCAAGGCCCGCATCCAGCAGTCCGACGGCACCTATCGCCGCGCCGCCGTCCCCAAAGACAGCCAGCCCTTCTCCGCCCAGGATTTCCTCATGAAACTCGCCGAAGGCAAAGCCGATCTGGACGCAATTCCCAAAATCAAGCCCTTCACCCCGCCCACCCGGCGCCCCCAAAAAGCAGTCCCCGAACCCGTCCCGGTCGCCGACTAGAGCTGTTCATTCTTCTGCTACGATTTCCGCGCCAAAAGCGTCAAACAGCTCGAGAGTCTTTGCAGACCAACTGGGTGCAAGCGCGCCAGTTGGTCCTTGACGACGAACGGCCCTCGAATGCCCTGAATTCCCAATACGCGATGTGAATTGAATCTGGTCAATTACATTTCCTGGCACTCGTCATCGACGGCTCATTCCAAATCCGTCGCGGCGCGTCGATATTTTTCCCGGCCATATCACAACTATTTAGAGAAAAATGAAAAAATCCGAAATCCTCCGTGCGTGGGCCGGTATCCTGGCCGGTCGCGCTCCTTCCCTGTCCATCGAGATCACAAAAGAGTGCCCCTTGCGGTGTCCCGGATGCTACGCCTTCGATGCGGCGCACCTCGGCGGCGCAACACAACTGCGCCAACTCTCCGACTTCAGAGGCGACGACCTGGTCGCGCGCGTGCTCGCGCTGATCGACGAGCATAAACCGATCCACCTTTCCCTCGTCGGCGGCGATCCGCTCGTTCGCTACCGTGAACTCGAATTGCTGTTGCCACAAATCCAGAGCCGCGGTGTACATACCCAGATCGTCACCAGCGCGTTCCGGGTAATCCCTGCTGCGTGGATGAAGTTCAACAAGTTGAATGTCGTCATATCGGTCGATGGTCTGCAGCCGGAACACGATGCGCGGCGCAAACCGGCTACCTACGAGCGCATCCTCAAGAACATCAAAGGGACGAGAGTCACCATTCACTGCACGATTACCTCGCAGATCGCTGGTCGCCCCGGCTACCTGGACGAATTCCTTAAGTTCTGGACCGGGCAACCGGAAGTTGCAAGAATCTGGTTCAGCATATTTACGCCTCAGCGCGGCGCCAACGATCCGGAAATACTCACTCCATCGCAAAGACAAAACCTGATTGCCGATCTGCGCCAATTGCGCTTGAAGTATCCAACGCTGAACATGCCGGAAGAAGTCATTCGGGAGATCGCCTCCCCGCCAGGGAATCCGGAAGAATGCATGTTTGCGAGAACCACAAAGACCAT
>Ga0209004_1000182_pt1 | contig 15045 bp, 14 predicted proteins | sample TexAe_RefH0_M1_FD_187948 | JGI IMG/M metagenome (GOLD analysis project Ga0209004, IMG submission 187948) | Forest soil microbial communities from Davy Crockett National Forest, Groveton, Texas, USA - Texas A ecozone_RefH0_M1 (SPAdes) (version 2) | ecosystem: Environmental > Terrestrial > Soil >... | reverse complement strand
CGTGGATCGCATCCTCCTCTGCGACTCGCCAGGGGTACGCTGGCCATCGAGCACGCACGCATTTACGTTTCGCCGGGTGATCCTCCCATTGACGACGGAACCGTTCTGGTGCGCGGCGGCCTGATTACGGCAGTAGGGAGGCAGGTTGAAATCCCGGCTGGCGCCACGATCGTGCCATGCGATCACTGCGTAGTAACCGCCGGATTCTGGAACGCGCATGTCCATTTCACTGAGCCGAAGTGGTCGATGGCCAACTGGAAATCTGCCGCTACACTCAACCCCCAGCTCGCTGACATGTTCCTTAGCCGCGGATTCACCACCGTCATCGATCTCGGCTCCAATCCCGCCGACACCTTTTCCATTCGCCGCCGCATCGAGAAAGGCGAACTGACCGGACCCTATATCTACACAGCGGGAACAGCACTATATCCGCCCCACGGCGTGCCGTTTTATGTGCGTGAAACCGCCCCGAAATGGATGGTTGCCGTGATGCCTCAGCCTGAGACGCCCCAGGATGCAACCCGCATCGTCCGCCGCAATCTGGCCTCCGGCGCAGATCTCACCAAGCTCTTCACCGGTTCGTGGATCGCGCGCGGCCATGTACTGCCCATGCCCGTAAACATTGCCAAAGCCGCCGTAACCGAAAGTCACCTCAACGGCAAGCTGGTCTTCGCGCACCCCTCCAACCTCGCCGGCGTGCAGGTAGCCATCGACAGTGGCGTTGACGTACTGGCCCATGCCGCCGACGACACCAGGGGAGTTGATGCACAGCTGCTGAGTTCCGCGATCAACAAGAACATGGCCATGATCCCAACCCTCAAAATGTTCACCACAACCGTGACCACCGACCCGCATTACATTGACCCGATCTGCGCCGAGGTCGGACAGTTTCATCAGCTCGGCGGCACTCTCATCTTCGGAACCGACGTCGGCTACATGACGGACTACTCCACCGACGGCGAATTCGTGGAACTCGGCAAAAGCGGGCTCGACTGGAAGACAGTGCTTGCCATGCTGACCACGAATCCGGCATTCCGTATGGGAGTTTCCGGCAGTAAGGGAACCCTGACGCCCGGCAAGCTGGCTGATCTCACCATCCTCGACGCCGACCCCGCCAGCGATCTGACAAACTTCTCCCGCGTGCGCGCCGTTATCCGATCCGGCAGAGTAGTTTGGCAGCGCTAGCCGCCGCGAGGCTCACGAAGTCAATGCCCTATACTGATAACTGCGACTAAAGCGGCTTCCGGCTTGCCGGGAGTCTTGTTTTTATGAGGATTTGTCTTTGAGCAAGAACCAAAAATCGGCTGCAGCAGAGCGTCGCCGCATTCGCTCCACAACCGTGATCTGCGTGCGGCGCAACGGCTTAGTTGTGATGGCGGCCGATGGACAGGTGACTATGAGTGACCACGTCCTCAAGCATTCAGCAAAAAAGATTCGTCGCCTGTATCAGGATAAGATCCTCGCCGGCTTCGCGGGATCCACTGCGGATGCCTTCAACCTCTTCACGCGCTTCGAGACAAAGCTGGAGCAGTACGCTGGCAATCTGAATCGCGCCGCGGTCGAACTCGCCAAAGATTGGCGCACCGACAAGATGTTGCGCAACCTCGAAGCTCTGCTGGTAGTTGCCGACAAAGGCCAGACGTTTCTCCTGTCCGGTTCCGGCGACGTGATTGACCCCGATGAGTCGATTGCCGCGATTGGTTCCGGAGGCAGCTACGCCACCGCGGCTGCACGCGCCTTGATGGAAAACACCGACATGGACGCCCACGAGATTGCCGCCAAGGCCATGAAGATTGCCGCCGACATCTGCATTTATACCAACGATCACATCACTTTCGAGGAGTTGCAGGGCTAACGTCCCTAATCCATGGCCATCTACCTTCCCGCATCCGCCGAAGAACAGGACATCGCACTCGATGAGCTGACTCCGCGCGAGATTGTCGCCGAACTCGACAAGCACGTCGTCGGTCAGCGTCCCGCCAAGCGAGCGGTGGCCATTGCGCTGCGCAACCGCCAGCGCCGCCAGAAGCTTCCGCCTGATATTGCCGATGACATCATGCCCAAGAACATCATCATGATTGGGCCCACCGGCGTTGGCAAAACCGAGATCGCGCGCAGGCTGGCCAAGCTCACCAATTCGCCGTTCCTCAAAGTCGAAGCCTCCAAATTCACCGAAGTAGGCTACGTCGGCCGCGACGTCGAATCGATGATCCGCGACCTCGTCGAGATCGCCATCGACATGGTTCGCGAAGAGCGTCTCGAAGAAGTGGAAGACAAGGCCGAGATGAACGCTGAAGAGCGCCTTCTCGACATCCTGCTGCCTCCACCTCCGGCCGCGCCGCCCGCGCAGGAAGGCCAACTTACGCTTCCCGGCTCTGAGAGCCACCAGCGTTCCCGCGAAAAACTCCGCCAGCAGTTCCGTGAAGGCAAGCTCGACGACCGCACCGTTGAACTCGACGTGCGTGAACGCAACACCCCGCAGTTCGGCATCATCTCCAATCAGAATCTCGAAGACATGGAGATGAACCTCAAGGACATGCTGCCCAACATCTTTGGCGGCGGTTCAAAGAAGCGCAAGATGAAGGTCGGCGAAGCATTCGACTACCTCGTCCAGGAAGAAGAAGGCCGCCTCATCGACATGGACCAGGTCAACCGCGCTGCTGTTGAGCGGGTCGAGAATAGCGGGATCGTTTTCCTCGACGAAATCGACAAGATCGCCGGACGCGAAGGCGGCCACGGCCCCGACGTCAGCCGTGAAGGCGTGCAGCGCGACATTCTCCCTATCGTCGAAGGCACGACCGTGAACACCCGTTACGGCATGGTGCGCACCGATCATATCCTTTTCATCGCCGCGGGCGCGTTCCACGTCTCCAAGCCCAGTGATCTCATTCCCGAACTACAGGGCCGCTTCCCAATCCGCGTCGAACTGAAATCGCTCACCGCCGAGGATTTCCTGCGCATTCTCACCGAGCCCAAGTCATCTCTGACCAAGCAGTATTCAGCATTGCTTGAGACCGAAGGCGTTCGCCTTGAGTTTGAACCCGAAGCCCTTCGCGAGATGGCGGAGTTCGCCTTCAAGGTCAACGAGCAGACTGAGAACATCGGCGCGCGCCGCCTGCACACCATCATGGAGCGCGTACTCGAAGACGTCAGCTTCCTCGCACCGGATGTCGCACGAAATGCCGGCACTCCAGAGCAGGCTGCAGCCCTCACCAAGGATGGAGCCAACGAGGCCATCGCACCGCTCCCCTATCACGAGCGCACCACTGCCTCGGGCCCCGAAAAGGTTTTCACCATCACGTCGGAATACGTGCGCCAGATGGTAGCGTCGGTCGTCAAAGACAACGACCTCAGCCGCTACATCCTGTAAGACCCTCGGAATGAATTGGTGGAATTGGCGCAAGAACCTTAGGCGTGTGGCTCTTACTCAACAACGCTCAGCGAGAGCATGAGATCGAACGTAAATTTCGTGCCGGCGCGAAGAGTACCCTTCTGATTGAAAGTGATTGGCGACGTGGTCACCCGGTATGATCTGCCATTCACGAACACCGAGTTCAATTCCATCTCGGCGCCATTTTGCGGATTTCTGCTCACCAACCCGGCACCGGTTGCTCCCGCCGGGATCACGATCATTCCATCCACCCTCACCGGTTCACTGAACGTAACCGTAAAGCCTCCGCCGCTCTCAGCGGTTTTTGCGCTGACACCTTGATCCAACTTCACGGTGAGCGGAGTTGTCGCGGGGATCGTGACCTTGCTATCCCTGTTGTGCCCTCCGTTACTGAGAACTGGCGCTGGCTTTGCCGTCAAATTCAAGAATGTGCAGCCCATCAGGGTTATTGCAAGGGGCCACGTCCGCAAAGTTCTCATGTCAGTCTCCTCGGCTCGACAACGCGGAGTGAAAATCAGCATTGACTTGAAGGTCAATGGATCTGCCGTGAACCCATGGAAGCATTCCCCTGAATCTGATTGCAATGTAACTTTCGTCTGTGCTACCTTCCCCTCGTACCTCGGCAGTCCGCGCTACTTTGACCACCTGCGGGCTCTACCTGCACTCTCCCGCTTCTGAGGGAATGTGGATGGAGGCGTATCAGAGCACTTCGGGAGAAGTGTGACTGTGTCGCCCGTCCGGATCACGCAGCCGCCTTTTCCTCGACTCAACGCATCCCAACCCACAGGAGAGACGCATGAGCGAACCCGCCCAGCACCACGCCATCAACTACATCGAGTTCACCACCACAGACATCGCCAAAACGAAGGCCTTTTACGAGACCGCCTTCAGCTGGAATTTCCAGGACTACGGGCCGGATTACATCGCCTTTGACAAGGACCACGCCGGTATCGACGGCGGTTTCCGCAAAGGCGAGCCGACGCAGAGCCAGAATGACGCTGCGCCGCTGGTCGTCCTCTACTCGCAGGATCTGAAAGCCACCCAGGACGCCATCATTGCGGCAGGCGGTTCCATCGCTGTCCCCACCTTCGACTTCCCCGGCGGCAAGCGATTCCACTTCTCCGATGGCCAGGGCAACGTCCTGGCGGTCTGGTCCGAATAACTCCGCAAAAGACGAATGCCCCAGTGGCCACCCGGCCCCGGGGCAATCTCTGATCACTGACCCCGACCCCTGTCCACTGTTCAATGTCCTAATTTAGTTCCGGAGCCGGCAGCGCCTTGCGCTTCTTCAGCTCCTCGCGCACCAGAGATAACCCCAAAATGCAGCGTTCAAATCCATCCGAAAGCCGCGCGAACAGCGGAGCCTCTTTTTCATACTCGAACATGTTGAATTGGCTCACGATGAAGTAGCTCTCTTTGCCCGCGTGGATCAGCTCCGACAGGCTCGGATGAGGCACGCGGCGTCGTGTGCCCGAAACATTCGCCTCCGGATACATCCCTCCGACGAACAGCGCATAATCGCCGATGTACTTGCGCATGGCGCGTTCCGCATCGAATGAGGGCGCAGTACCATTGACCGGATCGGCTGCCAGCACCATCGCTTCCAGCTCCTCGATCGGATGCCCCTCGGTATCCCGCACCTGGTAAAGCCTGTCTGTCTGCGAGAATTCGCAAAGCAGGTGCGCCACGTATCCGGTCACATCAGGATCGTGCAATCCCAATTTGCCCTCGTAACTATTGCGAACCACTTGCTGAAAGAACGGCTCGAGCGGATGAGTCTGGTTTTCCATACAAACCTCCCGTAAGGCGCTTTCGCGCGCAATCGGCACTGCCTTATAGTGCAGTGGCCGGGAGAGCGTTTCGTGCAGCCGGGGTACCAGCCACCACCCGATTTACATAGTGTTGACACTGAGATTAGCCGAAATGTTGCTCAATCGAAAGATTGAGTAACAATTTTGTTGGCAGAGTGGAATGTCAATTGCAACGCATGGAAGCGCAAATCGTTGACCCCAGGGACTGTGTTCCCGTCCCTGGGGCACGAACCACCACCGACCGCTTATAGGACTGCCTTCGTTCTACGAATATGGCTAATGTACCGGTGCTGGTGGATTCATCGCTCGCCACAATTCCCGGCGGGCAATGGCGAGACCAAGAATGCAATGCTCAAAAACATTGGAGAGCTGCCCATACACTGGCGCTTCCTTTTCGTACTCAAATACGTTGAACTGGCTGACGATGTAGTAGCTCTCTTTGCCCACGCGAATCAGTTCGGCCAGGGTCGGCTTCTGCGAATCGCTGTTCGGATCCGACTCGATCGCTTCGGGGCACATGCCCGCAAGAAAAAGTGCGTAGTCGCCGATGTATTTGCGGATCGCGCGTTCGGCGATGAACGAGCGTGCTGTGCCGTGAATCGGATCGGAAGCGCGCACCATCTCATCGATCTTCTCGATCCGCCGGCCCTTTGCATCACGCAACCGGTAGAGATTTTCAGCTTCTGAAAAGTCGCAAAGCATGCGTGAAACGTAGCCGGTGATCTCAGCAGCAAGCCCAAGCCGGCCTTCATAGCTGTTGCGGACTGCTTGATGGAAGAACGGTTCGAGCGGATGACTTTGCACCTGCATGCGTGTCCCCAAGTAAGCGAGAGGCTGGGAAACGATACGGCCCCGGTTGCAACGTGCGCAGTCCGGAATCACGCCCGGCCATCGCTGGATTTGTCTTGCGTTGGAAGGAACTTTAGACGAATTGTAGCACCAGCGATGTGAGGTAAATCACTTCACCAACGGCTTCTCATCCGTTGGTAACCAGGCCCCGAACGCGCAAAGAAAACGGCACTCTTCAAGGCTGTCCCATGAAAACAAGTGCCCTCTGCATGCAAGCCAAATTGGCCAAAGATCGCTTAAGATCGCCCAGGAAAACTAGAGCTTTCTATCCGGCTCTTGTTCGAGTTGGGTTGTATCTATAGTCTATTCGGCGCGTCATCCGGTACCCCGTACACGGCCCTCACGATGGCGGCGAGCCAGCCGATGACGGTCCAGCTAACGAAAACTAAAGAGTCAATGAGCACCAGATTTTTACACTTCCGCTTGTACGCGATCTGCGCCGGGACAAGCGTCACGGTTATGAGCGCGAGCCGTACGGAGATCGCACCATGGCCCTGCGCTTAGATACCCCGGGAGGAACCGGCCAACATTAGGCGAGACGGTTTGGGATCACTTCGAGGCGCTTTGATGCGTTTCTGCAGTGATGAATCGTCAACACTTGCCGGATACATTTTTTGATGAAATCAAAGATTGAAAAGAATTATTCAGTAACAGGAAACAAAATCGCTTCTCGGTGCACCATAGGACAAATGTGTTCGGGAAAACCCCGAGCCAGCAGTGGGGGATTTCCGTAGGCGGCACGGGAATTCTGAACAAGACTTATGCTCGCCAGGCACCTGGGTTCAGGGCGTCAGGCAGCACTGTACCTGTGAAAGGCTCCATGCTTATCACCATCTTTGCGACCCGGTTCTTGGGGGGAAGTTGAAAGGACTGGGAGCACATTTGCAGCGAAGAAGAGGTCGAGGCAGTTGTTGACTCAGCCAACGCCAAGGCCGATGAGCGTACATGGGGGTGGGACGCCGACTTATGCGGACTATCTCGAAGGTGCGCGTTACATCTTCAACGTGGCATTCGGGCCGCTGGCCAGCCCCGGGGAAGGGGACACGAATGTGTATGGGGTGTTGGTTGACAACGTAGTTATTGCAAGATTCGAAGAACTGCGTGAGCACTTTGCGCGGAGGCTAACTGCATGAAGGTACTGGGGACACACATAGACGGTGCTGGTTCGTCGGAGTCCTTCGACGCCAAAGGGAATGATGCAGGTGGAAATGCGAAGCAGTTGACGATGCGGGATCGTTGGGAAACGGTGCGTTACGGCCGGGTGGGCCGGATTCTCGGTTATATTGGCGCGTTCGCTGCGATCTTTGTGGTCATCACCTTGCTTCTTTGGCTTCTTGAGTCTCACAGATGGTAGAGAACAGGCGACCCGCCGAGGGAGAGTCGCACCAGTGAAAATCAGGCGCTGGGCAGGTGGCAAGGATCCTTGACGCTCTTACGCACGCCTCTTCCCACATCTGCGCGTCCTCAAAATCATTTCCCTGCGAGAAACCTGGGAGATTCTGCGGCAAGCAAAAGGGCAGCCCGAAGGCTGCCCTGTGAAATCCGATTTAGTTCAGCTTAAACCGCAGCCGGCGCGCGCGATTCCAGTTCCGCCAGTCGCTTCGCCAACAGCTTCTCCAGGTTCACAAGCGCTGCTGAGAACCCGTCAATGCCTTCCTTCAGCTTGTCCGTAGCCATGCGATCTTCGGCGTGCATTTTCTTGAATGCGGCCTTATCCACGACGATGCGTTCGATCTGCATCGATTTGGCCGCTTCGGGATCGAGTTTGCGCGGCAGATTGCCCTCGGTCTTCTCCAATTCCGCCAGCAGTGTTGGCGAAATCGTCAGCAGATCGCTCCCGGCGAGTTCTTTAATTTCGCCAATATTGCGGAAGCTCGCGCCCATCACCTGCGTCTTGTAGCCGAACTTCTTGTAGTAGTTGTAAATCGTCGTGACCGATTGCACGCCGGGATCGTCCGCGCCCTGATAATCCTTGCCGGTGTCCTTCTTGTACCAGTCAAGAATGCGGCCGACGAACGGCGAAACCAGCGTCACGCCCGCCTCCGCCGCGGCAACCGCCTGGTGAATTCCGAACAGCAGAGTCAGGTTGCAGTGGATGCCCTCTTTCTCCAGCACCTTCGCCGCCTGAATGCCCTCCCACGTGGAGGCAATTTTTATCAGCACGTGATCGCGGCCGATCTTCGCCTTGTCGTACTGCGCAATAATGCTCCGCGCCAGTGCGATTGTGGCTTCCGTATCGTAGGAGAGGCGGGCATCAACCTCAGTCGAAACGCGGCCCGGCACAATCGCCAGGATCTTCTTGCCGAACGCAACCGCAAGACCCTGAAATGCCAGGTTGGCGACGTCCTTGTCGCTGGCACTATCGCCCAGTTCTTTTTTCGCGTCCAGAATGACGCTGTCGACGATCGGCTGATACTGCGGCATTTGCGCGGCCGCCGTAATCAGAGATGGGTTGGTCGTCGCATCTGTGGGACGAAATTCCTCCATCGAGTTAATATCGCCCGTGTCAGCAACCACGGTCGTGTACTTGCGCAATTGTTCGAGCAGATTCTGTGGCATTTTTCCTCCAGGGAAGGGACCCCGGCGCATTTGAAGCGCTCGGCTCCAGTGTACCGCTCTTTTATGATTCCCAGATTTCGCTGAGGTTGCATCCATTCAGGCAAACTTCTGCGCAGCTGCAAAAGTATTCGATAGCACCCCAAGCCCGGAAATCTCCACATCCACCCGGTCGTCCGGCTTCAGCGGTCCAACTCCAGCAGGAGTACCCGTCAGCAGCAAATCTCCCGGTTCAAGCGTAATAGCAGCAGTGATATACGTCAGCAGCTCCGGAATCGTAAAAATAAAGTCCGCGGTGGACCCATGCTGCCGTAACTCCCCGTTAACACGCGTCTCGACGATGAGCCCTTTTTCAGGATCCACTTCACCGCTCACCACCGGCCCAACCGCGCAGAAGGTGTCGAACCCCTTGGCGCGCGTCCACTGACCATCTTTTTTCTGCAGATCCCGGGCCGTCACATCGTTTGCGATGGTGTACCCGCGAACATAGCTGCGCCAGTCCGCATTTGACGAAAGCTTGCTCGCCCGGCGCCCCATCACCAGCGCCAGTTCCCCTTCGAAGTCCACGCGCTCCGATTGCGGCGGCATCTGCACCGTACCCTTATGCGCCAGCAGAGAAGAAGGCGGCTTGAAAAAAAGCAGCGGCTCCGTAGGAACTTCGTTTCCCAGTTCCTTGGCGTGGTCGCGATAGTTCCGGCCCACACAGATAATCTTCGACGGCGTCACCGGCGCCAGCAGTTCGGCTTCGCTAAGTGGGAGTGGCTCAAAATCAAATCCCGCCAGATCGGTCACCAGCTCCTTCGCCGCCGACGCCCGCGCGTGGGCCAGGTGAAACGCCAGATCCTCCTCGGGCGCAGCCGCGATATCCACGACCCACGGCTCGCCGGCGCGCTCTTCCACAACGCCATACATGATCTGATTCTCAAAACGAAAACGGCAGTACTTCATCGATATCTCCCCGCGCAATGCGCGCTACTGCTGCGGAACCGTCTCCTGCGCTTCTGCGGAACGGTCGCTCTCGTGGTCTTCTTTACTCATCGCGCTCACAGCATAACGATACGTGTGTCCGGGCTGAACCTGCGCATCATGAAACCCTGGCTCGATCGCAGGAGTTGCCGGAGAGATCCGTTGCCAATCCCCGTCGCCTTCGCGGCGATAAACAACGTAACCCGCCATATCAGGATCTATCTCCGGCTGCCAGCTCAGATCAATCGCGGGCGCTCCGCCGTTTTCTCCCGCGGTCGCCACTGCTGCCAATCCAGTCGGCACAGCCGGCGGAAACGCATCTTTCGCCTCCACGTCGATTGGTGAAGACAATTCCCCTGCCAGTTCCAGCGTCTTTCCATTCACGTCCACGCGATTCACGCGCTGCGCCCGGTACTCGTACTTCTGGCCGAAGCGAATCGTCTCGTCGACTGCGCGTCCCTGCTCCGCGCCGGAATCCACCAGCAGCGTCTCTTTGATCGCCTCAGGCGGCGGAGCCAGCGGGTCATGCTGCGATTTGGATGCCGGCGGAGTCAGCAGTTTTCGCTCCAGCCTTACTGCGCTGTTCTCCCCATCCGCGGCCCAGCTCAACACCACGCCTTGCTTCCGCACCTCTGCTTTGAGCCCATCCACAGGCTTGGGAGCTTCGCCCGCCAGCACCGTTGCGGCATTCGACAGCCCGGCTGAGCGGCCCTTCTTGTTCCGCAACTCCACAAAATAACTCACCGGTCGAGCCGCCCCGGTCGCCAGCGAACCGGGCAATGTGTCCGTAAAGTTGCCCCCTTTTCCCGGCGCAACCATCAGGTCGGCTCCAACCGGGCTACAAGTGCCGCTTCCTTCGCGTCGGCAAACGCGCGTCGCCACGTCGCCCTTCATCGCGGTCTTGTCAGTATTTCGTTTCGGGTTGGTCCAGGTAAGCGCAACCTGGTTGCCCGCCCGTATCGCCGACAAATCCGTCACAGTCTCTGGCAGGTTCAGCGATGGGGGCTGCGGCGCACCCGGCGTTCCGCATCCGTAAAGAATCGAGCAGAACGCAATCGCCAGCCCGGCCCAGACCTTTCGATCAATCAAACGCATCGCTTTCCAGTCTACTGGAGAGATGCACGGTACAATCCAGCAGCCGGATTATGCCCGACGCTGCGCCTTGAATCTCCGCGCCTTCATCCGATTCCCGCAGATCTTCATGTCGCACCAGCGCCGCGTATGGTTCTTGCTGGTGTCGAGAAAAAGCCACCGGCACTCCGAATTGCCGCACTCGCGCAGCCTGTGCATCTCGTCCGAAGTCATCAGATCCGCTGTACTCAGCGAGAGCGTCCACAGCGGCAGCTCGGCAGGGGCAGGGGACTGGCTCAACTCCCAGGCAAGTTTCGCTCCGTCCCACATCAGATGCTGAGATTCCCGCGCATCTCTGAAATACCGTTCCAGCAGCTTGACGGAAGATGCCGCAGGATCATTGCCCTCCAGCGCTGCGTACAAAATCTGCGCCGCACCCTCCCGCAACTCCCGAACCGCGTCCACGATGCGCGCCGCCTTGCTCTCGCTCGTATTACGAAGCAGACGCCGCCCCTGGGCCTCGCTGATCAAGCCCCCCTGCTCCGCAAACCTCACGAGGTCGCCGTAGTCCTTCAGCAACTCTTCAGGCGGCGGACCCTCGCGAAACCGCCAGTCCAGCGTGTTCACCAGGTCGAGCGCAGGATGTCCCGCAATCAGCTCGAAGAGACGCCGTTCCGTGCGAGGACCAGTTCCATTTGCTGAGCCGCTCATTGCAGATAACACCTCAAAACCCCATAACCCTTCAATCCAAAATAACCCTTAAAACCATGTTGACAGGTTATCGGGCTGATGTAAATATGGTAACCAGTCATGAGTGATTCAACGGTTAGCATTCCCCAGCGCGACGCGGCAGCCCAATCGCTGAAGATTCGCACCATCCTCGCGTTCTTCGCGATCTACATCCTCTGGGGAACGACGTTTCTCGCCATTCGCATCGCGGTCGAAGAGCTTCCCCCGCTCTTCGCTGCCGGCGCTCGTTTCTTCATCGCCGGCGTCCTACTCTACGCCTTCACGCGCATCAAAGGTGATACCGCGCCGACCGCAAAACAGTGGCAAAGCCTCACCATCATGGCCCTCCTCATGTTCGTGGCCGAATATGGCCCACTCTTCTGGGCAGAGAAATACGTCCCCTCCGGCGTCGTCTCCGTTCTCGCAGCCACCCTGCCCATCGTCACCTTGATCATCGAGATGGTCATCCTCCGCCAGCAACGCATGCGCCCCATGCTGGCCGTCGCCACGATTCTCGGCTTCGTCGGCGTTGCCGTACTGTTGATTCCCGGCGGCAAACAACATCTCCCTCTGGTGCCCTGTCTCGCCATCCTTGCGGGCGCCACAACGTGGTCTCTCGGATCGGTCCTTACACGCTCCATGAATCTGCCCAAGTCGCGTCCCATCACCGCAGGCGCGGCCATGATGCTCGGTGGCGCCTTGCTCCTTGCGCTCTCTGCGGGATTCGGCGAGATGCATCCCTTCCCGCACATCACACTGCGAGCTGCCGGCGCGCTGCTCTATCTCATCGTCTTCGGATCGCTGCTGGCGTTCACTGCATTCGTCTGGTTACTGGCGCACATGCCGGCCACGCGCGTTGCCAGTCACGCCTACGTCAATCCCATCGTCGCCGTCGCCCTCGGCTACTTCATGGCCGGAGAACTGATTACCGCTCGCATTCTTGCCGGTACCGTCCTGGTCCTCATGAGCGTTTTTCTCATCCTGCGCCGCAGCTAGTCTCAGTCGGATTTCCCCGCGCGGCCGCTTGTCTCAGCAGTGACCGGCCCGTGCGCATTTTTCGCGGACTCCCGGGTCTCATGTCGTATTCTTGCGTACGATATTGAAAGGGTCCCGTTTCCGTGCTCATTTTTGCAGCAATTCTGGCCATCTTTGTCTATGGAATGATCGCCGCGATGTTGGGCACGATACTGCCCGAACTTTCTGAGCGATTTCACCTCACCCCAACGCAAAACGGCACCATCGCCCTTGTGCAGGCGCTCGGCCTCATCATCGCCTCACTCGCCGTAGGTCCGCTGCTGGATACACAAGGCGACAAGGTCGGCCTCATTCTTGGCCTTGCCTGCATTGCCGTCGCGCTCTTTTTTCTGCCCCGCTCACCCGGATTCACCGCAATCCTGCTTCTGCTCTTCCTGCTAGGCATGGGCGGCGGCATCGTGGTTACCGGCGCCAACGCGCTTGCCAACAGCGTAGGCGGCGAGCACAGTGCCATCGCCCTGAACCTGGTGAACCTCTTCTTCGGGCTCGGCGGCCTCACCACTCCCTTCATCGCCGCCAACATCTTCAAGAAGAACTGGGTGCGCCTCTGCTACACCGTTGCGTCCCTTACCGTCGCCGCGCTCGTCGTGCAGGCAATCTCCAAAATGCCCGCCCCCACCGGCAATGCAAAATTCTTGTTGGCCGACGTCGGACCGATTCTCGGCCGTCCGCTGCTCTTTATGCTGGGCTTCTTTCTCTTCCTCTACATCACCTGCGAAGTCGGCGTGTGGAACTGGCTGCCGCGCCATCTCATCGCCCAGGGCATCCCTGAATCGCGCGCACTCAACATTCTTTCGCTAGGCTTCGCGCTCGGTCTTCTCATCGGCCGCGTCGGGGTCTCGCCTATCCTGGCTCACGTGTCCCCGATCGACGTCACGCTGGGCGCGTCCATCGCCATGGCCATCACCACCTTCCTGATGTTGCAGACAAACAAGCCTGGAATGGCGTTCGTTTTGGTCTTCATCGCCGGTCTATCGATGGCCCCGGTCTTTCCCACCACGCTTGCCATCACCGGCGCCGCATTCCCGCGCATGACAGGCACTGCATTGGGCTTTGTCATCACCTGCGGATGGGTCGGCCTGGCAGTCAGCTCGTGGATCATCGGCGCCATTGCGGGCGGAGATCCCAAACGGCTCAAGAAAGCCTTGCTGCTCTTTCCCGCGTCCGCAGTCCTAATGGTCGTGTTAAATCTCGCAATCCGATCGGCATTGCGGTGAAGATTCATGAGGCAATGAACGAACGTGGGTGCCCCGTCCATGACGCAGTACCATCGCGGCGTGGGTGGGAAAGCACGAACTCCTGTTTCCGGGATATGTTTTGCCCACGTTTGACAACGATAGAAATACAATAGGCACATTCATGACAGCCAGCACTTTTCCTGATTCCGCCGCATCCTCCTCCGATCGCACTCGCCAGCGCTATAACCTCTTCCTCCTTCTCGTTGCCGGCCTCGGTGGCCTGCTCTACGGAATCGATGTCGGCATCATCGGCGGCGCATTGCCCTACCTCGAGGCCACCTCGAAGCTCGACCCGTCTCAGCTCTCCATCATCGTCGCCGCCGTCCTCCTCGGCAGCGTCTTCTCCACTCTCTTTGCCGGCCTCCTTGCCGACTGGATGGGCCGCAAGCCCCTGATGATCCTCAGCGGCACGGCCTTCATCCTCAGCATTCCGGTCATCGCTCTCTCTCATGGGTACGCGCCCCTCTTCTTCGGACGCCTCCTCCAGGGCACGAGCGGCGGACTTATCGGCATTGTCGTCCCTCTCTACCTCGCCGAGTGCCTCTCCGCCTCTACCCGCGGCAAGGGCACGGGCGTCTTCCAGTGGATGCTCACCTTCGGCCTCGTCATTGCCGCACTCATTGGCATCTACTTTAGCTACCGCGTCAACGCCGTCGCGCGCGTGGCCGATACCCAGGCGCTTTTCAATTTCAAGGACCACGCCTGGCGCAGCATCTTCTGGGTATCGCTGCCTCCCGGCGCGCTCTTTGTCCTTGGCGCCTTCATGGTCACCGAATCGCCCCGCTGGCTCTATCGCCGCCGCAACCCCGAAAAAGCCCGCGCCGCCCTCCTCCGCTCCCGCTCTCCCGAACAGGCAACCATTGAGTTGCACGAGATGGAGACCGCCTCAAGACCTGCTGTAGCCACCGGCCGGAAGGTCCGCGATTCGCTTCTGCGCCGCAAATACGTCATCCCCTTCCTGCTCGCGTGCGTCATCCTCGCCTGCAACACCGCCACCGGCATCAATTCGATCATCGGATTCAACACCAATATCCTTCTCCAAAGCGGGCTGTCCGACCTCCAGGCACATTGGGGATATGTCCTCTTCACCGCCTTCAATTTCTGCTTCACGGCCATCGGCATGATGCTCGTCGACCGCAAGGGCCGTAAGTTCCTCTTTGTTCTTGGCACCAGCGGCATCATTCTATCCATGGTCACCGTCGGAACTCTCTTCCACCGGACCGAAAAACAGAATGTCGACTGCCGTGACCAGGTCCAGGCAATGGTGGGGCCCGGCCAGGATGTCACTCTCCAGTTCGACAAGGCAGAGGCCCAGCGGCTCCTCGCATCCCAGTCCGGCGCCGGCATCAATCCAGATCGCGCCTCCTTCGCCATCATCTTCTCCTATGGCGACTTCACC
>Ga0209004_1000181_pt1 | contig 15296 bp, 12 predicted proteins | sample TexAe_RefH0_M1_FD_187948 | JGI IMG/M metagenome (GOLD analysis project Ga0209004, IMG submission 187948) | Forest soil microbial communities from Davy Crockett National Forest, Groveton, Texas, USA - Texas A ecozone_RefH0_M1 (SPAdes) (version 2) | ecosystem: Environmental > Terrestrial > Soil >... | reverse complement strand
GCTCCAGTCTGCCAAACAACCAACAAAATGAATACAAATCTTCAACCAACGGCGAACTGTCAAATCCCAATCTGTCTCACGGAAGGGGTTCACCTCAATATGTGTCAAGCACTCTGCAAAGGGAAATCCTGCAACAGCCTCATTCCGTTGCGCAAAAACTTCCGTCTGTCTTGCAGGTAATTTTCCCTCGCAGGCGCAAAATGGAAGATGAGTCGGAACCTTACATCGTTCAGCTCTATTTATGACCACCATCTAAGTTCTTTGCGGAGACGACTCTGCGGCTAAGTCTAATCGCAACAGTATTTTGGCATCATATGGCCCCCCGCAACCCTCAGAAAACAAAGGAACTTCGTTACAGAGTATGGGTGGGGGGTATCCATACGCAACCATTAGGTTGCATATCGAGATTTCCTGGCGCCACTCTCACTACGTTGTGTTCCTTGTCACCCGCAGCGTCAGTTGCCGTCCGATAAAATCACCCTGAGGACTCCATACAAAATGTCACGCAAGAAACTGATTGCTGCCAATTGGAAGATGTACAAGACTCCTGCCGAGGCCAAGGCCTTCGTCGACGCATTCTTACCCCTGGTCGCCGGCCACGCCCGCGACGAGATCGCCCTTTTCCCATCGCCCGTCCTGCTGCCCACGGTGATCGCCGCGGCCAAAGGCTCGAGCATTGCCGTCGGCTGCCAGAACATCCACTTCGCCGAGGAAGGCGCTTACACCGGCGAAACCTCCATAGGCCAGCTCATCGCTGTCGGCGGAACGCACACCCTCATCGGTCACTCTGAGCGCCGCCAGTACTTCGCCGAAACCGACGAAATCGTCAACAAGAAGCTGCACACCGCGCTCAAGCACGGCATCGTTCCCATCGTCTGCGTCGGCGAAGTGCTCGCTGAGCGCGAAGCCGGCAAAACCGAACAGGTGCTAAAGACGCAGGTCACGGGCGCTTTCGCCGGCATCAAGGGCCTCGACTCCGGAGTCATCGCGTCGATCGTCGTCGCTTATGAGCCTGTCTGGGCCATTGGCACCGGCAAAACAGCTACCCCCGAGATGGCCGTCGATGCGCACAAGATTATTCGCGCAGAAGTTGCGAGGCTCCTCGGAGCCGATGTGGCTGGGAAGATGCGCATCCTCTACGGCGGCAGCGTCAAGCCCGACAATGCCAACGCCCTCTGCTGCCAGGAAGAGATCGACGGCGCACTCGTCGGAGGCGCCAGCCTCAAACCCGACTCCTTCACCGCCATCGTCAAGTACTAATCACGTCGCGCGCGCTAACCATCGGACCCCGGAAGGTTCCATCAACTCGCACGAACTTGGGGTGCCCCATCCATGACGCGGTTTTATCGCATCATGGGTGGGAGAGCACGAACACAGATTCAACGAACTGAAATCAGCCGCCCCTCGTATCATGACTCATGCCCGGAAGTACGGATTCCCGCTCCCTGCCCGTCCAGACTGCTGAGCGTGGCCCTCTGATTACGCGTGCTGCTCCACAGCGCGACCTCTACATCGATCGCCTGCGCACCGTCATGACGGCCCTGGTCCTGCTGCACCACACCGCCATCACCTACGGCGCAGCCGGCGGCTGGTTTTACAACGAACTGCATCAGTCCGCCGCACCCTCCAGCCTCCTGCTTACGATGTTCTGCGCGACAAACCAGGCCTACTTCATGGGCTTTTTCTTTTTTCTCGCCGGTTACTTTACGCCTGCATCGCTAGAGCGCAAGGGCTACGCGCAATTCCTCGTCGATCGTTTTCTGCGCCTAGGCCTGCCTCTGCTGGCCTTCATCTTCGTCCTCGGCCCGCTCACCGCCGCCATGGTCGCAGCACACGATGGCAAGGACTTCTGGGGAGTTTTCCCCTATCTCTGGAATCGCGTGATCATCATCAACGGCCCCATGTGGTTCGTGCAGGCACTCCTGATGTTCTGCCTCGGCTATTGCGCATGGCGAACTGCATTTGGCTCTCCACTCACCCAATCCTCTCGCGCGCCGTCGCCAGTCCCCTCTTACTCGAAGTGGCTTCTAAGCGCCGTCATCGTCGGTGCCATCAGCATTGTCATTCGCCAATTTGTGCCAGTGGGCAAGAATGTTATCGGTCTCCAACTCGCCTATTTCGCGCCGTACATCTTTCTTTTCGCCATCGGCATTGCCGCGTGGCGCCACGATTGGCTCCGCCAGTTCCAGTGGAAGCACGCACGTATCTGGGTCATCACCCTCATCGTCGCATGGCCGCTGTTGCCCATCGGCATCGTAGTCGCGATGCGCATGTTTGGTCCCGGCAAAGCCAACTTCGCCGGCGGATACACGTGGCCCGCAGTCTTCTACGCGTTCTGGGATCCCTTCGTCGCATGGGGCTTCATCGCCGCGTGGTTATTGATCGCGCGCGCATATATGAACAAGCCGTCGCAGTTCTGGTCATGGCTCAACCGCCGCGCCTACGCGGTCTACATCATTCATCCGCCGGTGTTGGTCGGCATCAGCCTGCTGCTTCATCCATGGATTGCGCCCGCACTCCTCAAGTTCGCGGTCACGGGCACGCTCGTGTGCCTTGCAACATGGCTCGTCGCCGATCCGCTGGTGCGCATTCCTGGTGTGCGGCGCGTTGTCTAGCGCATCAATGTCAGATGCACAGACTCACCGAGACGCAGCCAACCCATACAACTTGCCTAAAGACAGGTGCCATCTGACCTCCGAGGAGGATAGTCATGGTTACAAAAAAGGCAACCAGGAAGAAATCCAGCTCGAAAAAATCGACCACCAGGAAATCGGCCCGCCGTAAATACTCGCCATCCGCCGGCAAGAACGTAGAAACAGAAATGCGCGAGATGAAGAAGGGCAAGCTGAAATCCGGCCGCAGCGGAAAGAAGGTTACCAACCCGAAACAGGCCATCGCCATCGGCCTCTCGATGGCCCGCAAAGAAGGCAAGAAGGTTCCGGATAAAAAGTCGTAGGCGCGGACCGCTGTGGCATCATCACAGAACGATGCCTCGCCTGCTTCGCGCGCTGACTTTTGCTTTCATCCGTCGCTGCCGCACTACAACTTCGCGCGCAGTTCGCCGTTTTCGACCTTGGCCTCAATCACCGTGGCGTTCACATCGGCATCTTCATCATTCGCGCCGGTGCGGGGATCGAACGCATATGCGTGCCACGGACAAACCACCTTGCCGTCTTCAATCGATCCCTCGCCCAGTGGCCCGCCTTCATGCGGACACGTTCCATCAAGCACGCAGATCGCTCCACCCACGTTGGCCACGCACAGCGCCCGTCCCCCAACCGTGAACTCCTTCACATTCCCAGCCGCAGGCAACTCAACCTGAGCACAAATCCGCACGAACTCTGACATGATCATCTCTCCCACTTGCTTCTGAACGCTTCGCCGTGAACGTGGCAGCCCAATTAGCATAATCCTGTGGCTCTACCTGTGGGCAAGTAAAGATGAGCAAGTCAAAGAATTCCAGAAAAGATCGAGCGTCCGCATCATCGCGGCCTGCTGCAGGGCGCACACCCAGCGGCTCAACTTCTGAATTTCCTACCGTCTCCGCAAAATGGCTTCTAACGGCCGGAGCCCTCACCCTTGTGGCGGCGCTGGTCTGCGCGTGGGGTACATTGTGCATCCTCTTCTGGCAAGGCTGTTGGCAGTTGCTGTATCACCCGGCCTCCGCTGTCACCCGCACGCCAGCCAGTGTGAATCTGCCCTTTGAGTCCATCGGATTTGCCACCGATCCGGCGGGGGAACCTCAGTTACGCGGCTGGTGGATACCTGCATCGTCTCCACCCCGCTACACCGCCATTTATTTCCACGGCGCCGACGGCAACCTTGGCGACAATGTGGACTCCCTGGCGCAGTTGCACGCCGCGGGCCTGAGCATCCTCGCATTCGATTATCGCGGATACGGGCAAAGCCGCTTCGAACATCCCGGCGAAGCGCGCTGGCGTGAAGACGCAGACTCGGCTCTCGCATATCTCACGGGAACCCGCCACGTCCCCGCCAGCGCAATCGTTCTCGTCGGAAAAGACCTCGGCGCCAACCTCGCGCTGGAAGTCGCCGCTGCGCATCCCGATCTTGCCGGCGTGCTCGTTGAGCAACCCCTCGAATCTCCCACAGCAGCGATCTTCAGCGATCCCCGCGCACGTCTCGTTCCGGCGCACCTGCTGGTAAGCGACCGCTGGCAGACGACCGCCGCCGCAGGCGACCTGTTGATTCCTTCCTTGTGGTTTTATTGGACACCCGAGCGCAACGCAGCGTCGGAGCAGGACCGACCGGAAGCCTACGACAAGGTGCCTGCGCGCAAGACGCTTGTGTGGCTCACCAACTCGCCGGATGAGCCGCAGCAGTTAAACTCCGCTCTAACTAGCTGGCTTGACGAGCTCCCGGCGAACGCACGCTAAATCAGCGCGGCATGTCGCGGTGCACGGCCTTCACCTCGTAACCCGCCTTCGAGAGCCGCTTCGTCATCTCTTCGGCCATCATCACGCTGCGGTGCTGTCCGCCGGTACAGCCGAATGCCACGGTCAGATAGCTCTTCCCTTCTTTCACGTAGTGCGGCATCAGGTAGATCATCAGGTCCGTCACCTTGTCGAGAAATTCCCCGGTTTGCGGGAAACTTTTCACATAGCCGGCAACCTTCGGGTCAAGCCCCGTCTTGTCGTGAAACTCCGGCACGAAGTGTGGATTGGGCAGGAACCGCACGTCGAATACCAAGTCCGCATCCAGGGGCACGCCGTTCTTGAATCCGAAGCTCAGGCACGACACCAGCAGGCTCTTGCTCTGATCCTCGTGGCCGAAGCGCTTCTGGATCTCCGCGCGCAACTCGTGCACGTTGAATCGTGAAGTGTCGATCAGCGTGTCGGAAACGTTGCGAATGGAATCGAGCATCTGCCGCTCTTCCACAATCGAACGCGACACGGTCTCAGAGCGCTTCAGAGGATGCGGCCTCCGCGTTTCTGAGTAGCGGCGCACCAATATGGAATCCTGCGCATCGAGAAACACAACACGCGTCGGCAGCACTCGCTTCACGCGCTTGATGATCTCCGGCAACCGATCGAACGCGTGGCCCTCGCGAATGTCCACTACGATGGCCGCGCGGTCAATCTCCTTCGATTTCTGCACCAGGCCGGCAAATTCCGGCATCAGCTCGAGCGGCAGATTATCGACTGCCTGGTAGCCGAGGTCTTCGAATGTCTTCAGCGCAGACGCTTTGCCTGCTCCGGAAATCCCGGTCAGGATGACCAATTCTTTCTTCGAAGTCTTGGCCGCTTTTCCGTTTTCCGTCGATCGGCGGCGACGCACACCGGAGGTCGAATGCGGTGGAATCATGCGCTCATCCTACACCCGTCGCTGCAACCACAAACCTTCCGTCTTCTGATCTGTTACTCGAAGGTTACATTTCTGCGCTTATGGAACCTCAACCAGTTCCATCTGTCCATCGCGGCGGCGATGCAACACAAACAAGTCGCCAACCCGGTTGCGAAAGATAAGCAAATCGCGATCGCGGAATTCGGCATCCTTCACGGCCTCCTCGATCGTCATTGGCTTCACCGCGATCGCTTCCCCGCTGGTCATGATGTGGGGCTCCACGATGGTGGTGCTGACCGGGAAGGAGTGCACGGCGATTGATGTCTTCACCTTTGCGCGGGTCAGCTTGCCATTTTCCGCCAACCCTTCGGGCTGCGCTCCGCGCTTGGGATGCGCTACCGGCGGAGCGGTCAGGACCTTGTCGAGTTTGGGCAAGCGCTTGCGCTCGAATTGGCGATCGCGATACCTCAGCGCCTGGTTTTCAGCGTGCTGGATGGCGATGCGCAATGCTGCTTCCGGCGTGTCGGCCTTGCCGGCAGCTTCAATCGTCTGAACTCTCGCCTTGATGGTCAATTCGACAATATGCAGATGACGTTGCGCGCGGAACGTAATGCTGGCGCGCGCGGTTCTGCCCAGAATTCGGCCTACCCGTTCCAATCCCTCTTCGGCTTGCGTACGCACGGATTTGGGAACGCTAACTTGCCTTGCGGTGAACTCCACTTCCATGGTCAGCCTCCGCTTTTTCTTTTCCGGCGCAGCACTCACGCCAGAGAGAATCGGATTGTATAGCATTTCGCTGCTCCATGAAACGCCAGGCAATCCGCCGTTCTTCGATTTTACGATTCCCGGTGCCCTCCCGGCGAGGCTTCAAGGCTGCGAGAAGGCGCGAAATGCACGTCCCTGGAACGAAGGCAGAACCGGCCTTTTGCTCCAGCAAGGTTCTCTGTTCTCAGGACCGCCATCCGCTTATGTGTCGCATGTACCTGCCCGCCTATCGCGCCGGCACCGAGAAAATCACCGATCTCCGATGTCCTCGTACACCCCAAGACGTCCAGCAGGCCATCTATGGGTGCAACTGCCTGTCGACATCACCATGGTCGGTCAAGCCAGGCAATCCCAAGCTCATTTTGAGTATCGGCAAAAATGGTTTCGCGCTTCATGCCACAAGCAGAATAGAATGTGCTGGATGTCCTCTCCGACCACATCGCCCGCTCTGAAATACACTGATCTGGACGGTGAGCACTGTTTCACGCTGGCGGCTGAGAGCACATCCATTGGCCGCTCGCCCGACCAGGATCTGGTGCTGAAAGAGGCCTATGTTTCGCGCCGCCACGCGCTGATCACCAAGCAAAATGGCCACTTTGAACTTGTCGATCAAAACAGCTCGCACGGCACATTCTTGAACGGCCAGCGCGTCCAGCGGGCTCAGCTCAAGTCCGGAGACAGCCTCCAGTTTGGATCTCTCAACGCCGCCACTTTTCGCTTTCTGCTTCCCGGTATTTCCGACAGCAGTTCAAGTCTCGCCGCGGGCCTGCTCTCTGCGCTCTCTGTCTTTGCTCCTACCGACAAAAACATCCCGCAACCGGCGCGCGAGCTTGAGAAGCTCAGCTTCCTGCTCAACGCCGCACGTCAGCTGAACGCCGGCGGTGCCATCACCGACATTTTCCACGCGCTGCTCCAACTCTCGCTTCAGCTGACAGGCGTCGAGAGAGGCTTCGTGTACCTGCTTGAAGGCGAGGAGATGCGCCTGGCCCTTGGTCTCCGTTCCGATGGCAGCACCGTCGAAGAAGACCCTTCCGTCTCGCACCGGGCGATGCAGAAGGCGATCGAAAGCGACTCGAAATTCTTCCTGAGCGACACGCTTGCCGACGACAGCGCTTCGGGCTGGGCCAGCGTCCTGGCCAATTCCATTCGCAGCATCTATTGCATTCCACTGCGCAAACACATCTCACCGGCCGAACCCAATCGACTGCTCGGCGTGCTCTATCTCGACAGCCAGATTGGAGCCGGCAGCCTGAGCGAAATCGATCACCAGGTGCTCGACACGCTCGCCAACGAGGCTTCAACCCTTCTCCACAACGCGCTGCTCGCAAAAACGGAGATCATAGCCCGTCAGGCCGCGGAGGAACTGGCAGTCGCCGCCTCAATCCACTCGGGTTTGATGTCGATGAAGATGCCACGCATCGCCTATGCCGAACTCCGCGCCCGCAGTCTCCCCTGCCATGCCATTGGCGGAGACTTCTACGACGCCATCGTTCTCGACGACAGCATATGCGTCGTCATCGCCGACGTCTCCGGTAAAGGCGTCCCGGCATCGATCGTCGCCGCAACGTTGCAGGGCATTATCCACGCCCTCATGCTCACTGGCCAGTCTCTGCCGGAGATTGCTGACCTCGTGAATCGTTTCCTCTGTACGCGGCAGGTGGGCAAGTACGCCACCATGATCGTGCTCAAACTATTCCCCAACGGTTGCGTCGAGTACATGAATTGCGGACATATCCCGCCCCTGCTGGTCACCGCAGCGGGAACGCAATACCTTGAAGAAGGGAACCTGATCGTCGGCATTATCGCCGAGGCAACCTACGCCTCATCTCAATTCACGCTTCAACCCGGCGACCGAATTTTGTTGACGACCGATGGCATCACGGAAATCGAAGACAGGAGCGGCCAGCAGATCGGCATCGACGGTCTTGCAGGCTTGGCTCACCTGCCCAATCTCGAAACGGTGATCGCTCACCTCATCACCGTTCAGGCTTCGAGCGAAGCCCAGGACGATTGGACGCTTATGGATATTCGCTATACGGGGAAGTGACCCCGATCGGGGAAATCGTGGCAGGTTTGGTAAATCACGTTGAGTCAAATTTCGGCTGGATTCTCAATTTCCGCTGGTAACCGTGATTTTATGTCCCGTCAATGCGATAACTAAAACAGCAACGATCCTTACTATTGTGTGTCCGGTGAGGCCGACCGCATATTGAGAATTCGTGAGAAAAGACTCCGGGGGAGAGAGCCTCTGACTCGTACCTCTTCTCCTGCCGCGATACAAAAGTCGGCTGGAGTACCAGGGAGCTTCTGACTACTTCATTCCGCTACCGATCTTGATTGTTCCAGGAGTGGTTGCCGTCGGACTTGGGCTGCCGCACTCCTTGTCGTGGCCGACGTGGGAGTATGTGATGGTCGCATTCGTCGCGGTCGCAGTACCTGTCCAGACATAATCTTGGGGCTCCGCGATGCCGACAGGAAGCGCAGGACTGAAATCGTCCGCATTACCCGCGGTGATACAGAACTTGGCTGGCGTCTTGAACGTTATCGTGAGCGTATCGCCGGTCATCATGTCGACGCCGGTACTCCCGGGTATGTCGATGCTGTAGCTTGCCATGGGAATCCTTTCAGGGTTAGAGAAGCGTTTTGTTTCGTCCACGCTGCAATCAGCGCGGCAATCACTTCAAGAAAGCTTTGATCGCGGGATCGTTCAGTGCGTTTTGCAACTCGGGGTCGCTTGAGAACTGCTCTTTGTTCCCACCATGCTTCAGCGCCTTTTCTACATAAGCAGCGACCTCGCGGCGATCTCCGAGATTCTCATAAACGTCGGCAGCGTCACCAAGAACCGTCGCATCTTCCGGAGCAAGGGCGAGCGCTGTTCGCAAACTGGCGATAGCCTTCTCGCGCTCGTGGTCCGCTGCATAAAGATCAGCCAACAGCGCGAAGGGAGCGGCATCGCGGGGATGCTGCTGTACGGTTTGCTCGAGCAGTGGAAGCTCCTTGCGGCGCACATCCGCGGCCTTATCGGGCTGTTTCAGCCACTCATAATCGGCCAGCAGGTTTCCCCAGATAATATAGTTCTGGCTGTTCATATCGAGCGCTTTGCGCGTCTGCTCCGCGGCATCCTGGTATTTTCCTTCCCTATCGTAGAGGGCTCCCAGATTGGCATAGGCGGGATAACTTGGGTTGATGGCCAATGAACGCCTGAGGCTGGCTTCTGCCTCCGGAAAAACCTTCGAATCCCCCGAATCGATGTAAGTGCCGCCGAGATTGAATAACACCTGTGCGTTATCCGGCGCAAGCTGCAGCGCAGCCTTGTATTCGGCGATTGCCTGGTCATACTTGCCCTGACGCCCTAAAAACATGGCAAGGTTATTGAGGCCGTCCCAGTCGTTGGGCTGAAGGTCAGCGGCTTTGCGGAAAGCGGTTTCGGCGTCGGAGACACGGCCAGCGCTCTCGTAGGCGCGGGCCATGCCTGCGAGCGCAGGCGCGTTACGCGGATCCAGCGTAAGCGCGTGCTTGAACTCTTCGAGCGCGAGATCATGCTTACCTGCCGAATCGTGCATACGACCCAGGGTGACATAAACCGACGGAATGCGATTGTCGAGTTCGACGGCCTTCTGGGCATACGCCTCAGCCTCCGCAAGCCATCGCGGGTTTTGATCGACGAGGTTTTTGATACGGTACGCTTCGCCCAGTTGCGCGAAGCCGAGTGCAAAGGTGGGATCGGTCTGGATCGCCTTCTGCAAGGAGGTGATCGCCAAATCGAGGTTCCCCGCTTTGTCATAGCGCTGCATGTATCCAAGCGCGGTCAGGTATCCCTCGTACGCTGCGGGATTCAGCGATCCACCGGTATTGCGCAGCATTTCCGCGGTCACAGAAATGTTCATCAGCTTTGCAAGCCGCGATACCGCCTCGTCTTCGAGCGTCGAAAGATCGCCCGCTGGGTCCTCCAGCATCGCCGATCCCACCTGGCGGAGATTCTTTGTGTCGATCAGGTTCACCGTCAGCCGGATGGAGTTTCCATCGCGCTCGACTGACCCCTTCACCACCAGGTTCGCGCCCAACTGCTTCAGCGCATCGCCGGGATCGCTGATATTGCGTCGCCGCACCTCGCTGTTCGGCACCACCCACAATGACTGGTTCCCCACATCCAGGTTCGACAGGCGGCCCGCAAGCGAGTCCATCAAACCATCAGTCAACGCAGCATTTTCAGGATTGCTGCCAATGTTGTCGAACGGCAAAACGGCAACATGCTTTTCCGACGGCGCGCCCGTGACCAGCGATACTGCTTTCTCGCGCAGCGGCGTAATGAAGCCCAGCGCAAGTCCGACAGCCAGCAACAACACCAGAGCTCCCAACAGCCAGTTCGTCATCGGCGAGCTCTTTTTTTCTGCCGGACCCCACGCCCCGCGCGAAGCCTCCTCAATCAACCGCTTCGTGTGCGCGTTGGTGCGCCCCCCTCGCGCCGTCGATGGAAGCTTCTGCGTCAAATCCGCGTCGGCTTCGGCCGCCGGAATCCCTTTTTCCGCCGCAGTCAGATCAGCAAGGAACTCCGCGCAGGAGCCATATCGCCGCTCAGGATCCTTGGCCAAAGCACGATACAGAATCGGCTGCAGTACCGGATGTACGGCATCGAGGCCCTTTGGCGGCTCATTCAGAATCGAGAACAGCATCGCTGTAAGGCTCTCGGCGTGGTACGGAGTATTGCCCGTCAGCATCTCCGCAAACACCACGCCCAGCGCCCAGATATCGCAGCGCTGATCGACCGACCTGTCCATCGCCTGCTCGGGCGACATGTAGCGCACCGTGCCGGTTACGCCGGTCTGCGAAGCTGTCTGCTCCGTCATCGCGCGAGCCAGGCCGAAGTCCACAATCTTGACCAGACCCGACGACGTCAGCATCACGTTCGAAGGCTTCACATCGCGATGCACAATTCCGTGGCTGTGCGCCTCGCCGAGTCCCTGCGCCATCTGCCGCGCAATCCCGATGGCTTCATGAAGCTTCATCGAGCCTTTCTGAATGCGCTGCGCCAACGACGACCCCTCATAGAACGCCATCACGATAAACGTGTGCCCGTCCTCGGTCGTTTCGATTCCGTGGATGACGCCGATGTTGGGGTGGTCGAGCGACGAAGCTGTGCGCGCTTCGCGCAGGAACCGCTCCTTTTCGCGTTCGCTTGCATTGAGTTCCGAGGGCAAAAACTTCAGCGCGACGGTGCGATCAAGGCGCTGGTCACACGCTCGATACACCACCCCCATGCCTCCCGATCCCGCGATCGAAAGCACCCGGTAATTGCCGGCAATGAGATCGCCCTCCGAGAAGCTTGTCTTCAAAACAGGCACTGGCCGACCTCAACACACTTGCAAGCTTGCAAAACAAACACGATGGGGAAACAGTGGGAGCGCGCAATGAATGCTGTGATGTGAGAATACGACCCAAGGGAAGGCTATTGCAACAGCAACTGCCATCTAGGCTTAGGCGTCGCGTTGCCGGCGCTGGTGCGTAGAGGGAATATTCATGTCTTCGCGGTATTTTGCCACCGTGCGCCGCGTCAACTGGATGCCCTGATCCTGCAATTTCGCCGCAAGCTGGTCGTCAGTGAGGGGGTGGCGGGCATCTTCCTCGTCAATCAGCTTGCGCACCTTCCGCTTCAACAGCAGCAACGGAGTGTCGGCGCCCTCCGGCCCATTCGAACCCTCCGAGAAGAAGAAGCGCAGCTCGATCACGCCCTGTGGGGTATGCGCATACTTGTTGGCCACTGCCCGGCTCACCGTCGACGGGTGGACCCCGATCTCCTCGGCCACTTCCTTGATCATCATCGGACGCAGCGCTTCGATCCCCTTGTCGAGGAAGTCCTGCTGCCGCCGCACAATCACTTCGCAGGTTCGCAGAATCGTGCTCTTGCGTTGCGCAATATTGCGCATCAGTTGCATCGCCGAGCGGAACCGCTCTTTCACGTATTCCTTGACTTCCTTCTCGGTGCCTTCAGCCACCAGCATGCGACGGTATCGCGCACTCAAACGCAGGCTGGGAAGGTCCTCTTCGTTCATTGAGACCACCCACTCTCCGCCGCGCTTGGTGAATACCACGTCCGGCTCGATCAGGCGCGTCTGCTCGCGGTTGTATAGCCTGCCCGGCCGCGGCTCCAGCGTGCGAATAAACTCCACGCCTGCATGGGTTTCTTCGGGAGTCACGTGCAGTGACTTCGCCAGTTCCTTCACATCGCGCTTCTGCAGCAATTGCAGGTGGTTTTCTACAATCTGCGCGGCCACTTCCATCGACCGACGGCGCTCCTGGAGCCCCGCCTCGGCCTCCGCCTTGAAGTTGCCATGAGGATCTTCGTGTCCATTGTCGCTATGGTGCGCATACACCTTTTCTAGCTCAGCCTGCTGCGCTGCAATCTGGATCAGCAGGCACTCGCGCAGATCCGCTGCCGCAACGCCAGCCGGGTCGAGATGCTGCACCAGGTCGATGCCGCGCTTGATCTGATCGATCAGAGCCTCTTTTGCCTTGTCCTTGTTTTCCTCAAAATGCCCAAAAGCCTCGACCAGTTCGTCATGGTTGGCCGCAAGATACCCATCCTCGTCCAGGTTGCCAATAATGAACTCGGCCGCGATAGCCAGCTCCGGCTCCAGCGTCAGAGCTCCCAGCTGCCACGCCAGGTGATCGGATAGAGTCGTAGGCTGCGAAAGGAAGTTCTCGAACGAGGGCTTCTCGCTGTCTTCATATTCCGGCTGGGTGCGGTAACCCGGATCAAGGTAGTCCTGAAAGTACGACCCGAAATCAATTTCGTTGAAAGGATCCTTGGGTTCGGTCGCCGGCTCCGTAGTACCAACATCCAGCCGCTCCGGTGGCTGCAGATCGTGCTCCTGCCGGCTCGCCACTTCATCCAGCATTGGAACTGTTTCGTCAATCTCTTCCAGGACGGGGTTTTCCACCATCTCGGCATCGATCATCTCCTTCAGCTCGAGCTTGTTGAGCGCAAGAACGCTCACCATCTGCATCAGGCCCGGCGTAAGGACCTGGCGTTGCGATACCTTCAAGTTCAGCCTGGGTTGCAACAGCGCCATAAAAGGGACTCGATTCCCAATAGGACTCGCTTTAAGTGTAATCGGATAGCAACCGCGATGCACGCCGCCCGTGATTCAGGTTCGGACTGGACGGTTGCGGATCCGGGAAAATGGGCACTCCCTGCGCCTCAGAATTCTACCCGTTGCCTCAAAGTAGGCCTTCGCGATGCGCATGCGGCCATCCAGCTCAATTCAGCGAGAATCCTTCTCCGAGATAGATGCGCCGCACCTCAACATCGTTACCCAGCTCATGCGGCGTGCCGGCGCGGAAAATCCGACCTTCTGCAATGATATAGGCGCGGTCTGTTACGCTCAACGTTTCCCGTACGTTGTGGTCGGTAATCAGGATTCCGATCCCGCTTGCCTTGAGATCGAAGATGATCTTCTGCAATTCCAGCACCGCAATGGGATCAATCCCGCTGAAGGGCTCATCGAGCAAAATGAAATTCGGTTGAATGCACAGCGAACGCGCAATCTCCACTCGCCGCCTTTCGCCACCCGACAGTGCATACCCTTTCGTGCCCCGAATGTGCCCCAGGTTCAACTGTGCAATCAGACGCTCAGAGCGCGACTTCCGCTCGCGTGTATCCAGCGCCTGCGCTTCCAGCACCGCCATGATGTTTTCTTCGACCGTCAGCTTGCGGAAAACCGAAGGCTCCTGCGGCAGGTAGCTGATGCCGAAGTTGCGCGCCCGCAGGTACATCGGCACCCGGGTAATATCGTTGTCGTCGACCATGATGCGCCCGGTCTCCGGCACAACGAGCCCGACAATCATGTAAAAACTCGTTGTCTTCCCGGCGCCATTGGGCCCTAGCAGCCCGACGACCTCGCCTCGCGAGATCGTCAGGTTCACTCCGCGTACCACCTGGCGCCCCTTGTAGGTCTTGCCAATTCCCTCAGCGATTAACGTTTCCATCTAGCTCTCAGGCGTTTTCCAAAAACGCCCAACTACTTTGGCGCCGTGGTTACAGTTGTCGTCTTGCGTCCGTCGCCTTCGATACTGACGCTATCATCGCGACTATTGAAAATCAAAGCCTGACCCGTTACTGTCCCGCGCGTCGCATCCGTCAATTTCGGCGGAACAGCAGCAGTCCCGGTCAGTACATAGTTGCCAGCGTCGTTTGTATAGACGAGTTCCTCGCCAGTTCCGCGACGTCCCTCTGAAGATATCTCCACATGGCCCGTCGAGGTCATCCGGTCTACCTGCGCAGCCGCTCCGTCTTTCCCCGCGTGATTCCCCGGCGGTAGCAGGATCAACTCCACCTGGTTCGAAACCGTAGTCGCATCCGCAGTGATCGAAACCACGCTCCCCGCTGCGCCTGCATGTATCACAGCTTTACGCTCGGCGCTCGAATATTTCAGATCACCGCCGCGCACTCGAATCACCGACGGCTCATTCTTCTTCTGTGCCCCTTGCTTGCCTGGAACCGCCGACGTCGCACTCACTAGCACTACCTGCACTGGATTCTTGCCGTCCTTCGTCTCCGCCGTAAGCGTTTGCTTCGTCCGATCAAGCACGATCACCGGCGCAACCACAGAATTTCCCTGCTGCCATAGCCGCGCATTTCCTCTGAACGTGGCCACGCCGCTGCCGCTCGACCGCTGCAGCTCCGCTTCCTGCGCGACGACGTGCGTCGGTCCCTGCGCTCCAAAATTTCCATCCGCAACATTAGCCCCGCCGCTTTTGGTCCGACTGCCCCCCGCAGCATCGCCCGTCCACGTTGCCTTTACGTTGCCCAGAGCAAACGCGTCGCCCGACTCCTGCGATACGTTCATCTTGATCGCAGTCATCTCCAGCCCGCCATCCGTCACCCGCGGGTTCTCGGTCAAATGCAGCAATTGTCCGGCATTGTCGTACTCCGCATGTCCGGCAGTCGCGCGCAGCAAGGGTTGCGCTGTCCCAGCCTTCGCCGGAGGCTGCTGCGTCAGCACCACATTCCCATCCACCGTGGCCGACTCAACCTGCGTCTCTCCGCCATTCCCGCTGCGGCTGCTCTGTTTCGCATCTCCCACTTCCTTCAAATGCGCCACCAGCACATCTCCGCTCGTTGTCTGGCGGGTTCCGGTGGCTGTGGTCTCTGCGATCGCCGCGTCACCGCGTCCCGTCATCATCGATAGTGCTCCCTTGGGTCCAAACTCTCCCGTCACGTCGTCTGCCAT
>Ga0209004_1000180_pt1 | contig 15327 bp, 11 predicted proteins | sample TexAe_RefH0_M1_FD_187948 | JGI IMG/M metagenome (GOLD analysis project Ga0209004, IMG submission 187948) | Forest soil microbial communities from Davy Crockett National Forest, Groveton, Texas, USA - Texas A ecozone_RefH0_M1 (SPAdes) (version 2) | ecosystem: Environmental > Terrestrial > Soil >... | reverse complement strand
GAAGCGGCTCGCGTCGTTTGTTTAGATCAGCTCATCCCGCCCCGACAGCCCCAGTTCCTTCACCACCTTGCCCACATCCTGGGAATGGTCGCGATGCACAATCAGCAGCGCATCCTCGGTATCCACAATGACAAGGTTTTCAACTCCAACCAGGGCAACGAATTTCTTTGGGCTGTAGATGTAGTTGTTGCCGGCCTCAATGGTCAGGTGCCCATCCGACTCGGCAACATTGCCGTCTCCATCGCCGCGCAGCCGCGTCTCCATCTGGTACTCGTACAGCGATGCCCACGAGCCCAGGTCGTTCCATGCAAACTCCGCCGGAACGCAATAGAGATGCGACATGTGTTCGCCCTTGGCCGAGCGCGGCTCCAGCACCGCATAATCCACCGAGATGTTCTCGCACTTCGGGTAAAGATCACGAAAAGTCTCGTCGAACTCCGGCGTGCCAAAGCGAGAAGCAATCTTTTCGAGCAGCGGCGCCGTCTCCGGCAGGTGTTCACGCACCGCGTTAGCCAGCGTCTTGGCCGACCAAAGGAACATGCCCGAGTTCCAGTAATAGTTCCCTGAAGCCACAAACTCCTGCGCGCGATTCAGGTTCGGCTTTTCCGTGAATCGACGAACGCGAAGCGCAGATTCGGCTCCATCGTCTTCTCCAGTCTCGATATAGCCGTATCCCGTCTCAGGACGAGTCGGCTCGATACCCAGGACAACAATGTTGTCACCGGTCGAAGCCAGCGCAATGCCCTTTTGCAGCGCTTTCAAGAACCGAGGCTCGTCGGCAATCACGTGATCCGACGGAAACACACCCAGCACTGCCTCCGGGTTCTCCCGCTCGATCAGGAAGGCCGCCAGGCCGCACGCTGGCGCGGTATTCCGGGCCACCGGCTCCTCGATAATCTGGTGCCGCGGAACGCCGCTTAGCTGGTCGGCAATCTCGTGCGCCAGGTATTCGTTCGTAATAACCCACGTCTTTTCAGGTGATGCCAGCGGCTTCAGGCGTTCCACCGTCTGCTGAATCATGGAGCGCTCGCCATCGAGCGCCAGCACTTGCTTGGCCCGGGCACGGCGCGAGCGGGGCCAGAATCGGGTTCCGCTGCCACCGGCGAGAATAACTGGACGAAAATCAATAGACTTCGGCATGGAAGACACATCCTACTCGACAGCAGATAGGTTTGCACAGTGATGGGCGATACTTTTTAGGTCTAACGACCCGGCAGGAGCCGGGCTCACGTACGTAAAAAGAGGTTAGCATTCTCCGGGATGATGTTTCTCGCCATACGGGGGGGCGCAAAATCTCAAAAACGCGCCTCGATCGCGCGCAAACTTCACTACCGCTTAAGGGAACCAGCAATATCGGGTAAGCTAACTGCATGTTCGGAGCCAGCCAAGGGTCTTTCCGCCTCTTTCGCGTCAAGGGAATCGACGTCTTCCTCAACTGGACCTGGTTCCTGGTTGCGATATATGAAATTGAGGCTCGGAAGGGCCACTACAGCTCGATTCTCTGGAATGTAATCGAGTACCTGGCCCTCTTTGCGATCGTTCTGACCCATGAGTTCGGACATGCTCTGGCTTGCCGCTCGGTGGGCGGCACCGCCGACACCATCATGCTCTGGCCCCTTGGGGGCGTCGCCTACGTTAATCCTCCGCAACGTCCCGGTGCAACTCTCTGGAGTATCGTCGCCGGGCCGCTGGTCAATGTTGTTCTGGCGCTTCCCCTGGGGGTAGCTTTCGAAGCAGCCCGGACGCTGGGTTGGCGCTCTTCGATGCCTGACGAATACCGGCTGATTGGAGCAATTCTCACCACCGACATCATCTTGCTGGTTTTCAACATTCTTCCCATCTACCCTCTCGACGGCGGACAGATCCTGCGCTCTTTGCTCTGGTATCCCCTGGGCCGCGCCCGCAGCTTGCTGGTCGCCTCGTTTCTGGGCTTCTTTGGAGTTGCCGGACTGCTTGCGCTGGCGCTATGGATGCAGTCGATCTGGACAGGCCTGATCGCCGCCTACGCCGGGATGAATTGCTGGAACGGATTCAAAACAGCCCGCGCCCTGCGCAAGGTAGAGCAGATTCCGCGCCGGACGGGATTCGCCTGTCCCAGTTGCCGTACCGCTCCGCCCCTTGGCCCGATCTGGCGGTGCAATAAGTGCGATACCAAATTCGACACCTTTGAGACCGGCGGCGTCTGCCCGCAGTGTTCGGCCCGCTTTGACAAGACAGCCTGTCTTGACTGCCGCCAGTCGTATCCACTCAACGAATGGCGGGTAGGCTACGTCGCCGGTGTCGGCGTCATGAACGGTGAAGTGCCCGCAAAATAACCCCCGCCGATCGCTCCAGAAAGAAACAGGCCCGGTTTCCCGGGCCTGCTTTTTTGCGAATTCTCATTTTTGAGGTTACGCCAGCTTGCCCAGGAACTCACCCATCCGCCGGGTGCCCTCGTCGATATTCTGCTTGGTCACCGGGTACGAAATGCGGATGTGCTCGCTGGTACCGAACGCCTCGCCCGGCACCGTGACCACATGGGCCTCATGCAGCAGCCGCGTCGCCAGCTCCGTCGCCGACTTGATGCCGCCCTTGCCAATGAAGGATCCGATATTCGGGTACACGTAGAACGCGCCCTCCGGCTTGGTGCAGGTAACGCCGGGAATCTCGGCCAGCTTCGCCAGCATGTAATCCCGTAGTTCGATGAACTCCGAGCGGAACTGCGACACGCACTCCTGCGATCCCGCCAGTGCGGCAATCGCCGCCTTTTGCACCATGCTCGCCGCATTCGACGTCGACTGCGACTGCAGTTTGCTTAAGTTCGCGGCCACCGGCTTCGCCGCCAGCGCATAGCCCGCGCGCCACCCCGTCATCGAGTACGTCTTCGACAGCGATCCAAGAATAACGATGTGCTCTTTCGCCCACGTATAAGAACCGCCGGAAACCGGCTTGCCCGCGTAGTTGAGGTAGACATAGCACTCATCCAAAAGCAGGAAAATACCACGCTCGTGGGCGAGATGAACAATCCGCTCCAGGTCCTCAGCCGACATCACCGACCCCGCCGGATTCGACGGCGAATTCAGAATGATCGCCTTGGTCCGCGGCGTAATCGCCTTCTCAATCGCGTCAGCCGTGATGCGGAAGTTCTCCGCCTCGCTGGTCTCGAGGAAAACAACCTTGCCGCCCGCGTATTGAATGATGTCTTTGAAGCTCACCCAGTACGGCACCGGCAAAATCACCTCGTCGCCGTGATCCACCAGCACCTGGATGGTGTTGAACAGCGCCAGCTTTCCGCCGGTAGTAAACACGGCCTCATCGATCGCGTAATCCGATCCGAAATCGCACGCATGACGCTCGACGATCGCCTTGCGGACATCCGGAATGCCCGGAACGACGGTATATCGCGTGAAATTGGCTTCAATCGCGGCAATTGCAGCGTCTTTAATGTGCCGCGGAGTAGCAAAATGCGGCTCGCCGGCGCCAAAATCCACCAGGTTTGCGCCTTGAGCGCGCAGTTTGGCAGCCTCGGCGGCGACCGCCATGGTTGCAGAAACCTCGATACGGCCAATTCGGTCAGCAAATACTTTCGCAGGAGCGGCAACTGTCATGATGCTTCTATTTTTACAGATTTTGGGGTTTGCATCCAATGTCCGCTTAAACATTGGCCTTTTTCCAGTGTTCGGGCTTGCCATGTCTCGCGCCACTGTTTTTTGGGGATTCCTCGATTCTTCGCGGATATGTGTCGTTTTGATCAGCAGCAGTGATGTAGATGCCCTAGTGTGAAGCAATACCACCCAGGTGATTGGACGCGGTGCCCCCCAAAAAAATGACCGGCCTCATCAATGAATTCAAAAATCAGGCTCAGGTCGATACCCGCGCCAACCTCTTCTACTTTCTCCAACACATTCCTGGAACTGTGGATGACAAGGGTCGGCTGCCCGGTGCGGAATCGCCCATCTCCGATGAGCAGGTTCTGATATTCGAGCGGCAACACGGATTTGCGTTCTAACGAGAGCTTCCCTGCCACTGCAGCAAAAGGCCGCGTCAGCGCGGCCTTTTTCTATTGTCGTGACCAATTTCAGCGAATGAGAGTTGCAATCACGCTTTGGGGCCGACCGCTCCGAGTTGCATCATCAGTCCGAAGATATCCATGATGATGCGTGTCTCCTTGATCCGCCCATCCTCAAGGCGGTCTATCACCATTCCCCAGACTTTCACCGGTCGTCCCGTAGCGGGCACGCCGAGAAATTCGTTTCTGTGGGTGCCGGTCCACTCGAAGCGCGTAAGCACCTTGTCCCCCTCCGCAATTTGCTCTTCGACGCCGAAGTTCAAATCAGGAAATGCGTTTCGCATCCCGCGCAGAACATCCTGCAATCCTTCCAGTCCCGGCCCCTGCCCCGGAAATGGAACCTGTTCCACCACGTCTTCCCAGACAAACTTTGCGGCAGACTCAATCTTCCCCTGGTTGATGGACTCCTCGATGAAGCTTCTGACGATGCTCCGGTTGTCTTGCGTCAATTGAATCTCCTCTTTGGCAAAATGGGCTCAGCGAAATCTCGGACAATTCATTCCCAGGATTGACGGAGCGATTGGGAAAGCCGGCCCCTACTCCGTTTCTCTCTTCGTCAATTCCACGAGCCGCTTCATCAGCCCGAACGCCGCCGACAAAATCGGCCCACCCATCGGGTCTTGATTCAGCGCCTCCACAGGTCCGTTCCCCAGGTGAATGCCGCTGGGAGTAAGCAGATTAATGCGCGCATCGCCGTTCTTCGGCTCGGGCGGCTTCGGCTTTGTCCACGGTCCAATCGCCTGCACCACCACGGTTCCCGCCTGCAGCAACTCGTCAATCAGCGAATCCAGCGAATCGTCTCGCCGCTCCCACAGCACTCCTGCCCCGCTGTAATTGAAATAGCGCGCGCGATGATCCCGATAGGCTGCCACCAGGTCGAGACCCTTCGGCATCCCCACCTCAACCACCACGCCGAGAACTTCCTTTTCTCGCCCTTGCGGCGGCTTGTCTCCGAGTTCCCGCAGCGTGTGCCACGCCTGAAGTGAAATGCGAGTATCGATATCCGGCATCGCCAGGATCGAGCGCACCGCTTCTCTCGCCCCGGATTCGTTGCCAGCGTCTTTCAAATCCCGTGCACGCTGAAACGATGCCCAGGGTTCAGCCAGAGGCACCTTCGGATGCGCCCTGACCAGCTCAGCCAGCGCCACATCTCCGAAGAGCGTGTTCCTGATCTCGCGATGAATCGAAGAGGGATTGAGTGCGACAAAGTCCGACAAACCGAACCTCCTGCGTGACGGGGCCCAGCGTAAAAGGTTCAGCCTGCGCTGCTGATGCGGCTGCGCAGGCGCTTGAGAACATTGGGGGGAACCAGCCCGGCGACTTCGCCGCCGAAGCTGAAAACTTCCTTCAGCATGCGCGAACTGACAAATGAGTAGCGGCCCGCCGGTTGCAGAAATACCGTTTCGATCTCAGGCGCCAGACGCCGGTTCATCAGGGCCATTTGAAATTCGTGTTCGTAATCGGAGATGGCGCGTATACCGCGCAGTACGGCGGCCGCTCCAAGCTGCCGCGCAAAATCCACCATTAGCCCGTCAAACGTCGCCACGCTCACATTGCCGAGCGCAGCCGTCGATTCGCGCAGCATCTCCACCCGCTCCTCAACTGTGAAAAGGGGATTCTTGACCGGATTCTTCAGAATGCCGACCGTAAGGTGCTCGAAGAGCTTTGACCCGCGCTGGATCAGATCGATGTGTCCGTTCGTGGGAGGGTCGAACGTGCCGGGATAAAGGGCTTTCACGCTCATCAGGTCTGCTCCGGTTTGATTCTACGGCATTTCCAACGTGCCAGACGGCGCAGAGGTTTGCTAGACAGATGCGCGCCGAGAGCATCTGGCAATTAATTGCTTTCGCAATTCACAGACAGAAAAAAAACAACCGCTCTTCACGTTCGCAACGCACCATTCTCCCGGAAGCAGAAGATGAGATTTGCACAACATGAATGAAAACGTGCAAAAACAACCAAACGTTGACCAAACGGCCATGATTTGCCTGTTCCCGAGGCCGCCGGTTGGGCTGTTCCTATAACTGATTCTGCATCCGTATGAATCGCCAGTTGGTCACCCGTCGATGCTGCGTGCTATTGCCGCGTCGAAGAAGAACTACAAGATCGATGCCAGTAAGATCGCCGATTGCCTTCGTTGTGATTTTCTTCCCGTGTGCTACATGACTTCGACCGAAATACGCGACCGGCGGCGGACGCTGCGCTATCGCGGCCTGCTGGTGAAGCAGATGGTTCAGATGAAGAACCGGACCTCGGGCCTGAGAAAAATGCTCCCGGCTCGTGGCCACTCTCAGTCAGAGCTTGTTGGGCTCCAGCCTGGCTGCTCAGGGCAGGTTTGCCGAGGCGGAGCCGCTCCTGGTTGACAGTTACAATGGCATGACCGGGCAGACCATTCGAGTTTCGCTCAACAATCGATGGGACTCTGCAGCAGATTGTTCAAATGTATGAGCGCTGGGAGAAGCCGGAAGAGGCTGCCGCCTGGCGCAGAAAGCATCCGGACATTACCTCAAAGCGGGATTAACTCCGAGTTGGCGGTGATCCATGCACAACGCATTCAGAGTGCCCTTTAGACTATATATTTCAGTAATTCTTTCGAGGCGCGGATACAATCGATGCCTGTGATTTGCTTGTACCCAAACCCGATGAGCCGATTCTGCCTTTTCGCGGCGGCGTTCTTGTTGATTGGCGTGACCGTCGAAGCGGGAGCAGCAGTCGCGAGCCCTCTCGATCAGCCTCAGGGGATGCGGCGCCCAGACAAATACGACGAATTTTTCAGATACATGGCCCAGCAACTTGCCGAACCAGCCCTCTGCGAAAAGATTCCATGGACCGTGATGATCGAAGGAGGATGGGGATATGGGCCGTCGTATGAACGCTCGGATTGCTACAACACCATCGCGGGCAACACGAAGAATCCCCTGATCTGCTCGCGGGTCAGGCGCCTCGGCCCGGTCAACCCCAGGATCGAGCAAACTTCGACGGAGACTTGCCTGAAATATGCCAAGGAAGGTTTCCAAAGCGGCATGGCTATTCCGCAGGGGGACCTGGTCGAATTCTTCAATCAAATGGGATACGATCCGGACACGATTCAACTCGAAGGAATCACACAGGCCATCGTCCAGGTAAAAGACATTTACGGCCGGCTGACGGATCGATTCGGAATCGCGATTCGTACCCAGGCCGCAGGCGGACCTCACGAGGTGCTCGTGCCGGGAACCGTGAACCAGGCCCAGCTAGTGAAGCGAATTGAGAACGCGATCGGTGGTCCCAGCGAAACTGCGAACGCGAAAATCAGTGACATTGTGAACGAAGCTTACCTTGCGGATATGGCCGCAATGGTCAGCAAGAATTCCCAATGGTGTTTCAGGATTCGACCCAACCTGCCGATTGCCACCGAGAGGGGAGGCTTTCGTAACTGGTGTCTGTTCACGCTCGCCAAGGAGACCAGGGATGATGCGCTCTGTGAACGCATTCCTGTTCCAGAAGATGGAACCGACCCTCGACTGTCTCTTCATGCCGAATGCCATCGCCTGATCAATTCAAAGATTCCAACGAGCGCGCACTACGGTGCTGAAACTCCCGTCGATGACGAACGGACACGTGTGCTGCTCGGCCTGCTGAAAGTGGACATTCCGCGTGCCAGAGACTTGCCGCCCGATCGCATCTACGCAGCCTATGATCAGTTCCTGGATGAGCTCTCGCATGGAAAAGACGCGCGGCACCTTGCCGCCCGGCAACGATTCATCGACCGCGTGGAGCGCCTCAAGGACAGCAACTAAGAAAATCAAGTCTCCGTCTCCGCGTTCCTCTCACGAAGCAGCCGTCTAGTACCGGATCCGACCGAACTTAACATTTTTCGAGTAATGTCCGGTTTGGCGGTGACCCGCTCAAATAGAGTGAAACATCATCGACAACGTTCCTGCCGAAGCGGATACTGTTGGGTCGAGAGCGACAGCATCGAGCAGTGAGTCCGAGTCGCACTGCTCCGTGGGCGAGCAGATAGCCAGCATGGAGACGCCACCTGTGCATCGCAGGGCGAAGACTTCCGCTGCGTTCGCGTCTCCCTCAAATCGCTGAATTCGATTCAATGCTACCCAGTCGTGCTCCTTGTACAGCTTGAAGAACTGGGCGCCAACACGATATCCTCTACCTCTGCCCCGTGAGCCGGTAACCATCTCGAGTGCGAACGCGATATTTCTGCAGATCCTTACCTGCCAACGTCACCTTGATTGAGCGCCAGCCGCGATTGGGATTCGTCTGTGGATAATAGCTCAGCGTGTAGAGGTGGATAAGGTCTTCCCGGATCGAGGCGAATGCCTGCTTTTCCTCACGCCAGTTCTTCGCAAAGTAAGCCTTACCGCCCGAAACCTTGCTCATGCGTTCAAATGCAGCAGCAGAAACAGGATCATCCTGGGCCTGTCGGGTGCTGATGATGTAAATGATCGTCCCCGTCGATTGCGCCAGCTCAGCCACATCCTCCGGGGGAATCGAACTGGCATTGTCGGGACCGTTTGAAAACACCACGATCGCTTTCCGTCCCTTAAGCGGCGCAGCGTCCTTCACCGTCAACAAGAGACTGTTATAAAGTGCGGCATCATCGCCAGCGACCGTACTTCGTACACCGTTGATCAAGCGGAAACGATCAGAAGTCAGTTGAATAGCGCGAGAGAGATCCCGGCAATAGGAATAAAAAGCGATCCTGCTCGCATCATCCATCGACCGGACAAAATCTGTGATCGCGTCCTGCGCGAACACAAAGCTTCGGTACATATAGTTGCTGGTGTCGAACAGAACAAACACGCTGGCTTCATTCAAATGCGGAAACGGAAGGTCTGCCGGTGGATCAATGTGCGGCGCCGGATCGGGCTCCGAAACCTCGTGCGCGGTTTCCGATGCAGAAACCTGACCGGGCCGAGTAACCTCCTTGGTATCGGAAGCCGATTTCCGGCTTTCTTCGAAGGAGGAGATCTTCTGCGGAATCTTGTCCTCGGAGATCACGAAGTCTTCTGGATGAAGGCCCGTCACGTAGTTCCCCTTGCTATCCGTTACTGCGATGTTAAGCTGCACAAGTACGACGTTCACACGCAGTTTCATCGGATCCTGAGCAGGGGATTGCGATCCGGTGCTCTGCAGAAAGATGCACGGAAATATGATGCAGCAGCCTAGGGTTTTCCTTCTCATCGATGTTCGATCCCTTTATGCGGTGCTCGCATGAGGTTATTGCTGGAACGTCGTAACTGCCCGGAGCGCGATCTTGCCCTTTCGAAATTCGTCGCCTGTTTGCTCCATCGCTCGAAGCAATGCGGGCCAGTCGTCAATGTTGCTCGCGAAGATGTTGGCCACCATGTTGCGGGTTAGCTCGGGCACCAGAAGATTGAGTTCGGCTGGGGTATAGCCCATCTCGTCTGCAATTCTCGCCCAGTAAAGATTGTTGGAATCCCACGACTCCGCAAAGAGTCTGCCGGCATCTCCGCCAAACGTCGAAATCGACTTCATGTTAAGCAGGGCGGATGAATTCGTGACCATTAGACCGGGATGGGGCACCCCGAAATCAGCTGACAATCGCTCCATACTGGCATCCGAAGGGTCTTTCTGAGCAAGCTCGTCCAGTTCCCGGCCCGCTTGTCCCGCCATCGATGCCTGATCGGGATATCTCTTCCGGAATTCCACTGCAAGATAGAAGACATCCGCAGGCGGCGTTTGCCGGACCGCAGTCGTGGTGCCTTCCGGACCCATAAGAGCTTTTGCGGTCCATTCCACCCGACCCGGCGTCATTCGTTCCGCGAGGATGCCGGTCACTTTCTCCCGAAGATCCACATTGCTCGCCGCGGCGCGTAACAGTTCTTCGCCTGCTCGTTGATACAGAGCTGCAAAGTGCAATTCGTTTTGGCTCACATTCCACCAGCGCGGCAGTGTGGCGCTTACCAGGAGGTCGGGAACGACTTGCTTCCAGATCAAAGCCTGTATGTTCTTTGGGACGATGAAATCTTCCTCCGTAGAAGCCAGCGCATAAGGTAAATCTGCCAAAGAACCTAGCAAGTAGGCCCCCCCTCCGGCCGTTGCGCCAATTCCTACCAGCCGGGGAACTCCCCATACCTCGACCGTCCCCTGAACTGAGATGGAAGAGAAATCATGGGAACGGACAAACAGCGGATTGTTATGAAGAACCTCAGCACCGGGTGGCTCGTAGTACGCATAGTTCAATCCAACCAGCGTGTCTCTCAGGAACGGAGTGAGCTGACCTCGACCAGCCTCAAGCTGCGATGGCGTTGCCGAGGTCTTGAGGATCTTCGTCAGGTCCGTTCTCGCCTGCAGTTCCGCGTGCCTGCTCGTGTACACAACGGGTGACCAAGTGCTCTTCTCGTTACCCGTAAAGATAGGCCGCGGCATTTCGAACTCTCGAAGATTTTCAGCAAGCGGCAGCAACGCATTCCCGTTCGCGGATCCGTGCGCCATTTCGGTCATTCCGTCGTAGAGGCCAAATAAGGTATCGAGGGAGACCAGGCGCTGATCATCCAGAACGGATCGAATCCTCTCCGCCAGGTCATGGTGCACGCGCTGGCTGTCACGGTCATCGTGGACCGGCCCTGCAAGAAGGTCGATGATCTGATCCTGGGAGAGGATTCGGTTGCCGCTCGCCGCCTGCAGTACCGCCTGCAACGAACTTCTGGCCGCTTCGAATAGATGCACGGAGGAACTCCCCCCCATGAATGGCTGCACCATTTCCTGCCAGGACGAATTCAGCTTGTCGATGGGTATCTGGCCCTGCCGGGCAAAGATCTGCCAAAGTCCAATATCGGCTTGAAACGCTCCCAGCGCATTCGAACGCAGAGCTGGATTCGAAATGCTGTCGATTCGATCGGCCGCACCTACAAACTTCGCGATCGCGCTATCATCAAGACTCGGAAACTCGGCAAAGATAGCGAACCAATGGTGGAACTGCGCAAACCGGCGCGCCACCAGTTTGTCCGTCTCATCTGACAGCTGGTGTTCCGGCGGTCTCTGGGAATTCATTGCGCTAAGCAAAAGAAAAACCTGGACTGGGCCTGTGTCAGATTGAAGGTTCGACGACGCGATCAACGTTTCCAGCAATCGGCCCGAGGTGTTCCAATCGCCACTCCGCCTTAACCAAGACCGCGTTTCCTTGGATTTGGCCATCTGCGAGAGAATGGCGTCCCATACAAAAGTATCTCCCGGAATTGCAAAGTCGCCGTCGGCCGTCCATTTCAACGAGGCCAATAAAATGAAGAGGTCGCCGTTTCTCGGAAATATTCCCCTCGATGCGTCGGCATTGGCAACGGGTGCCCTATAAACATCGTAGAAACGTTTGAGGTTATTCCCCTTGGTCAGGTGTTCCTGTTGCTCATGACTGAGACGGGCCAAGACATCGAAATACGCTGCCAGCCAACCGCTATCTCTAGTCAAGAGTTTGGTCACAAACGGCCCGGGAGAATGCGGGCTTTCTCCTAGCAGGTCCTCCCACACTTTATCGTTATCGCCGGGTACGATCACCCGCCCCGATTTGATACGAATTTGGCTTCCATACAAATCGGTGACCGCCGCAACCGTCATCAACCGTTTAAGTCCCAGCGATTGATTCAAAGATAGGCGTGTTTCCCGATCGTATTTCGCCATTGCCGCATAAAGGCGGCCAGCGTCCAGATTGTGCAACAGCAGGTCCAGCAACGTGGTATCCGTTTTGCGTTTTGAACCGGCCGCTTCAATCCACTCTTTCTCCGTGAAAATGATCGGCACTCTGGTCGCTGGAAACGAATACGTGAATGGTCCATCCTTCTGCAAGGCTTGCTCGAGCGCGGTGAGCGGGAAACCTGAGTCGATGGTCAGAAACGCTCGTTCCGCATTCGCCGTCACCAGCGCGGTATCGCGGTGGCCGCACGGTCGCTGAAACTTATAACCCAAAACGCTCAGCAGTTCAGCAGCATCACTGCAGCCGCTGATGTGAATCTTGCCATCCGCTGCCGAAAGTCGCTCGATATCGCGAGCCTGGTGTACATACCTGTCTACCAGGATCAGAAACTCCTTTTCGTGGCCTGCGTCGAACCCGTATAGCGCCACGTTGCGAGCAAGCGTCGGGAGTACATCTTCTGGAGTCACCTCCTGGCTAATACCCGCCATGCGGAGAAACGATCGCAATGGGCCGGGGATCACGATCGAATCCGTTGGAACCGATTGCAGCTCGTTGGCAGCGGAATCCGCATGCGCCGGGGACGTTTGGGAACTCGCTTGCGAACAGAGATATGACGGGCAGCAGACTGCCAGACAGAACAAACCAGACACGCAAATCGACTGGGGATGAGAGAGAATCATCGAACCCCCTTCAAACCACGAGCGGCATTGATTGGAGCGTAAAGCAAACTCCATTTGCCGGAGATACCCTTGGAGTTCCAACCGCACTACCGCAATGTTTCCATCACTTGCGCGTTTCTCACAAACAGCAAACGGCCTATCCGATCGGCGCCATGTCCCTTGGAATTCTCGATAGACGTGAGAGAAGCCGCGCGACCGGGCAACCATCATCGCAAATCACTCTTCGCCCGGCAAGCGTAATCGAAAAGAATTGTTCAAAGGGCCTCTCGGCTTCGGCAAATGGATTATAGAGCCCATCCGAGAAGCGCAATGTAATTGAATTGTCATCGTTTCGGCAGATTCGGACCGATTAACAGCACACCGACTCGATATCCGATTTGCGCCTGGTCGCCGATCGTCCATCCCTCAACTTCGCCAACACCTTGACCCGCGCCAGGGCAGCAGAGCCATCGATTATCGGCAAACATACCCCGACTTTGCCGTCTGGTTGCTAGTGCCAAAGTTGTGGGTATTGATTGTCGGCTCATTCATTGAGAGCCGAAGCCATTCACGCTGGGGGAAATCGCCGATTATCGAGTGGTGGTTGTAGGTAAGGCGTCGGTCGACGGCTGATATTCCCAGAGATCGTTAAAAGTCAACTCAGTCAAAGTGGCCGGTCGTCCGTCCGTTTACAAATACTTTCCTTGAAAGCGGCGCCATCGATATGTTACTCCATGGAATGCGAGCAAGACTGGCGGTACGATTGGCGCCGAAACTCATCATGGCACTTGCCATCGGAGTATTCGCAGGAATTGCGACCTTTGCCCAGACTCCGGACGCTTCATATCATCGTCCGGTGGCCGTCGAGACTCTTTCTTACGTGGATGTCCACTACTATCATCCAGGCTCACTCATCTATGTGAAGGTCAAGACGGCCTGGGTGGGGCTGGGTTGCTACCTTTTCGACGGCCAGGTCCTTCAAGGAAGGGTTGAGCTGGCAACCCGTCGGGGAAAAGGCCAAAAGGAATCCCAGCTGGCCATCTCTTTCTTCAATGTGCCGTGCGCAGCGAACAAATCTAAGATGAACCTGGTGTTGACCGCCGTTGAATGGGAAACCGGTGTGACCATGGCTCCGCACGCGCAGTACCCCGTAGTGAATTACAAATCGGTACAAACCGGTAGCGTTAAGACCATCCAGGGCAACTTCAACATGAGTGGGATTGAGATGATGGCTCTGAGCCAGCAGGCGAAGAACCAGATTCCGCTCAATCCCGGTGACGTGCTGGGCATCGATGGCGTGAACCTGGAGATTGGCAACGGGCCGGAGCGGAGTTCTATCCTGAAGTCGACGACGCGGGATGTGCATCTTGAAAAGGAATCGCTGCTCTTGCTCGTACCGGACAGCATCGCATTCAGGAAAGGGCACCAGACAGACGGAGCACGGTTGCTGGAGAGGCCGTCGGTTGCGGATTTGGCAGAGCCGGGCCCTCCAGCGGACGCGAACATTTCAATGAAAGCGCCACCGCTACCGGCACCGGTTGAGTTCCAGCCATGCGAGCCCCCAGCCTGCGCCGTGGATTTGCCATCAAGTGATCGCGAGGCGCAGGGAACGCCATCGAAATCCATCGGAATCCGCGAATTAGGCTACGCGCCACGGCCGCAGCGGGAGTTGGAAGGCCTGAATGACGATGTGGCGCTTGCATGGCTAGGTCCGCAGCAGCTTCTTGTTGCTTTCAACCCGCACACGCTGGTGGAGCGCGACGGGCAACCGTCAACGGGTGCGGCGGTACGACGGATTCACGCAGTGGTGCTCGAACCAGCGACCAGCAAGGTCGTGAGCAGTGGCGACTGGTTCCTTCCCGACGCGGGCGAGTTCCTGTGGCAAATTTCGGACGGGCGCGTTCTGGTCCATGTGGGCAACGAGCTTCGAATCTTCTCCGAGGGAATGCAGATTGAACGGCAGATTCCGCTGGACGGGCCCCTGGAGTTTGTGCGGCTTTCACCAAACGGAGAGCTAATGGCGATTGCGGTTGCGCGGGAGACGCACACGCCGGAACTGCATGCTAACCTTCGCGAAAGCTTGGGAACGGAGCCGCCAGAGAATGTGGAGATTCGCGTTCTCGACAAAGACTTCAAGACAGTAGCGCAGGCCACCACATCTTCAAAGATTATGCCTCCGGCGCTGCTGAATGAAGGACAGGTGCAACTGCTGGCCAAGCCAAATAAGCAATACCGGCTGACGCTGGCGCCGTGGGACGGTGAGACGACGACCCTGGCGCGTTTCACGTCGGCCTGTCTTCCTGAAGTCTCGAGCTTTGCGCCGGACTTGCTTCTCCTAACCATGTGCGAGCTGAGTTCGGGAGTGCATGAGTACCGCGTGCTGAGAGCGAACGGCAAGGTGGTTCTGCGGGGGAGGACGGATCCGCAGGCGATGGGCCAGTCGGCGCAGGGTAATAGACGCGACTTTGCAGTCAAGAATCTGCACGCCACTCAGGCGATGGCGTATGGATCGGTCTTTCATGGATCGGACCTCGACTACGAGGAGGTGCGTGTCTTTCAGTCCAACGACGGGCGCCGCCTAACGTCTGTGCGGCTGCAAGCCCCGCCTCCGAGCCATGGGGCATATGCACTGTCACCGGACGGGACACAGCTTGCAGTGATCGCGGATGCCAAGGTGAAACTGTTCGCCGTGCCTGTGCAGTGAGCCCGCTGTGGTGCCGGCTGCGGCGTTGGTTTTAAATTGTGGCACTTGGGAAGTTCAACTGTTCTTCGTCCAAAATGAGGTAAGTTCCCAGGGTTGTAATCCGCTCGCAATGATAGATGCATGTTGGCTTGCCTTCGATAGACCACTGCGAGGCTTAGGAACGTCGAAATATTGAAATTGTTTACTGCGGGCTAACTGCCGAGTGGACGGTCATCCACTCGTACAGCGAAGATGCCAACCGAAGGCATGAAACAACGAGGCCCGCGAA
>Ga0209004_1000179_pt1 | contig 15373 bp, 17 predicted proteins | sample TexAe_RefH0_M1_FD_187948 | JGI IMG/M metagenome (GOLD analysis project Ga0209004, IMG submission 187948) | Forest soil microbial communities from Davy Crockett National Forest, Groveton, Texas, USA - Texas A ecozone_RefH0_M1 (SPAdes) (version 2) | ecosystem: Environmental > Terrestrial > Soil >... | reverse complement strand
CTCCAGTCTGCCAAACAACCAACAAAATGAATACAAATCTTCAACCAACGGCGAACTGTCAAATCCCAATCTGTCTCACGGAAGGGGTTCACCTCAGAAAGACGTCAACTGCTCCGGCCGCTTGACACAAGCTAAACTACTGAAATCAAAAGTTAAATAGTCCTTCAGATTTTGCAGATCATTACACGGTCCCGGCGCACAATCGAGATATAGCGCGAATCCTGAAAGGAAGCCCACCGGGCTGCTGGCGGGCCGTATCCCTGCCCAATCGCGCATTCGTCGCCCTTGACTCGCCACACCTCAATTCCAGGCCGCTTCAATAGTCGAGGTTCGAATATACGCCAAATTTGGGCGTTATTTCGCATGTCATGCATAGGTAAGCATAATAATATCATCATGTTACAGTAAATATAAATCAACGAAAATCCCGCCTGTGAAACTGTGTAACTGTGAAGCTGACTATGGTTCCAATACGGGATTTGCCCGAAAGGGCAACATTGCATGTTACTTGCGTTACATGAGTAATTCGTCCGTGAGTTACTTATCACTTGTTTGGTAACACCTAGGTGCTACACAATGCCACCAAGGGTTGACTATGAGACAAGAAACTTACCGAGTCGCATTAGACGAAGCGTCCGCCGAGCTCCAGGACATTGTTGTGCAGTTCGAAGCGCTCAAGGCTAAAAAGGAACAGATCGAGAAAATCGTTGAGGCGCTGAGGCCTTTTATCGGTCTTCAGGCCGAAACCCCAACAGTTGAGCCGAGCGCAGCCTTTACCGCGCCCGTGATCGAACAACCAGCTTCAGAACCCATCGAATACACCTTCATGCGGATCTCAGGACCTGGCGTGGAGGTCAAGACAACCGAGCCTGCCGAAATTCACGTTGAGGAAGAGCAGGTTCTCGAACCGGTGCATGCCATGGCCGAGGCCACGGCGGAGCAGGTTGCCTATTTCCGGCAGCCCTCTGCGGACCCCTTCCAGCGCCGCATCGATGACGCCCTGTGGGGTTGGCAGCAGAGGCCGGAAGGCCTTCTGTCGCCCATCTAAGGGCAACGGGCTAAAGTCGAGAAGTTAGACCCTAACTGGGCTGGAAAATGCGGAGAATTCCGCGTTGAAGCAAGTAGAAAACGGTCAACCCAACAGGCGCTCCCCGCCATCGGACGGGGAGCGCCTGATCGTGTCTATGTGCTGCCCTATGATCGAGATGGGACTAACATGATAGTTGCAGAAGGATTTTTTTTGACGCCTACCGAATCATGCTAAATTCGGCTCTGGAGATCGATATGAAGCCCAACGGTGGAGAAGTTTATCGCGTTGCATTTGACTCAGCCAACTCGGAACTGAACGACATACTCGGGGCGTTTGAGGACCTTCGGGCGCGCAAGGATCGCATTGAAAAAGTTGTCATGGCCCTCAAGCCCCTGCTGGGAGCAGAGGAAGCTGCGGCCGCAGCAGCCGCAGTGCAGAGCGCATCCGATGCCGCCAACGAGGCGTCTCAGACGTTTGAAGAAGTCCCGACGTATCAGGCTCAGGGATCGAACGGCGCTTCGGCAGATCCGTTTGCGCGTCGGCTCGACAGCGCTCTCGGTCACGGTGCGGGACGAAAATTCAGCCGCCAGTTCTAATGCCGGCGTAGAACCAGGCTCAACGGTGAGCCGGGGCGAGCCAGCAGCCGGGCGCAGCGTCGCTCACCGTCTTTGAGCCTTTAACCGGGCTGTCATTCAATTTCCAATTCTCTCCACGCTTCCCCATTGATTGCAATTAATTGCCTCTATTGACGCGGAAATTGTCTCCAAGGCGGATGACGCGCCGCCCGCGGTAACTCTTACTATTGACTCTTACTTTGCGCCCTCGCATGCGTGCTAGACTACGCGCCTGAGAGGGCACGAAATTGGAAGGTCGCAAAGAGATCTATCGTGTTGCATTTGACGCCGCGAATTCAGAACTGACCGGGATCAACGCGGAATTTGAAAAACTGCGCATGCGCAAAGAACAGCTTGAAAGACTTGTCGCCGTGCTAAGACCGTTTGCCGGAGAAGAAGAAAACGCAGGACCGATTTCTTTGGCAGACAGTGCGTCGCATGAAACGCCAACAGCCGTTGCAGCAGACTCCAGTGAGTCGAGCGGCGAACCGCAACCGGTCCCATCCGATCCATTTCAACGTCGAATCGATCATGTACTGGGAATCGGCGCGGGCATCCGCGATGTAAGGAAATACAGCCGCCAATTCTAGAAAGCGTTCGCTATAGACCAATCCGTTACTGATCACTCAAGAAGAGCCGGGGATCATGTGCCCGCAGCTCTCCTTTTTGTTTCCACGGCAACAGGCAATTATGTCGAGTGCGAGTTGCACTAAGAGGAAGTGAGCGGCACTATCTGCGCAATGGGTTCGGCGTCCTTCTCGAACGTCATCATTCCGATGGTGACGGGCAGCTCGAAGCGCCGCGGGCCGCAGGATCCGGGGTTGAAGTAAAGCACGCCCTTGTGCCGGCGAATGCTCGGCTGATGCGAGTGACCGGAGAGTACAGCTGCGAATTTGGCTGCTGCCGGATCGAGGTGCAGCATGTGCACATCGTGGAGCATGTAGATGTACAGGCCTTCCAGCAACAGTACCTCGGTCTCAGGTAGCTGGCTGCAAGGGCCGCTGCGATCCACATTGCCGCGGATGGCGGTTACGGGAGCCAACTTTTCGAGAGACTTGAGAATAGCGGGATCACCGACGTCGCCAAGATGCAGGATTCGCTCGACTCCGGCAAGCGCCGGCATCACTTCAGGACGGAGCAAGCCGTGCGTATCGCTGACGACGCCAATCTTCATCGGCCAAAGCTGAACAGCAGCGACCATCGGCCTTTGGTCTTCACTTCATCGGGCTTGGTCACCGGGTCTACCATCTGCAGGGGCGCACCGGGGTTATGGGGATCGTCAATCGCCATGCAGTAAACACCATTCCAGTTTCCCTGCCAGTGCCAGCTTTTTCCTGCACCTTGTGCCTGCGCCTCAATGTGGCTGGCGGCATGAGTGGGCGATAAGGCTTCGTTGCAGGAGGGGCAGCGCGGTGAAGCGCCCTTGCGGAATCGCCCACTGCAAGCGCAGGGCTGCAGCAACGATTCCCACGATTCTTCGATCTCGGCATATTGCGTCGCCAACGGGGGAAAGCCCATCACGAGCGGATTGTCGTAATTGATCGTTGCCAGCATTCCGCACTGGTCGCAGTATGCGTAGGAGTTGTCTCCGAATCCGGAGTGCCAGAGCGAATAGCGATAGAACCGCCCGCAATGCTCACAATCGCCTTTTTTCACGATAACCATATCGCTGTCATAACCCCATTTCCAGGCGCGTGCGCGGATCGAGTTGATCGCCCAGAGCGTCTCCCAGGAAGTTGAAGCCAAGCACTGCACTGCGACTGCTGAGACCAGAAGCAAACCAGATGCAAATGAATCAGCGAAGTAATCTCAAGAGTCGAGGTCGGGAGCGCGCCAAGCTATTCGTGCTACGTTGACTCTGTTGGCTCTCTCGCTTCTGGTTAGCCGGCACTGCTTTAAGATTGATTTCTGCGATCGTTCATTCAAAAAGCTGAAGTGCTACAAAAGGCTGAATCAGGATAACCGAAAACTGAGATGACTGACTTATCCCGAACCAACGAAGTACACGCTCGAACAAACTGGCGGCAAGCGGTCTCAACCTATACTGAGCCGCGTGTGCTGCAGGTGCTCGCTCTTGGATTTGCCAGCGGCCTGCCCTTGCTGCTCACGTACTCCACTCTTCAAGCATGGCTTGCGACGGTCGGCGTGCGGCGTTCAACCCTCGGCGCCATCGCTTTAGTTGGCACAGCTTACTCATTCAAGTTCGTATGGGCGCCACTCATTGATCGAGTGCCTCCACCGCTGCCCCTGGGACGACGGCGCGGATGGGGCATCACCATTCAGATCCTTCTCATCGGTGCAATCCTCGCTATGGCATCATGCGATCCGAAGCACAACCTCTCGCGCATGGCTGTCCTGGCGGTTGTGGTTGCATTTCTGTCTGCGAGCCAGGATATCGTCATCGATGCCTGGCGTGTGGAGAGCCTGAACAGCGAACAGCAGGCCCCCGGAGCGGCCATGATTCAGTCCGGCTACCGGATCGGCATGCTGGCTGCCGGCGCGGGCTCCTTGTTCATCGCGGCCTCAACCGGGTGGTTCGCAGCCTACGCCACCATGGCTGCTCTGCTTGGGGTGGGACTACTGGTTTTTTTGTTCGGTCCCGAACCGAAGCTGCCCGCGGAGAAATCGTATGTTGCGCACTCGGTGTGGCAGACGATTCTTCACGCGCTTTTCAAAGCCGTGATCGAACCGTTTCGTGATTTCATGCAGCGGCCGCTTTGGCCCATCATCCTGATCGCCATCTTCGCCTACAAAATGGGCGAGGCAATGGCAGGAGTGATGTCAACGCCACTCTATATATCGCTGGGATTTTCGCTCCCTGAGATTGCCACCGCTTCGAAGATATTTGGATTTTTTTCTATTGTGACTGGGGCTCTGATTGGCGGTGTCGTAACGACTAGATTTGGAATCCTCCGCTCGCTGATCCTTTGCGGAATTTTACAGGCAATCGGGAATCTGTTTTTTGTTCTTCAGGCCGCAGGCGGGCATCGGGTAGGGTACCTTGCCCTATGCGTCACCGCCGAGAATCTCACGGGTGCAATGGCCGGGACCGCATTAATAACATGGCTTTCCAGTTTATGCTCACCCGCTTTCACCGCAACTCAGTTCGCGCTGCTGTCCTCGCTCGCATCGCTTAGCCGCACCGTGATCGCTTCCTCAGGCGGAGTGTTGTCAGAGAAGATCGGCTGGGCACCGTTCTTCCTGCTTACCAGCGTCGTCGGATTGCCGGCTATCCTTCTGATCCTCTGGATCGGATCGCGTGACGGTTTCAGTAAGGACTACCGTAAACCAGCTGTCTAAATCTGGGATGGCAGACGATTCAACCCGGGTTCAGAAGCTCCAGGTTAATATCGCGACGAAATATCATGTATTTGTATAAGGTGACGTGACTATTTTGGATAAACGACGTTCTCTTTTGTTCGTGGCTTTCTGGCTCCTTTTTGCTATGCCGCTACCCTTATTGGCGCAGGAAGGCCGGGAGATTCAGCCCGAGGCGAAGCAGTTGATGCAACTGGCCAACCAGGCCCGGGCTGCTGCGGGTAAGCCGCCTCTACATTGGGACGAAGCCCTGGCCGAAGCAGCGCTGAAGCATACTCTGCGCATGGTCGCGGAGGAGCAAATCGCGCACCGCTATGGGGGAGAACAGGGTCTGTCAGAAAGAGCGGCAGCAGCAGGGGCGCACTTCGATCTGATCGAGGAGAACGTGGCTATCGGTCCTGATCCTGCAACAATTCACGATGAATGGATGCACTCGACCGGCCACCGAGAGAATCTGCTGAATCCCCAGGTGAATCGAGTTGGAATTGCATTAGTGGCAAGCCGAGGGGTGCTTTACGCCACCGCAGACTATGCGCATGGAGTGCAGGCCCTCTCGACGAGCGAGGTGGAAGCGCGGGTGGCTGACCTCATTCGGCCGAGCGGCGTGACGATTCTTGCTAATCCCGCGGTTGCGCGAGAGGCTTGCAGCATGGACCGTGGTGTACCTCCCTCCGCCGGCGGAATGATGCCCGGCTTTGTGATGCGCTGGCAGGACGCAGACGTGAGCCGCCTGCCGAAGGACCTTATCGATCATCTGGCTTCGGGGCAATATCGTAAAGCTGCTGTTGGCAGCTGTGCGCCCAGCAGAGTTGAGGGCGACTTCACCGTATACCGCGTCGCTGTGCTGCTCTACTGACGACCCAAGAACTCAGCCGAAGTCCTGATGATGTTTCCAGAGCACTGACCATGGCTCGCGCGGCGGACCACAGACGAAGATGTCCGGATGGTCCTGGCTCTCTTCGTTCCTGATGCCATCGGAATTGCCGTTATGACCGGCAAGCCGGCAGCCCGTAAATATCGAGTCGGCCTCTTCCCGGCTGATCCCAAGCACGATGAGCGTCGTGGGTGGTGGAATCGGATAGCCACGCAGCCAGGCCGAGTTGGTCGTGCTGATCGGCAGGGGCAAGTGGTACGCGGGTCCAAGAATCTCGATTGCACCCTCTTCGCCGTAGTTGCCCACGGTAATGCCCAGGTTGGCTTGCTGGTCTGGGGGCAGGGAATCGCGGATGCCGGCAACGGTTTTGACGAGCTCATCCCAGCCGATTTCTTCGCGTAGGTCTCCGCTGTGTTTGAGGGCGAAGTCCCGCAAAGGTCCACTGGATGCAATGGGAACCCAGCCGGCAAAGTAGTATGCGCCGCATGTCAACAGCCCCACGAAGAAGACAGCTTCAACGGTGCGGTGCGCCCATGTTGGAATGCGCGCCAACCAGCTTTCGCAAGTGACGGCGCCTATGGCCAGCAGCATGGGATATGCTTCGGCTACATAGTAGAAGCGGCCCTTGTCGATCCAGAACACCAACAGCGGAACAAGATACATCCAGGCGATCATCCGATAGCGGCGATCGCGCAGAAATGCGTACAGGCCTATCAGCCATACGGGAACGGCGAAGACATTGGCGCATACGAGAAACTGATCGACAAAAAATCCCTCTGCACGGCCCTCGCCCACGTCGCGCACGTGGATGTGCTGGAGAAACTTGTAGGAAATGAAATCGTGCCGAACGAGCCAGATGAAGTTCGGCAGGAAAATCAGCAGAGCAATGGACACGCCGGCCCAGAACCATCTCGACACGAAGTACTTGCGCGCGGGCGAAAATGCCATACCTACCAAAATCCCGGCGATGTAAAAGACGATGGCGTATTTCGTCATCAGGCCAAGCCCCAATGCCGCACCGATCGCAATCCACCAGCGGGGATTGTCTGTTTTGAGCAGGCGAATCGTGAACCACGCGATCAGTACCCACCACAGGAACGCGAATGATGTGTATTGGAATTCTGTGGCTTCGAAGATGGGGAGAGGCGAGAGCGCGACTGCCAGCGCCGTGGTGACTTGCGCGAATCGGTTGCCGCCGAGATCGCGGGCCATAAGCCCGCTAACCACGATGACCAACATCTGCCCGATGACTGAAAACAGCCGCAAGCCGATCATCGACAAGCCAAAGAGGCTGAGGCTGATGCGTTCAATGAATGGCGTCAGGGGTGGATATGAAACATATCCCCAGTCGAGATGCCGGGCGTCACTAAGAAACTGCAGCTCGTCTCGATGGAAACCGTAGCGGCCGTTGGTGAGGATATGCAGCAGCCCAGCCGCAGCCGCGACGCCGAGCACGGGAGGCAGATTGTTGCTGGTCAGGGTGCCTGAGTCGCTGCGGGTGTAATCGTGCTGCGCTGCGGACACACTCAGCTCTGCCACGTTCACCTCCTGAGGTCAGCTTACGTCCCCGCGTTGGCTTCGGTTCCGCAAATTTCCCGCATGGGTGGCGCTACCAGCACCGATTGCATTCCGGCTGCGGTAGCTGCCTGAATGCCGAGATCGGTGTCTTCAAAGACGAGGCAATGTTCGGGCGCGACGCCGAGCTTTGAGGCGGCGAGAAGAAATCCTTCTGGCGCAGGCTTGCCGTGCTTGTAGTCTTCGGCGCAAACCAATACCTCGAATTTGTCGAGGATGCCAAGCGCCGTCAGCGAACCCACGACGGAAGCTCGCCGGCTTCCGGAGACGACGGCAAATGGAATCTGCCCATGTTTAGCGTCGATAACCTCCAGCACATCCGGGATTCCCTTGAGCTCCGATAACTGAGCGTGGTAGAAACTTTCCTTCACTGCTGCAAGAACATCCACGGGCATGTTGAGGCCCTGCATTTCATTCAGATCGGCAATGATTTTGCGCACCGGCTTGCCGCCCCAGGCGTAAAACAGATCTTCATCGTAGGTGCCTCCGTATTCGGCGAGCGCTCTGTTCCACGCCTTATAGTGCAGCGGCATCGAGTCGGCAATGGTGCCGTCGCAGTCAAAGAGATAGGCGCGGAAGTCGCCCGCAGGCAATTTTAGTTTCATTAAAAAGTAGAACTCCTTGTCAGATTTTTGTTACTTGGGGAAGCGCGACCGGTGCCGGTCCGCGCGATCCCGTAGCTTATCGGGCCGCTTCCGCAGTCTGTTTCTCCGGTGCCGCGCATCCGCCCTCGCCTGGTTTTGTCGGCTCCATACCGAGCGCGTTATTGAAGCGATTGAAATAGTTGAATAGCCCGACGGCGCACAGCAACTCGACGATCTCGCCCTCAGAATAAAAGCTTCGCAACTCGGCAAACTGCTCGTCGGTCACGGCGTGGGCGTCGCGTGTTACGGTTTCGGCCAGGCGTAATGCCGCCTTTTCAGCCGGTGTAAAGTCATCGCGTTTTGGCCACTCGGCAAGATGCGCAAGCTGGTCATCTGACCACCCCAACCCCTTCGCCAGAATGGTGTGGCTGGCGAGGCAATAGGGCGTCTCATTCACCTGGCTGGTACGGACAATGATCAACTCTTTCAGCTTCGTCGAGACCGTGCCGGTGTTGAGAACGGCGCCAAAATGCGCCTGCATGGTGGCGAAAATCTCAGGCCGGTGCGCCATCACGCGAAACATGTTGGGCACGTTGCCGCGCTGGGCAAAAACCTTGTCGAAGAGCGCCGCCAGATCCGGGGAAACTTCGCTGCGATCAAGCCTGGATATACGGGACATCGTGCCTCCTGGGGGCCACTTCTATGGTATCGCCCGCCCCCCGAAAGAGTACTCGCCGTTTTTGACGTGACCCGCTCAGTCTGTTAACTTTATAGAGGACAATTCAGCGCCACTCACTCCTCAGTAGCTCAATGGCAGAGCATTCGGCTGTTAACCGAAGGGTTGTAGGTTCGAGTCCTACCTGAGGAGCCAATATAATCAAAAACTTAGAACAATTGAAAGCAACAGAAGGACACGAAATTGGCCCGATTGTAGTCAATTTTGTCGTCACTCGCTTTCAAAACGGATGCTAACCCATAGCAACCGATCTCAGTTGTGGCTCCCCTCGATAGATCGACTCCAGACCTCCAGCCTCATGTCCTGAACCACGCTCTCGCGTGGCGCCAGGCTTCTGAAATTTGATCGAGTTTTGCCTTCGCCTGAACCTTCAGTCGCGCGCCGCATAGGCGCGCTCACCGACAGGACAGGAGTCACCGAATGGCAACTTATCAGAGAGGGAAATACTGGTGGTACAGGTTTCGCTTCGCCGGAGAACGCATCGACGAGCCGACAAAATCGACATCGCGAACAGTCGCGAAAGAGGCCGAACGGCAACACCGGCGAGCGCTCGAAGATGGCTACAACAACTACAAAGAGGTTCGGCAGAACCGAGTCCGCATTCTTGAGGAGATCATCGACGAGTACCTCACTGGCTACCGGCTCCGCTACCGTTCGGCGACCTTCGCCGAATACGCGCTTGGACACGTCAGCCGTCTTCTCGGCACGAAGATCGTCGCCGACATCACCGAAATCTCGGTTCTCCGTTACCAGGAGGACCGGCTCCGCGAGAAGGCAGCGCCCAAGTCGATCAACGAAGAGGTGAGGTTTCTCCTCAAGATGCTGGGAGACCCGGGCGAGGTGATCCGCGCTCATCTCAAGAAGACGCGTCAGCTCAAACTGACCGTTCACAAACGAATCGGCAAGGCCTTCGACACCGAAGAAACCGAGAGTCTCGCCACCAAAGCAAAGAGCTCGCGCAGTCCCCATATGTTCCCGGCCTTCATGCTAGCCCGCAACGGAGGTCTGCGAGACACCGAGATCAAAACCCTTACCTGGGGCCGGATCAACTTCGTCGCGAAGACGGTCCAAGTCGGCAGAGCAAAAAGCGAAGCCGGCGAGGGGCGGATCGTTCCTCTGAACTCCGAAGTCTACCAGGCACTCGACGATCATCGCGCGTGGTATCGCAAGCGGTTCGGAGAGATCAAGACCGAATGGTTCGTCTTTCCCTGGGGCAAGCCCACGCCCTCAGATCCAACGCGGCACATCACCTCGTTCAAGACGGCATGGAAGACCGCACGCACCAAAGCGGATGTGAAGGGCCGATGGCACGATAACCGGCACACTCTCATTACGGAACTCGCGGAGAACGGCGCCGGCAACCAAACCATCATGGAGATCGCCGGGCACGTCGACCCCAAAATGCTTAGCCATTACAGCCATATCCGGATGAAGGCAAGACGCGAAGCTGTGGAGTCCGTCATCGAATCGCGAAAGGGACACTCCCAATTGGGTTCTGCCTCGAAAGGAGGCCCCTCCGCGTAGCAACCGAGGATGTGCGGGTCGAATTGACCGAGATCCGGGCTCGGGTTAGCCTCTCGGTCAGTTCGACCGCCGCGGCTGCCAGCCACAAGGAGAAAACAATGGAATCACTGCTGAACGAAATCCAGCTTTCAGAAAAGATCCACGTCAGCCTAGCTTGCTTGAGACGGTGGCGGCTTCGCGGAGAAGGACCACAGTATGTGAAAGTGGGGCCGCTTGTGCGCTACCGTCCCGAAGCGGTGGAGCAATGGGTAGATGCCCTGCCGACTGGCGGCAATGGTCGTAAACCGAGGTCAGTCCCGGCAGCGCGCAACCGCCTTGCCCGAACGGCTTAGCCACTGGCGCTTCTGGGCTCTTCTGCCCGGCCGGAATTGTGGCCTGAATCGGGGAGTAAATCCACAGCCTCAAATGGAAATTTGACCGAGTTTTGATGCCGTCTCATGCTTTCTCCGCATTGGAGGTGGTTCAAGTGAAGCGGAAGACATTTTGGAACGCAGGCTTTTGGTCTTCATTGCGGCGTTGGGAGCCACGTCGCTCGCGAATGTCTGGGTGCAAGCGGTTCCCGCACCGAATGATCCACCTTCCGGTCGGAAAAGCCGACCGTGAGCAACTGCAGCTGAGATTCGAGTAGAAGCGCGAGGCCAAGCAGATGTTTGATTCAATCGACGATCTCGGGACCAAACTCGCGGCCACGGGCTACTTCATCGACCCGGTGATGACACAGGTAGTCTTTCTCGCTGCCAAACTCCAGAAGCCGCTTCTGCTCGAAGGGCCAGCCGGCAGTGGGAAGACTCAGCTTGCCATCGCCGTTGCTGCTGCAGCCAGAACACACGTCGAGCGGCTTCAGTGTTTCCGCGGTGTGACCGAGGACAAAGCGATCGGCCGGTTCGATGAGGGCTTGCAGCGGCTCTACATGGAGTTCTCAAAGGGCCAGCACGAAGACTGGCAGAGCGTTCAGATGAACCTCAAGGGGCGGGACTTTTTCCGTCCCGGGCCGCTGATGCGCGCGCTCGAGTGCGAGAGACCCTGTGTGCTGCTTATTGACGAGTTGGACAAGGTAGACGATGGCTTCGAAGCGATGCTGTTAGAGATACTCTCCGCCTGGCAGCTCTCGATTCCTGAGTTCGGCACGGTCGCAGCAAGGAGCGTTCCCTTCGTCGTGCTCACCAGCAACGAGGAACGCAGGCTGGGTGACCCGATCCGGAGACGAAGTCTTTATGTGCGCGTCGAGCACCCAACGCCGGAGCGCGAAGCCGAGATCATTGCCAGCCGCACGCCGAAGGCCGATGAGAGCTTCCATCGCGAGATGGCGGGGATAGCGCTCTCCTTCCGCAACTACTCATTGGAAAAGCCGCCATCGGTCTCGGAAATGATCGATTTCGCCAATGCATTGCAACTCCTCGGGACCAACCACGTAACCGCGGAGCACCGCGACGTTCTGCTTCCTTTTTTGGCCAAAACCGACGACATTTTGTATTTGCTTGCCATGGAATTGCGCGCGACTCGGAAGCGAATCGGCTTCGCACTGAGTGAAGCATTCCGCCGTTCTCTTCTTGAAACGCGCACTCTGACCAACACTGCGAGCTCAGAAATTGTGCCGCTCCGCGAACTCCTCGATTTGAGAGTGTCGTAGTTCGATTGCGCTTGGCAAGCATCCCTTCGACTGTCCTTTGTGGTTGTATTTACGTCGCATTGACGTGTCAATGCATTTGCTTTGACCTCTTTTGCGTCGTTATTGAACGGAATCGGCACTCCCTAAGTTATGGCCGCTCAGAAACTTCCTTTCTGACTATCCCCTTGTATGCATGGCGATGTTGAGGTGACGGGAAAGAGTTGAGGATGGAAGGACGCATGAAAGTGAGGCTAATATGCGTTACAAAGCCGGTTGGGGCGTACCGATTGCTAGCGGTCCAGCCAGGCTCGTATCGAGCGCGTCACCAGATCGGCGGCATCCTGCTGCACGAAGTGTCCGGCATCTGGAATCGTGACCAGGGTGAGATCCTTGCCCATCCAGTCCCAGGTGTTGTTGAGCCCGTCCGAAACCAGCGCGGTGTCTTTCAATCCGTGGAACATGAGCACCGGCATTTGTGTTTTCACCACTGGTGACAGGTCTTCCTGATAAGGCTGTCGGGGAAAGTTGCTCTTGTAGTACGCCAGCATAGCCTTGATATCAGAGCGCTGGAAGGCTTCGATGTATTTCGGCTTGGCCTCCGGATCGGTCACCCAGAACGCAAGCTGCTCAGGTTTGAACATATCTTCCGCGTCTTCCTTCTGAAAGTTGCGCGCGTATTCACTGGCTGCCTGTTGTTTGGGATTATGCGCCAGCTCGCGCATGAAACCGCGCGGATGGGGAAGGTTAAGAATGATCAGACGGTCAACAAACTGAGGAGCATTCAGGGCCAGTTGCCAAGCCACGGCGCCGCCCCAATCATGGCCCACGATGATGGCTTTGTCCTTCCCAAAGTGCTTGATTACGGCGATCACGTCGCCCACCAGATGCGGCATCGAGTAGTTCTCGATACCCTGCGGCTTGTCGCTCAGATTGTAGCCGCGCTGGTCGATAGCCACGCATTGGTACTTGTCTGAGAGGCCTTCCATCTGCCTGCGCCAGGTGTACCAGTAATCGGGGAAGCCGTGGATCATCACGATCAGCGGCCCGCTGCCGATAGTGGCGTAGTGGATTTTGACGCCATTGGAATCCACGTACCCCTGTTTCACCCGCGACTCGAAATCAGCGGCGCGGAGAGAAACTGCGGCAACACTCAGGAACATGACGACAAGCAGGACGCGGCTGCGCATTTCTTGACTCTCCTTTTTCGCTGAATCGAGAGTATAGCAACCGTGGTTGCCCGGTGGCGCCTTGGTAACAGCAATCCATCCCATCAACCTCCAACCCAGAAGAAAGGAGAATTGCCATGCAAGCCAGCTTGGGAAAGATGTCCGCGTACAAGATGTTCAGCTGGCGGGACCGTGCCGCCAACTCAGTCGAGCAAACTGTCGCCGCCTTTCTGGAACTCGGTGAGGCCATTGCCACCCGCTGGGTCCAGACAGCCAAGGGTGTCCTGCTCCTGCAGATGGTGCCCGACAACAGTGAATCAGGAGCGATCTACGTCTTCGATCGACAGCGCGAGCAATGGTACATGCTCTCGTTCGAAGGTTGCGAAGACCAGTTCACCTCGGAGAAGTTCGACCGCGCGTTCTCCGAGTACGACCTGTTCCGCCTGGTTGAGCAGCCCGGCCTGTTGCTCACTGAGTTCCAGCCGGCCAACGCCTAGCCCCCCTCGCCACGCCCCAATCAAGCAAATCCATCCCTTTCCAACGGAGGAGCCGTCATGCGCCTGTCCGCAAGTCGTATCCGCTCGATCAATCGCGCGATTGCCAGGGTTCAGTCATCCGCCTGGTGCGCGTCAGGAAGAACTCACGGCCATTCGGCCACAAACCCGGCACCAGTTGCCTCCATGAACGCACCCAAGTTCATCAAGATCGTCGCGGTCCCAAGGAGCAAAGCCGCGTAGGGCCTCCAACCGGAACAGGCGAGGAGACATGCTGGACCAGCGTGTTCTGCTCGCCCATTCCGCAAATTTGACCGAGTTTTGGACCCGGGATACAACCACGCAACGGATGAAGGAGGCAGGACGCCATGTATGCCAAATTCTGTGTAAACCGGGAAACGGCAAGCAGCTTCATGCGGCTGTTCGTAAACCGGCGTGCCTATGCAATCCAGGGGGACCGACCTTTGCCGAACGGTTCCGTCCCCTATTACCCAGCGCGGGATTGGAAGACCAAGGAACCAAAACCGCTCGATGACGGCGTGGTGCGGATGCATCTCAATGGCGACGTCACGATCAGTCTCTACGCAATCAACCCTGAGACGCAACGGTCAAAGTGGGTCGCGATTGACGCCGACTTCGATGGAGCGTTGGATTCCCTGTTCCGGCTGCAATGGGAGCTCAAGCAGGATGGAGTGGACGCTGCGTTGGAACAGTCCCGCCGCGGCGGTCATCTCTGGATCTTCGGCGCCGAGCCGCTGCTGGCATCCGAGTGCCGAATCTATGTCTATAACCTCGCGCTCCGGCTCGGCGTTCCGGTCAAGGGCGGCGGTCTGAAGGAAGGCATAGAAGTCTTCCCGCGCCAGGACAAGCTTGATCACGGAGAGTACGGCAATGCAATTCGTGCTCCGCTCGGCGTACACCGGAAAACAAATCGGCGTTACTGGTTCTATGAAGCTGAACCCACTCCCGAAGCTCAGCTTGGATATCTCGATCGGTTGACGAAACTGACCGAGGCGGAGTTGAGGACATTCATTGAGGGGATGAGCCTGCCCGAAGCGTACAGGCCGGTTGCCGCGATTCCGTACACTCCCCCGGCCTCATCTCCCCGCTACTCTGAGTTCCGAATTCTCGACTACGTCCGGACGACGCGCAAGGACAGCCGAAACTGGTGGGCGCGGTGTCCCTCATGTGCTGCGGCCGGCCACGACCGCTCAGGCGACAACCTCGCCATTCAGATCAAGGATCCCCGGTTCTACAAATGTTGGGCTGGCTGCACAAAAGAGGAAATTCGCGCCGCGTTGGGTCAGCCGATCCAAAAGCGTGCGGTGGTGTAGGAGCGAAACGATGAGTAATACCGAAAGACATAGGCCCGGAACCGCCTCTTCCCGCCATGCTCTTTACGGATTGGCGTTGCGGTCAAACGTGCTTAGGGCGCTTCAGAAGCGAGGCATCTATTGCACGCCTGGAGTTTCGCTCGAACACCAGCACCTGGCAAGGCGTTACGTGCTGCGCGGGGTGGAATCCGGAGGCGCAGTCTCCGACATGGGACGGGCCTGCGCTTTCGTCGCGGAGGATGGGTCGCCATTGCCGTGGCTACAACCCATCCACTCGATCGCCGTGAATGGCCGTCACGCCATCTTGCTGGCGGAAAGCATGGTGCGCATTGAGATGCTTCGCAGCGAACGGACCTGGGAGCTGGCTATCACACATCATGCTCTGTCCCCCGTTCCGGAGCGAACACGCCCACAGGTAGTCTCGAAACCGCTCTTTCGTGGCAGGGATGGAGTTCTTTCGGTGGAACTTTGGAAGGAAGAGAATCGTGGGCTCCGGGGAAAGCTGGCTCCCGTTT
>Ga0209004_1000178_pt1 | contig 15478 bp, 15 predicted proteins | sample TexAe_RefH0_M1_FD_187948 | JGI IMG/M metagenome (GOLD analysis project Ga0209004, IMG submission 187948) | Forest soil microbial communities from Davy Crockett National Forest, Groveton, Texas, USA - Texas A ecozone_RefH0_M1 (SPAdes) (version 2) | ecosystem: Environmental > Terrestrial > Soil >... | reverse complement strand
CGGAACAGGTTTGGACGTAAGCACCAGTGGCGGAGCGGTGTTGATCCCCGGCTCTTTCGATGGCGGATCTCCATGCGGCGCGTCGGGAGCAGGTTCGGGTGCGTCCGGTTCGGGGGCAGGCCCGGGCTCCGGATCATTGACGGGACCGCGATGGCCAGGCTCGGGATCCTCGATTGGCTGCAGTTCGGGTGCGGGATCCTTTACCGGATCCTTGGCAGGATCGCTGGCAGGATCAATCTCCGGATTTTTTTCAACTTCACTCAATTGGAATCTCTGCTCGGGGGATTGGCTTTACTCGTTCACTTCGCGGCGGGCACCAACTGCATTGCTGTCCGCACTTCGATCATGGTTTGCTCGGCCCGCGCGCGCGCCCGATCCGCACCATCCTTGAGGATATCCTCAACCTCGCCCGGGGTGAATCGCGCCCGCCGTTCCTGGATCGGGTTCAGAATCTGAACCAGCGCATCGGCCGCCCAGCCTTTGCACTCGATGCATCCGATACCGGCTGATCGGCAGCCTTCGTAGACCTTGGCCAGAGTTTCAGGCGAGGAGAAAACTTTGTGCAGATCGCCGACCGGGCATTTGTCGGGATCGCCCGGATCTTTGCGGCGGATGCGTGCCGGGTCGGTGACCATGGTCTTCAGCTTCTGCCGCACCACTGGTTCGGGGTCACTCAGCTCGATGGTATTGCCGTAGCTCTTCGACATCTTGCGGCCGTCGGTGCCGGGCAGCTTGGGCGAAGGCGTCAGCAGCACATCGGGCTCGGGCAGCACTTCGCGGCCCTCGAGCTTGTAGAAGTTGTTGAAGCGCCGCGCGACTTCGCGGGTGAGCTCGACGTGTGCCTGCTGGTCCTGGCCGACGGGCACAAATTTTGGCTGGTACAGCAGAATGTCTGAGGCCATCAGAACCGGGTAGCCGAGGAAGCCGTAGGTAGTCAGGTCCTTGTTGGCGAGGTTCTCCTGCATCTCCTTATAGCTGGGGACGCGCTCCAGCCATCCGAGAGGGGTGACCATGCCGAGGTACATCGGCAATTCAAAATGCTGCTTCACATGGCTCTGAACGAACAGGACGCTTTTTGAAGGATCGAGGCCTGCCGCCAGGTAATCGAGAATCACTTCCTGCGAATTTGGCAGGATCTTCGATGTGTCGGCGTAATCCGTTGTCAGTGCGTGCACGTCGGCGATGAAGAAGTAGCACTCGTACAGGCCGCTATCCTGCAGCTTGACCCAGTTGGCGAGGGCGCCCATGTAGTTGCCCAGGTGCAGCTTGCCTGTGGGGCGCATGCCGCTCAAGACGCGCGGACGGGAGGATGGAATTGCAGTTTCAGACATTCTGTTTTCGATTCCGGAATATGGCCGGGATTGGTCAGCCGTGTTTGATCAGGAAGGTCAAAGTGAGGCTCGCTCCATTGTAGCGGTTTGCATCTGACCCTACCCCTTCGTCAGCACCAGACCTACCACCGCGAAGGCCGGGGTGAGCAGCAGGCGCATGATGTAGCCGCCCACCAAAATCATCAGGATCCAGCTCACCCACATGGGAATGCGATCGTAGGACTGCACCGCGTTGTAGGGCAGGATATTGCGCAGAAGATGGCTGCCGTCGAGCGGAGGTATCGGGAGGAGGTTGAAAAACAAGAGCGCAAGGTTGATCTGCACGGCTGCTATTCCAAGCAACACTACTGCCTGGACGGAGGAATTAACCCCCGGCAGCAGCATGCCTGCCGCTGTGAGATGAACGATCTGGCGGCCGCCCGGAACGGTGTGGATGACGACAAGAAGCACAACCGTTGCGATGACGGCCAGCAGCAGGTTTGAAGCCGGCCCAGCCAGCGTCACCATGTTCTCGTCGCGGCGGATCTTTTGAAAGTTGCGGCTGATGACCGGCGTCGGCTTGGCCCAGCCGATCAGGATTCCGCTGAACAAGGTAAACCCGATGAATGGCCCGAAGATGATGATTGCGGGCATGATGAGCGTGCCCACCGGATCAATGTGGTAGATGGGGTTCAGGGTCACGCGGCCCTGCAACCGCGCAGTCTGGTCGCCCAGACGCGAAGCCATCCATGCATGCGAACACTCGTGCACGCTGAGCGAGAAAATCAAAAGAACAAATTCAAATACTGCGATTGCAAATTCGGCAGACTGCAACAGACGCTCCCCGGATTCGGAAAGCTCAGGTTAGCATGTGCGCCTCGTAGCCGTTTGTTGGTTCAGACCTTGAAAGCAGGGTAGTGGCCTACCACCTGGCCTGCGCCGATGTTGGTGCCGCCCATGACGATTTCGTGGCTGCCGATGAGGGCGCCGTCGCCCACCGTAGTGGGCTGAAGTTTCACGTCTTCAGTGCCTTCACCCGCGTAGCTGTGCGAGAAGATGCGGGCGAACGAGCCGATGACGGCATTCTTGCCGATGGTGATCCCGCCCCGGTCGTGGAGCAGCACCCCTTGATGGATCACCGCGCCATCGCCTATGGAGAGCTTGTAGCCATAGGTCAGGTCGACGCCGTGGTGGATTTTTACGCCCGATCCCATGTGGTCGAAGATGTGGCGGCCCAGCATGCAACGGAAGCGCAAGCCGAGCCACAGATTCAGGCCGATGGGAGAGCGGTCAAACATCTTCCAGAACCACAGCAGCGGCTTGCGGATGCCGAGTTCAGCGGGGTCCGCGTCGCCGAAATACTCCGCCTCGAGTGTCACGTTCTCGGGATCGAGGGACATGCCCAGCACGTTTCCCGGCAATTCGCTGGAGAGGGTGACGTTGGCTTTGCCGCCGTGCGGCCGGCCCAGGTAGATCTGGTAAAGCTGGTCGCGCACGATTTCAGCGCGGCGCTCAGGGGAGCGATGCCGGTAGAATTCCTCGTCGAGAAAGCGGATCCAACGCCGAAAGACTTCCTCGGCCTCGGCGGTGGGGTGGGGCTGATTGCTGGCGACTGGCTGGGGTTTGGGGTTAGTAGCCATACGCTATGGACGATAAATCAGGCGGGTAGGATGACGCGAATTCGAAGCGTTGCGGGGGTCAAGCCCAAGCCGGGAAACCATGCGTTCTCCTAGCGCGTTATCCTAAAAGGTCCGGTGCTGCTGCACCGCCCCGAGAGAGTGCTACACCATGCCCGAAGAAACATCCGCTGCCGTCTCTACCGAAACCGCCAAGCCCGACGCGCCTGTTGCTACCATTGCGACCCTGGGCAAGTATGAAGGCCAGTCCGTGCAGATCCGCGGCTGGCTCTACAACTCCCGCGAATCCGGCAAGTTGCTGTTCCCCATCTTTCGCGACGGCACCGGGACGGTGCAGGGCGTGGCCCACGTCAAGAGCGTTCCGCCTGAAGTCTTCGAGTCACTCAAAGGCCTGACGCAGGAATCGTCGGTCATCGTCACCGGCAAGGTGCGTGCGGACAAGCGTGCGCCGGGTGGATTTGAACTCGACGTTGAAGATGTCCAGGTTATCCAGCGCGTGCCCGAGTCTGATCCGTATCCCATCACGCTGAAGGAGCATGGCGTCGACTTTCTCATGGAGCATCGCCATCTCTGGGTGCGTTCCCCGCGCCAGTCCGCCATCCTGCGCATCCGTGCCGAAATCATGCGCGCGGCTGCGGAGTACTTCGACGACAACGGTTTCATCCGCACCGATCCGCCTATCCTCACGCCGGCGGCGTGCGAAGGCACCTCGACGCTGTTCCCGGTCGACTATTTCGGCGATCCCGCGTACCTCACGCAGTCCGGACAACTTTATATTGAGTCGACGGCGCTGGCGCTGGGCAAGGTCTACAGTTTTGGCCCGACATTCCGCGCAGAGAAGTCAAAGACGCGCCGCCATCTCACCGAGTTCTGGATGATCGAGCCCGAAGTCGCGTACTGCGATCTCGACGGCCTGATGGAGCTGGCCGAGAATTTCATCTCGCACATCGTGCAGAGCGTGCTGAAGAATCGCGCGCCGGAACTGCAGGTCATCGGCCGCGATCCCGAGAAGCTCAAGAACATCCTTCCGCCGTTCCCGCGCTTGCGCTACGACGAAGCTGCGAAGATGCTGAACGAGGCACACGCCAAGGGACTGCTCGAGCAGCCTTTTGAATATGGCAACGACTTCGGATCGCCGGATGAGACGTGGCTGAGTTCGCAATTCGATCGACCGGTCATGGTGCACCGCTATCCGGCAGCCGTGAAGGCCTTCTACATGGAGCCCGATCCGAAGGATGCGAACTTCGCGCTGTGTGTGGACGTGCTGGCGCCGGAAGGGTATGGAGAAGTGATCGGCGGATCGCAGCGCGTGTCGAGCTACGAGCTGTTGAAGAGCCGCATCGAGCACCACCAGCTTCCGCTCGAAGCGTTTCAGTGGTATCTGGACCTCCGCCGCTACGGATCGGTGCCGCACTCAGGCTTCGGCATGGGCATCGAGCGGTTGGTCGCGTGGGTATGCGCGCTGGATCACGTGCGGGAGACGATTCCTTTTGCGCGCACGCTGCATCGCATTTATCCGTAGTGGGGTTGCGCATCGGCAAGATCTCCATTGGCTGATTTGTGTACCGCATGCTATGTTCGCCGCGGACATGAATCATTCAGGCGGGAGTTCTTATGAACCAGGCGGCTCTTGGTTTTCGGGCTCACTCCGGCTGGACTTCTCTCGTTGCGATCTCGCTCGAAGATGGTTCGCCGATGGTTCTTTTGCGGATGCGTCCTCACCTCGTCAAATCGTTTACCTATGAATTTCGCCAGCCTTATCACACCGCAGAAAAGGGGCCCAGGGCCGAGGCGGCAGGCGTTATTTCACGCATACGCGCCGAGGCAAGGGGCCTTGCCTACAACGCCATCCAATCAGTCAAAGTGAAATTGCTGACTCAGGGCTATGTGCTCAAGTGCTGCGGTCTGCTTCTGGCTTCCGGGAAGGCGCTCCCGGATCTCCCGCAAATCCTTGAGTCTCACGCATTGATTCACACCGCGGACGGAGAATTATTCCGCCATGCACTGCTTCATGCAAGCGAGCGCTGTGGACTAGAAGCCTTCACCGTGAAAGAGCGTGAACTGATGGACATCTCCTCAGTCGCGCTCCGGCTGCGAGGGGAAGAGATCGGCCGTCGGCTCGCAGACCTCGGTGTTGGGCTCGGTCCTCCATGGACGCAGGATGAAAAGCTTGCGGCGCTGATCGCGTGGCTTTCGCTTGCCTATCCACGTGTTTTTATTGCGCGTGTAAGACAGCGCCGAAGCAGAATTCGCGCCAAATTTATCTTAGCTAAGCTAATCTATGGTACGCTTCTGTCATGAAGGTTAACGTCCACCAGGCCAAGACCAACCTTTCCAAGCTCATCCTGCGCGCGGAGGCGGGCGATGAGGTGGTAATCGCACGTGATGGCAAACCGGTCGTAAAATTGGTTCCGGTCCAGCACTCTCCCCGCAGAATCTTCAAGTCCGGTGCATTGAAGGGACGCTTGCGTGTCCCTGCCGATTTTCTCGCACCCGACGCTGAGACAGAACTGCTCTTTCAGCAGGCCCCGATCTTTCCCGAAAAGCCGATCGCGCTCCGGGCACCTTCTCGCAAGAAGCGGAAGGCATGAAGGTCCTTGTGGACACGCATGCTATTCTCTGGTGGCTCGCCGGAGATGCGCGTCTCTCCCGCCGTGCGCGCCGCATTCTCGAGAATTCGGAGAACCGACGCCTTGTCAGCATCGCTTCTCTTTGGGAAATTTCCATCAAGATGAGCCTCGGGCGCCTCCCAACGGAAGACCTGACCCTGCGCATGATGGCCGATCAGATCAGCGAAGAGGAATTCGCAATTCTTCCCATCAGCCTCGAAGCTCTCTTCCGGCTTGAAAAACTGACGACCTTGCACCGCGACCCATTCGACCGGCTGCTCGTCTCTCAAGCGCTTGCTGAAGATATCCCGCTACTTACAACCGACGCAGCCATCGAACAATATCCCATCACAACAATCTGGTAGGTCTGCGGCGCAGAATCCTTTCCGCTTCCCGGAACCGCTTGCCGCATCGCTGCGTACCGTTGCCTGAGCACACGTGTGCTCGAAAGAAGGCAAGACCAATGAAGCGGATCACAATCGCAATTCTGTTCGGACTGGTTGCGGGTTTGATTTGCGCAAGCGGCGCATTCTATGGGCACATTCTCAAATTCAGCGTCATCACCTTGATGTGGGTTCTTCTGAACCGCGCGGTGATGGGCTTCGCCGTTGGCATCTCGGGGCTCAAATTGCACTGGGCAGCGAACGGCGCCGTTATCGGTCTCGTGGTCGGCTCAATCTTTTCTTATTCGCTCTTCATGAATCTGGGACCCGTGCTGATGCCGCTGGTGAATTTCTTCGTCAACGCGCTGTTCGGTCTGATGATCGAATTCTTCACAACGAAGGTCTTCAAACAGCCGGCGCTGCATGCGCCTCGCGCTGCGGCGCAGGTTGCCGTGCATGTATAGCGGTCTGAGAATTGCGCAAAACAAAACCGCGACGCCCGAGGGCGTCGCGGCTCAATTGAAGCTAACTACAAGCTAGAACGTGAAGCGCACAGCCATTTGCAACTGGCGGATGTTGTAGGCGAAGTTGCTGTTGTCGGTGCTGGTGATCCCGCCGAAGGGCGTGGCCGTGTATTGCACCAGGTTGTTGGTGTGGGTGGTGGTGTTTTCCGAGATGGAATACGCCGTTGCGCCCACGCCAGTCACGTTTTGGTGGTTGGTCAGGTTGAATGCTTCCGCCAGAAACTCAAGGTTGTAATGCTCGCGCACGATCACGTGCTTTGAAGCGCGCAGATCAACGAACCATGTCTTCGGGTACTGGAAGTCGTTGCGATTGAGTCCCGGAATGCGGTTTGCGCCGCCCGAGCCGTTGAACGAACTGGTGTTGATGATCGACTGCTGTGTTGTGGATCCGGTCGCGTACAGCTTCGACGACGATCCGCTGATGCCGACCGAATAGGGCAGGCCGCTCTGCGTCTGGAAGTCAGGCGCAAGTTCGAAGTCGTTCAGCACGTATCCGAGAGGCCCATGCACGTGCCACGGCGAATCCGCAACCGCGTAGATGGTGAGCCGGTTGGGTACGTTCTGGTTGGAGTTGCCGTAGTCGAGCTTGATGTTGTTTGGGTCGAGCAACGCAGTCGCGCTGGCGCCGGTGGTGTTGTTTTCGCCAAAGTCAAGCGCGTGTGACCAGGTGTAGTTGGCGTCGAACGAAAAGGAGTGCGACATGCGATGTTTGTACGCCGCCACCAGCGCCTCGTAGTTTGAAGTGACGCCGCTGAAGATGTCGGTGATGGAGCTGAAATTGGGGTTGGGGCGATGGCTCGGACTCGCCGTGTCGTAGAAGTAGACGTTGGCGTTCACGGTGCTTCCAACGGCGAGCGGCCCGGCACCGGTTACGGTGAAGGTCGTCGGCGTCGGAGCAGTCAGGTTGGTATCGACGAAGTCGGGCAGACGGCGTCCCCATGAGCCAAGCCATGAGACGTCGAAGACATCGCTCTTGTCGATCTGCTGTTCGAGCGTGAGGTCAGCCTGGTGGATCTCAGGAACCTTGAAGTTCGGATCGATGTAATAGGATGTCGCGTTGCCGCTGGAACCCTGCAGGCAGCTTGCATAGGATCCTGAAGGAACGATCTGCGGGAACAGCGGAGCGCACGTGGTTCCGGCATTCAGGGTGGGATTGACCTGACCGGCTGCAACACCGGTGCCGATCATGGCCTGGTAGAGCGTGGAGTTGATGGCGCGCGCAAAGAACTCGCCGTAGCCGCCGCGGAGGATCGTCTTTCCGCCGCCGTAGACGTCATAGGCGAAGCCGACGCGCGGTCCGATGTTGTCCTTGCTGTCGTGCAGTGTCGTGGTCTGCGACAGCAGCGAGTTGGGCAGCTGCTGGCTGGGGAACTGTTCGTACTCCCAGCGCACGCCCATGGTCAGGCTCAGGCGCGGGCTCACTTTCCACTCATCCTGCGCGAACACGGCATAGTCGCCGGTGGTGAAATCGAGTCCGGCCGCGCCGACTCCCTGGTTGAAGTAGGTGTAGTTCTCCGCAGTCTTGCCGGCAACGGGATTCTGCGACAGGTAAAGGTCGGAGAGGTAATTGCCCAACGGAGTATTGCCGCTATAGGTGAAACCGCCGTACTGGTTGTAGAGATTCGAAATCAGGTCGTTGGTGTGAATGTAGTCTTCGCCGAACTTGAGGGTGTGGTTGTGGTGCACCCAGACAACCGTGTCGGAGAGTTGCCAGCGGCGCTCGTCGGGCAGAGCAGCGCGATTGAGGAACTGCGGTGTGCCGAACTGGAAGAAGCCGCTCAGATAGACGTTCGGCGGCAGCCCGAGCGGATTCACGTAGCCTGGCGCGTTGACCAGGTTGGCCTGCTCGTAGGAAGTAGGTGTCTGGTTGAACTCGAACTCGAAGTCGCGCCCGTACATGAAGCGCGCTTCATTGCTCCAGTTGTTGGTAATGAGGGTGTCGAGCTTGCCCACGATCCAGTTGTCGCGCACGTAGTCGTTGCCGAAGCTGGCCATACCGTATGCAACTGCCGGGCTGGTCTGGATGCCCGCCGGAGAAGACCAGCGCATCTGGTTCGCTTCGACCGACACATGATTCCGCTGGCTCGCCTGCCAGTCGATCTTGGGGAAGTAGATGACCTGCTCGCCGATGCGCGGAACCGTGCCCAGCATGGAGGTCAGGCCGGCGATGCCGTTGTCATACACGGTGGTTGCGGCCGACGTGGTGAGCCCGGTGTCGGTCACGATTTGAGCAATCTGCGCCTGCGCGTAGCTGCCATTCAGGTTGTAGAAGTTTGCATTGGCGCTGGTGCCGGTAATCGTGGCAGCCGCGGGGAAGTCGTGATAGAAGCGATCTGCAGCGAGGAAGAAGAAGAGCTTGTCGCGCAGGATCGGACCGCCAACGCCGAACCCATACTGGCGGCGGAGGTCTGTCGGCTTGAAGGATTGGACAGAATAGGTGATAGGGCTCGTCGAGACCTCAACGGGGTGGGTCACATAGGCGTTCTGCGCAGCCCATGCACTGTCGCGATCGTAGTAGTAGCCCTCACCGTGAAGCCCATTGGAGCCGCTCTTGGTGATCGAGTTGACGATGCCGCCGGCCGAACGGCCATATTCCACCGAGTAGTTCGAGGTGTTCACCTGGAACTCCTGCACCGCGGCCTTGATCGTCGAGTAGCCAGCACGCGTACGCCCGCGCTCCTCAGAAAAGTAGGCCTGGTTGTCGTCGGTTCCGTCGATGGTGACGTTGTTCAACAGCGTGCTCTGACCGCGAAAGCTCAGAAGTCCATAGCCGCTAATGTCGTTCACCACGCCGGGAGTGAGCAGCGCGAACGCCGACCAGCGGTAGTTATTTTCCGGCAGATCGTGCAGCGGCAGCTGGTCCACCACACCGGCAAAGTCGGGCGATGTTGTATTCACGAGGGGCGCTTCGCCGCTGACTTCGACGGTCTGCGCCGAACTGCCGACCTTCAGGCGCGCTTCCACGTCGGTTAGCGATCCTACCTCGACGGTTACGCTTTTCGAATCGTAGGTGTCGAAACCGGAAGCAGCGATCGTGACCTGGTAGGTGCCCGGCTGCAGGTGAAGGACGCGGAAGTAGCCTGAGGCATCGGTAACGGCCAGCTGCTGAGCATTGGTGCCAAGGTTGCGCACGGTCACCGATGCGTTTGCGATTACTGCGCCGGAACTATCGAGTACGTTGCCGCCCACTGCGCCGTCGACTGCGGACTGGGCCCCAGCTGAAAGAGTAAAACTGAGTAGAAAGAGAAGACCCGCAAAAAGCGCAGAGCGGCTCCTCAGTAAATAACTGGTCATAAAGCCTCCATAAAAGTTGTTTTAACCCGCGATCGAGACCTGCCTGACGCGTGCGGGCATCGGTTCTACGCTCGACCGAATCTGCCCCCTGTCCGGCACTGAATTCGGCGGACCCTGCTCAGAAGTTCGGGCATGCTCGAGAGATTGTGGAGTCAGATCTAGGATCCTAGTATCTCAAAAAAATGTGAACGGGAGATGAGAGAACCTCTTCCGCCGTACCGCAGTCCGGTCCCCATTTGCCATGATTTTCGTGTTAGATTGAACCGTAAACTATACAACCTACAAGGGCTCAACGCCTTCGAAGTGGAGAAACCGCATCCTTCAGAGGCTGCGCGCATCCGTTTTACTGCAGATACTTTTCCAGGAGTGAAGATCGATGCCCCTTACCGCAAGTGAAGTCCACCAGATGAAGTATGCGCAGCCCTCAGCCGAAGGGGTGTTGCCCGTGATTCTCGAGCGCTGGAGCCCCCGCGCCTTTGACGACCGCGATGTTAGTCCTGCCGACCTGAAGGTCATCTTCGAGGCAGCACGCTGGGCACCGTCCTCCTTCAACGAACAGCCCTGGCGCTTTATCGTCGGTCACCGTAACTCCGAGACCTACAAGAAGATCCACGAGGTGCTGGTTCCATTCAACCAGGCGTGGGCGCAGAATGCTCCTGTGCTGATTCTCAGCGTCGCCAGAACCCGCTTCAGCCACAACGACTCGCCCAATAACTACGCGGTCCACGATCTGGGCGCGGCCGATGGTTTCATCACCCTGCAAGCAGCTTCTATGGGCATCGCCACGCATCAAATGGCTGGTTTTGACCAGGCCAAGGCGCGCGAAGCATTTGCAATTCCAGAGGTTTACGCGATCGGATCCGTAATGGCGCTCGGTTACCAGGGGGATCCATCCACCTTGGGTGAGCACTATCAGGGCCAGGAGCAGAGCCCTCGCAGCCGTAAGCCATTGAACGAAATAGTGTTGTCGGCATGGGACCAGCCAGCGGAACTTGCCTGATGCGCTCTTTTGAACGCCGCCGCCCCAATCCAGTTAATACCTCCGTGCCTCCGCTTCTCGCCTTTCGCCCGTAAAGTTGAAGGTGGGGAGCCCGCCATGGCCATTGCATCTTCATCCCGCCAGACGCGCCGGCGTGCACCCACCACCCGCCGGCAAAGTCATCGCTACAGGCCCATCAAGATAGGCAGCACGCGCTGGATCGTTCGTGGCGCCCTGGCTGGCCTTGCCCTCGTCGTCATTCTGATCGGCTGGACCGTGATAGCTCGGCGCCTGAGCCCGACTGCCAACACCAGCCGCGATCACTTCGACGCCATTCTTGTGCTCGGCACTCCAGCAGACGCCGACGGGAACCCCACACCTGAGCAGCTCGCGCGCGTAACTGAAGCGGTGCGTGAGTACGATCGCGGCATCGCTCCCCGTCTCCTTTTCACCGGTGGTCCCGCACACAACCATTTTGTGGAGGCAGACGTGATGGCCAGCGCCGCCGCCGCGCAGGGCATTCCGCCCTCGGCTATCTTTGTTGAGACCAGGGCCAGCGATACCATCCAGAACGCGTGCTACTCCGAGCGGATCATGCAAGCACACGGATGGCATTCAGCCGAGATCGTATCCAGCGCCTACCACCTGCCGCGCGCGGCCATGATCTTCAGCCACACGTCGCTCGATTGGCGGATGCACTCGGCACCCCCTCTGCAAGCCGGTGAACCGGGATCGGGGGCAAACTCGACCGTTGAGATTCTCAAGACGATGCGGTATCTGGTGTATGCAAGTTGGGCTGAGCGTTGCGAGCCTTAAGGCGATGAAACACGAGAGTCGCTAGCCAAGAGTCCCTCGGCAGCGTCTAACGTTCAGCTCCGCTCATTGTCCGGCAAAGGTATGGTCCTGTAAACTTTGTGTTGATGCGTCTTCCAGTAAGGTTTTCATTGCTTTTGGCAGTCCTTGTCCTCGGACTGCTTGCCGCTGCTCCGCGCGCCTTCGGCCAGGTGCAGCCCTCGGTGCAAAGCACCTCTTCGCAAACCAGCGGCAACGGCACGTACATCGTCGTCGATCCCCTGGCCAATGTGAAATACGACAACAAGTGGGATGTCTCCGTGGGAATGGCGTACGACCACATGAAGGCCGGTCCGACGCTGCTTCAGGGATCGAATCTCGGCGGCCTTGACCTCTCCGGTTCCTACTGGTTCAGCCGCCACTGGGCCGTCGAAGGCAGTGGACGGGCTTATGTGGGCACAAGCGGCGCGGGCCTGGGCGACAATGTTTCGACGCAACTGATTGAGGGCCCATTCGTAGCGCAATATCTGTTTGTGGCGGGCCCCGAGTGGTTGGGTCCGCATAACAAGCACGGCGCGCTGATCGCTCATGCCATGGTGGGTGGCTCCTACGGCGATTTTGAGAAGGACCTCCGCGGCCTGCCTCCTTCGGCGGTTGATTTCTATCCCAACCAGGTCGCCCTGGCCGCCATTGTTGGCGGGCATATCGACCTGAACCGCTCTCCACGCTGGGTCTTCCGCATTACTCCCGACGCGGTCATCACCCGCTACAATATCAACTACGGCGCGAGGACAACATCAACTGATGTGAACTTCGCCATCTCGGTCGGCGTCCAGTATCGCTTCAAGTCCAAGCGTAGATAACGCAAGACTTCAAAACGAATTTCAAGGCCGGAGCTTCTTGCAGGCCATCCTGTTGAACTCCGGCCTTTGCCGTTTTTCCTATCGATTCCCATTTTTTCCGTCTGGCCAACACCCCGTAAAACAGACAGGCTGCACGTGTTATCTCCGTGTGGTATTCTTCGCCGTTCAGAGGCGAATGTAAGAAATCCTTCTCTGAAATATGCCGTACCGGATAACGGCACTTTCGTTTCGCGCTGGGAACGCTCCGGAAAGACCACGCGACAAGGCAGGCTCATACGGACATGAAAGACACGTTGGGTGTTTTGCTTGCAGGCGGAGCCGGTGAACGGCTCTTTCCGCTTACTCGTGACCGCGCCAAACCGGCCGTGCCATTCGGCGGGCACTACCGGATCATTGATATCACGCTTTCCAACTGCATCAACTCCGGTCTGCGCCGCGTCTTCATCCTTACCCAGTACAAGGCACTCTCCCTGAACCGGCACATTCGCGAAGGCTGGACCGGCATTGTCGCGCAGGAACTGGGTGAGTTCTTTGAACTGTTACCGCCCATGCAGCGCACCGGTACCAACTGGTACATGGGCACCGCGGATGCTGTATATCAGAACATCTACTCCATCGGCAGCGAGCAGCCCAAGCACATGATCATCCTCAGCGGCGACCACATCTACAAGATGGATTACAGCCGCATGCTGGAGTATCACAGAGAAACACACGCCGACGTCACGCTGGCCACGCTGCCGATTGCTCCCGATGAGGTTGCCCGCTTTGGCGTGGTCGACGTGGGCAAGAGCGGCGAGTTGCAAGGATTCGAGGAGAAGCCGTCGTCCACTACCTTCCGCTCGCCCTTTAATCCCGACAAGGTTGAAGCCTCGATGGGCATTTACATCTTCAACACCGAAACCTTGCTCAAGGCTCTGATCGCCGATGCCGAGGACCCAAACTCGAAGCACGACTTCGGCCACAACATTCTGCCCAATATGCTGGGCAAGAAAAAGATGATGGCTTACAGCTTCGTGGATGAGAACAAGCAGACAGCGCTTTACTGGCGCGACGTGGGCACACTGGATTCCTACTACGAAGCCAACATGGACCTCTGCTCGGTTTCGCCTGTGTTCAACTTGTACGACAAAAACTGGCCGATGCGCACGCGTGTCCGGCAGTACCCGCCGGCGAAGTTTGTGTTTGGCGAGCCGGGAAGAACGGGCATGGCGGTGAATTCTGTGATCACGGCCGGCGTCATCATCTCCGGCGCTTCGGTGTCGAATTCCGTGCTGTCGCAGGATGTGCGCGTCAACTCCTACTCTGAGGTCGACTCCAGCATCATCTTCTCGCACGTGCAGATCGGCCGCCACTGCCGCATCCGCCGCGCCATCATCGATCGCGATGTGCACATTCCGGAGGGAACGGTGATCGGGTACGATCCGGTGGAAGACAAGAGACGTTATTTCGTTACGCCTTCGGGTTTGACGATTGTGACGCGCGACGCATCGCTGTTTGAGAACCCCGTAGAGCCGGAGTTTGGCGACCGCTATTGATGCGGTTTTTGTTCGTGCAGTTGGTGCAGGAAGGTTTTGAAACTAAGGAAGCCGGCGAATTGAACCGCCGGCTTCTAATTGTCTGTAGAGAAGCTATTTCTGATATTCCTCGTCGCTTACCTTCTCCAACCAGTCGACGGTTTTGCCGTCGAGCTTTTCCTGGATCGCGATATGCGTCATTGCCGTTGTCGGCGCCGCGCCATGCCAGTGCTTCTCGCCTGGAGCAAACCACACCACATCTCCTGGCCGGATCTCCTCGATCGGTCCGCCCCAGTGCTGCGCGCGCCCGCAGCCGGACGTGACAATCAGCGTCTGCCCCAGCGGATGCGTATGCCATGCAGTACGCGCACCGGGCTCAAAGGTGACGTGCGCACCAACCACCCGCGCCGGATCCGGCGCAGTAAACAACGGGTCGACGCGCACCGTCCCTGTGAACCAGTCCGCCGGACCTTTGCCCGACGGTTGTGAACCGCTGCGTTTGATTTCCATTCTTTTGTCCTCGACGTTTGCTCTGGTGTTGAGTGTCATGCGCCATACACCGCTAGAGCTTATGTATCAGTTTCATCATGCACTGGTTTTGCGGGGAGTGATCTTGACTGTTGCGGAACGTGCCTGCTCGCTGATCATCGGATGAAGGTACGGGCTGTCCTTGTATTTCGACCGGTAGGCGTCGTCGATGCGGTCATTGATCGGCCCTTCCACATTCTCGAACGCGACTTCCTTCGTCATTCCGGCGGCGGTGATCCGGCCCGTCTTCTGCCGCACCGCAGCCTGGAACCAGCTGGACTCCGGGCCGTTGTAGCCGCGTACATAGAGTGCGCCGTCAACCGCAACGGACCAGATCCAGGTTGGAGTGCCATAGGTTTCCCCGTCCTCGCGTAATGGTGCGATATGCAAGTCATCGGACTCGGCGATCTTGCGCAGTTCGTCTTTTGGCCAATCAGTCATGGTGCCTCTCTGGTTTTCTTTATACCCGCGCGGAGAGCGATTAGCGATATGTCATTCGCTCCAATTGTTCGGGGTACCGATCACCTTGCACGGTAATCTTCGCGGTGGCGTTATCAATCTCGCGAAGATCATCCGGAGAAAGCTCAAGGGTAGTTGCACCGATGTTCTCCTCAACGCGCTCAAGTCTGGTGGTGCCGGGGATGGGAACGATCCACGGCTTTTGTGCGAGCAGCCAGGCGAGAGCGATCTGAGCGGCGGTCGCCTTTTTCTGCTCTGCGAAAGCCTGAAGAAGATCGACTAGAACGCGATTGGCTTTGCGGGCCTCCGGTGAAAAGCGAGGGAAGCTACCGCGATTGTCCTCCCGATCGAACTGGGTATTTTCAGTAATGGTTCCGGTGAGAAACCCCCGTCCAAGGGGGCTAAACGGAACGAAGCCGATCCCAAGTTCGTCCAGCGTCGGCAATACTTCTTCTTCGGGGCGCTTCCACCAGATTGAATACTCACTCTGGAGCGCGGTCACAGGTTGAACGGCGTGTGCGCGGCGGATGGTTTGAGCCCCTGCTTCCGACAACCCGAAGTGCTTCACTTTGCCTTCCTGAATCAA
>Ga0209004_1000177_pt1 | contig 15589 bp, 5 predicted proteins | sample TexAe_RefH0_M1_FD_187948 | JGI IMG/M metagenome (GOLD analysis project Ga0209004, IMG submission 187948) | Forest soil microbial communities from Davy Crockett National Forest, Groveton, Texas, USA - Texas A ecozone_RefH0_M1 (SPAdes) (version 2) | ecosystem: Environmental > Terrestrial > Soil >... | reverse complement strand
CTGGGCGACGGCTCCCCGGCGATGTGCAAAAGCGCAGGCATCTGCAGCCACCAGAGAAACTCCTCGTATGGCTCTCGCACAAGGTAAGTCTGCCCGCCTGCATCGTGCACGCCGGTCAGCCAGCGGACATCCGGATCGGACCAAAGATCCCGCGCCAAGCCGCCAACTACCGGCGATGCTGCAGACTTGCTTACGGGCTCAATCTGCTTTCTGGGCTGAGCAGGTTCGGAGTGTTTCGATGCAGTTTCCGCTGAACTCACCTTAGTTGCAGTTCCCTGCTCAGCGATGCGAAAGGCGCTCTTCGTCTCGGCGAGCAAGATCACTTTGATGCGGGCGGCAGCTCGCCATCCAGCTTCGCCTTCAAACCCGAGAGCGTTGAAAGACTCGGCCAGCGGCTGGCGCAGGCGCAGGCGATCGAATGCCTCCAACGCAACCTGCTCCGGCTTTTCGGCGTCGATAGACTCAGCCAGCGTCTCCAACGCGCACCACGCAATAATCGGCGCCCACATCGCTGTCGCCGTCATCTGCGGGCTGGGGCTTGGCAGCACCCGGCGCGCAGCCGCCGTCCACGGCTCCCGGAAGAGCGCTTCAACCACGGGTATCCGCATCGCCTCGGCGAGACGCTCGCGGAAGGCCGGCCCGAGCAATCCCGGCATGGTCATCTCTTTCTGAACGACGGTACGTGCGCGGAAGGCCGGCTGGGCGACGCGCAGGAATGCCTCGCAGCGCGTCCACGCAACATTGAATAGTTCGCTGCGCTTGCGATTCATCTTGCGATCGAGGGCCACACTCACCGTGCCATTCCCGGCCGTGGTTCGGGGATGCTCGGCGAGGTCCGTCAAGTGGCGAATCATGTCCTGATCGAGCAGCGAGTGCACCGCATGGTACACGGGCTGCAACTCCATTTCGATCAGCGCGTCCTCAAGGCTGGGCACACCGCGCCCGTTCAGTTGATCGCACAGGCGGTCCCACGGCTTTTCGGCCGATGCCCGCTTCTCGTGCCAATCCATGAAGACATGGCACTGGTAGGCGTGTAGTTGCAGCGTCAGGCCACGGCCGACAAACTCGTTTGCGCGACGAAGGTATTCAAGCCCGGTAAGCGCATCGCGATAAGCAAGAATCGCGCCTGAATCTCCGCCGAATCCGAGGCCGTCGCCGATGGTGCGCTGGCGCAACTGCGAAGTCGCCTTGTCAGCGTATGCCGCCGAATTGTGGACCGTGCCGTTCGCTGTGCCGTAGCGATTGTTGTAGACCACCAGCGCGCGCTCGTTTCCGGTGCGGTTGGAATACGCGAAGACGTTTTCGTCCACAGAACCCGAGCCCTCAAAAAAGTCGTAGAGAAGAAAATTGTGGCTCTCGGCAAACACCCAGCGGCGCTTGAGCAGCGGTGCGATTTCGCGCTCGTGACGCTCCACAAGCCAATGGTCCGGAGTCTCGTCGTAGCGCGGCCGCTGGTATTCCATGCCGTACTTTTCTGTGAATCCTTCAATCTGCCCGTGGCCGAACATCGGCAGCCCCGGCAACGTCGCCATCAGGGCGGCGACGCCGAAGCATTTATCGCCCTTACCGAACTGGTCAATTGCTGTTCTTTCATCAGGATTGCTCATGAAGTTAACGTAACGCTTCATGATGTCTGGATCGAATTCCAAGGTATTCTTGATGACGGATCGATACTCAGCATTCTTCTCGTCCCGCATCATGTTCATGAAGGCGCTGTTGTAGACACGGTGCATGCCGAGGGTCCGGACGAAGTAGCCTTCCATCAGCCAGAATGCTTCGGCCAATAGCAACGTGCCCGGCACTTCCGCTGCGACACGATCAACAACTTCGCGCCAGAATTCGTGCGGCATGTGCTGGTTGAATTCCGCCTGGCTCATGCTGTATTCGGCACGCGACGGAATGGCTCCGCTCGATCCCGGTCCTGGAAACCACAGGCGGTGAAAGTGACGCTTAGCCAGTGTCATGGCCGCATCGAAGCGAATCACCGGAAACAGTCGCGCGACATAAAGGATTGTTTGAATCACCTGCTCGCGGACGGCGGGATTCAGGTAGTCAAGCTGCGCAGTGTCGTTCCACGGGAAGCTGGTGCCATCGTTGCCGTGATAGATGTAGCGTGTCTCGTTGGTCCACTTGTCACGGCGCTGGAAGACTACGGCTGCATCGGTCTGTTCGAAGTAGTGATCCTCGATTTTGATTTCGACGCGGCTGTCGTGGGACAGATCGGGACCATTAAAGCTATACGCCGGATACGGCGACTCCCAGCGCGAGATGAACCACTCGGGATGCTCGATGACCCACGGCGAATCGATGCCCATGTGGTTGGGCACCATGTCGCTGGCTAACCGGATGCCTTTGTGGTAGCACCGGTCGCGGAGCGTGATGTAAGCCGGCTCCCCGCCCAGGTCTTCAGCAATCTTGTAGTCGAAGAGTGAGTAGGCGGAAGCCACGGCATCCTGATTGCCGCAAAGCTGTTTGATGGTCTTCGAAGCGCGGCTGCGCTCCCACACGCCAATCAACCACAGCGAATTGAGGCCACGGTGCGCCAGCGTCGCCAGTTCTTCGTCGGGAATCTGGTCGAGGCGATGGATGTGCCTGCCGTACTGCTTGCTAAGCTGCGCCAGCCACACATAGGTGCTCTTGGCAATCAGCACCGTGCTGGGCATCCATGCTGTGTCGGGACTGAATTTCTCGTACTCGCGAGCCGGATCGCCGAATGTCGGAACCTGCGATTCGCTGACGATCGACGGCCACTGCTGCGTTCCACTTTCGCGGCGGCGGCGCGCAGCCTCTTCGGCGGCTGCGCGGGCGCGGGCCGCATCAGGATTGAACTGCATCCAGATTGCCAGCTCTTCTTCGTGCAACACTTCGCCGCCCATCATCAACAGGCGGTCCATGCTGTCGCCCAGCAGCGGACGCCAGAGTTTGCGGATGAGGGCAAGCTGCTCGGCTAGCGAAGCCGGCGCACCGCTGACCGGAGCACGCAGCAGATCGAACAGGCTGATCGCCGTGGCGCCTTCGACCGGGATCAGCGGCCGGGTGGCGAAATATTGTGGAAGCTCCTGCGTCACCTGGCGATAGACGGTCTTTTCGGCCAGCGGCTTGTCTTCAAACAGTTCTTCGAACTTCTTGAACGCTTCGTTGCGATTGGCCGACCAAAGCAGCAGCAGTTCTTCAAGCGCGGCGGCACGATGCGGCATATTTCCGGTCCTGCCATTGAGCCATTGCCGCGGAGTCTCCTCGCCACGCATCACGCTCCGGCCCGGGAAGTGCTCCACGAAGGTCAGCAGCATCGTATCCAGTTCCCGTGTTCCCACGCGCCCGGCGAACCAATCCAGCGCTGAGGTCATCACTTCGGGGTCAAACTGCTCGCGATAACGGGCCATCAGCACATGGCTGGCTTCGTCGATGAGCCCCATCGCAAACAATGCGCCCGCATGAACGGCCAGATCCGGGTTCTTGTCCGCCTGGCGCACCTGGTTCATCTGGTGGGCAAAGGCGCGGCAGGCCGCGACATTGGCGAACACCACGTTGCCGTTATAGGAAAAAAGCGAATCCGCGAACCGGTAGCGTTCACGCGCCTTCCGCGAAATGTGGAACTCCATCATGAAAAATTTAGCTCCCGCGCAAACGCCCTGCAAAACGTGCAATTCATTTCCCGCGAGCTACATTTCCGAGGTCTACGATCCGTCCCGCGGGGACAAATGTGGCCAGACAGTAAAGTAACACTTTGTGGCGTGAGGTGACACAGACAAACAATCCCGTAAATCGAACCATCTCAATGCGTCACCGGTTTGGTTCCTTGCGCGGGACCGCGAACCCTTAACAAGCCGAACGGCAGATCGCTCAGCATCCACGGAAATCTGAAGACCGGAGTACAGCATTGCCACGGCAGCGCCAACACCGGTAAACTTATGATGCGTATTCGCGACGTGCCCGCAATTTTCCCTTCCGGGACATCCTAGTTGTTGGAATGTGGGCGCGAGTTCTTGTGAATGTCGCCGCATCTTGCCATGGAATCGCCGGTCGCCGGACCCCAGCGCCGCCATCGAGATGCGACCAACAAGTTGCGGAGAGGTGGCAGAGTGGTCGATTGCGCTCGCCTCGAAAGCGAGTGAGCCTTTACGGGCTCCGGGAGTTCGAATCCCCCCCTCTCCGCCAGAATCCCATCCAGCAGTGCACAGCCAGTACTAACCCTGGCCATCAAATTTCCGTAAGTATAAGAAAAAATAATGAAGTAGCGCACGAACGTATCATCCACTGGTAATCCCTGAAATTACGTTCGCGTTGACCGGAATTGAACTGCATCTCCGACGGAATCAGCGCATCTCGGCGCCCACGTTATGCAAGAGATCGTAAGAAACACTGAGATTCATATCGCATCTCTAGTACTGTAAACGACTTTACGTAACCATAAAGTGTTCGTGCTATTCATGGTCGGTATCGCGCTTCGGCTGATTCTAGAGGCCGTTCTTGCGTCATTTATGCGGCTCACGCTTATGCGCGCGCAACTTGGGCTAATGGGCAGGAACAGAAGGTGGAAGCCTATGAAGGAGCCCGCACCCATTTCGGTGAACACCCTTGAGTGGCTGCTCGATTCAGAACCGGCGCTGCGATGGCAGGCGCTGCGCGATCTCACAGATGGCCCCGTGGCAACGATTGCGGCTGAACGCGCCCGGGTTCCCTACGAAGGGATCGGCGCTGAAATTCTCAGTCTGCAGCAGCCTGATGGCGCGTGGCGCAGCGACAAAGCTCCTGCCTGGCTGACGACCCTTTTTACGATGCAGCTGCTGCGCGCGACCGGCGTCGATCCAGCCAATCCATCCGTCGTGGCTGCGGTAACACGTCTTGAGACGAACCTCCGCTGGAATGATTCAGGAGGTTGCTGGGACCTGCGCGCGCCAGAGACCGGTGGAAACATCTTCTTCGAGGGCGAAGTGGAGCCATGCATCAATGGAGGTGCGCTCGCGCTGGGAGCATACTTTGGACACCCGGCCGAGAGCCTCGTGCGCCGCCTCCTCGACGAGCAACTCGAAGACGGTGGATGGAACTGCGAAGCACCGAAGAGTACCCGCTCCTCGTTTCACACCACGATCTGCGTACTGGAAGGATTGCTCGAGTACGAGCGGGCCGTCGGATCCACGCCAGAAGTGGCTTCGTCTCGAAAGAGAGGTGAGGAGTACCTGCTCAAGCGCGCTCTCTATCGTAGATTCTCAACTGGAGAGCTTGCGAATCCGGAGTTCCTCGAATTGGCCTTCCCACCTCGCTATCACTATGATGTGCTTCGTGCTCTCGACTATTTCCGCGCGGCCGGGGTTGAACCGGCCCCGCGGATCGCCGACGCGGTGGGCGTGGTTCAGAGCAAACAGCAGGCCGACGGACGATGGTTACTGGAGGCCAAGTACGATGAGGCGCTCGCACTCCCATTCGATGAGTTGTTAAATAAACCGAGCCGTTGGAATACGCTCAGAGCTTTGCGCGTGCTTCGCTGGTGCGAGCAACCCCTTCCTCATATCGCGTAAGGACGTCCAGATCATCATCAGAAATACTGCGATGCAATGACCTCATTTTAAGAACACGCGGCCTCGGTTTTGAAACTGCTTCGCAGCACTCCTCCCGGGCGAAGTCGATGTGAGAGAGGGTGATCTTGTTTCAGTCTTTAGGCGATACCGACTTTGGCGGCGGGTTGCTCTGTGCATGTTGACGTAGTTGAATCTCCCTGCAGAGGTCGCGCTCTCGTTTTGCGTCCTCAGTGCGCCCGACCATACTGAGGGCCCGCGCCAACACGAAGTGTGCCTGCGCAAAATCAGGATCCACTTCCGTTACCTTCTTCAACGGACCCAAAGCTTCTCCGGGCTCATTCACTTCGAGATAACATTGACCTAACTCAAAAAGAGCATCCCTGTAAGACGGATTAACGGCTACTGCGACCTTAAGGTACGGAATGGCCCGATCCTGTTCTTGCTGTTGCCGCAATAACTCGCCCATCATGTAATTTGAAATCGGATCATTTGGATATCGACTTAGTTCCTGTTGGAACTGGTCTTCCGCTTCTGTTATCTTGTGTTCCCTATAGTCGATCAAGCCGAGGCTTGAATGTACCGAGGGATAATTCGGATCACTTGCGAGGACCGCTTGAAACTCTTTTGAGGCCTGTGGCTCTTGATACATCAAGTCATAAGCAAGACCCATCATGAAGTGCGCCTCGACTGAATTTGGATTGATGGCCATAATCCGGTTGAAAACCTCCGTCACTCCCGCGCGGTTCTTTGCTCTCCAATACGCCTTCCCCAGGATATCGAGAGTGGGAAGGTCATCTGGCTGCAGGCGGCTCGCACGCTCCAGATACGCGGCTGCCGATGGGTATTGGTCGAGAGCGAACAAAGTAATTCCAGTCAAGTCCAAGGATTGAAATGTCGGTGTAGCCGAAGCAAACGATTTCAGTAAAGGCAGCGCATCTTTGTAGCGATGTGCACGAAAATACGCCACGCCAAGGTTCCTGCGGGTAATCGGATCGTCCTTCTTTAGAGTGAGCGCTCGCTGGTAGAGTGCTATCGCGTCATCATTTCGACCTTGCCGGGCAACAGATATCGCCAGATTGTTAAGGAGTTCGACCGAATTAGGGTCCAAGGTAAGGGCCCGCCGAAATGAATTTTCCGCAGCCGCGTTCTCTCCGTTCTCCAACGCACGCGACCCTTCGGCGACAAGTTGCGTGAACTGTTGACTTAGTGTCGAGTTAGTTGCAGGCGTTTCCTGCGCCCAGAGCAAAGAGCCAGTCCAAGACGTGACTGCGCAAGACAAGCAGATAGAAGCCGCGAGAACGACCGCGCTGTTCCGAGTTCTCCAATGCAAGCAAACAATCATATCTACACTTCAACCCAATACCACGAATCGAACCAGGTACACAACATCGCTGCGTAGCATCTGAGCACTCGCAATCCGCCTTCAACGATCGGGTTGTCCAAGCTGCTCGGTCGCCATCGTCAAGGGCGAATTGTCCATTTCTTGACAAAGCAATCAAAACGATGCAAAATTCTTGGTCAAGGCGTCGAGTTTCGGATATTCCCCGTTTTTTGCCCGAATGCTTGATTCCTGCACGCCTGCAGTTGCTCGAAAAAAGCAAGTCGAACGATGATCCGTCCGAGGTCCAGAACGCGCCGCAGACGGCGAACGTGTGGATCAGACTTCGTCTATCGGAAGCGGAAATTGAAATCAGCTCGATGGACGCGACGCTTACCCGGGCCGATCCAACCGCATTCCAGAGCGCAATCTCGTGCGCGGGCCGCTCTCCTTTTGTCGTTCTTGCAAGCTCTCTCGATGGAACGATCGTTCGTTCTACAAACTCCGACTCTCTTGCAGTGTGCCATTGAGCCTTGAGTTGGATTTTGTCTTGAATGTTCACTAGAAGATTGTGCAGTCATCACAACGAACGTAATTTTGGAATCCAGAAAGATTCTTTGGAGGCTAATCAATGTCAAGTAAGAGATCTTGCGTTGCTAAACTCGCGCTGCTACTTCTGTGTTTCCCAATAATGATGCGCGGCCAGGAACTCGCAGGTACTTTGAATGGAACGGTTGTGGACGCTTCAGGAGCGGCCATACCGGGAGCAGAGGTCACGATCTCCACGGAGGAGACGAAGGGCGTTTCTCGGACCGTCCTTACCGACGGACACGGCAATTACACAGCGACCAACCTGCCCGCCGGAAATTACTCCGTTAAGATTTCGGCCAAAGGATTCGGATCTTTTGATGCGCAGCACGTGACGCTCTTCGTCGCGCAAACCCGTACATTGGACGCGAAACTGCAGCTTGGCCAGGTCAACCAGACCGTAACGGTTCGTGAAGATGTTGAGTCGGTTGACACCACCACAAGCGCGGTGGAAGGAACAGTGTCGGGGACGCAGGTTCGAGAGTTGCAATTGAACAATCGTAATTTCGAACAGCTGGTTACGCTGCAACCCGGCGTGGTAAGCGCCCTGCCGGACGAAGCTGGTTTTGGCCTCAGCAATACCTCAGCTCTCGCCGTGAACGGCGTTCGCGATACGGCCAACAATTGGACCGTTGACGGGGCAGATGTCAACGACAGCGGATCCAATGCCACACTGTTGAATGTACCCAGCGTTGATGCGATTCAGGAATTCACTTTGGAGCGGAGCACCTATGATGCTGGATTCGGCCGTAGCGGTGGAGGCCAGATTCTCGTCGCCACGAAATCCGGAACAAATGAATTCCACGGTGACGCATACGAGTTCGATCGCAACACGGATTTCAATGCCAACAGCTACTTCAACAAACAGACCAGTCCAGTCACACCGAGATCTATCGAGCACTACAACAACTATGGCTTTACCATCGGCGGTCCAGTTGCCGTTCCCAAGGTCTACAATCCAGCCCAGAAGAAAATGTTCTTTTTCTGGTCAGAGGAGTGGCGTAAGGTAAGCGCGCCAGAGACGTCCACATTTACCGTCCCCACGACGGCTGAGTTAGCCGGAACATTTTCAGGCAACACGACATCAGACGAAAATGCTTCCCAGGCGGCCGCGAACTGCGTGACTTACAACGCAAGCGCCAACACGAGCACGGTAAATCCATCCTGTTACAGCCACAATGCAGGCGTGTACCTGAACAACGTCTATGCAAAATTCCCGTCCAACGACCCTGCAAATCCAAGCTTGTACATCACGGGGTATTCGCAGTTGAATAACACGCGCGAAGACTTGGTTAGGTTCGATGCGCAAATCACCGACAAGCTGCACTTCTTTGGCCGGGCCATGCAGGATGAGACTCCCGAAAACTTTCCTCTTGGCCTGTTTGAAGGAGCGAATTTTCCTGGCGTAGCCGGCTCTGCGGTCAATGCTCCCGGGCAAAATATCGTTGGCAACCTCACCTGGACCATCTCTCCACGTATGGTCAATGAAGCCGAATATGCGTACACGCAGGGATCGATCTCTTCTGCTTTCACGCCCGGATCAATTGCTACCAATCCTGCAATCTCCTCTCAACTCACCAACAACACGGCGTACACCGATCCATATGGCCGTATCCCGGCAGTCAGTTTTCAGAACGGAATTACGGGATTCGGCTACGGAAGTACACCTTACTTCGAGCGCAATCTCGACAACACCTTCTTTGACAACTTCTCAGTGATTGCGGGCCGTCATTCGCTGCGCTTTGGAGCCACGATTTCTCAAATGTTGAAGACAGAAAACGCGTCGAGCGGCGAAGCAAGTTTTCTCTTCGGCGGATTCCAGGATTTTCTCTTAGGAAATGACGTGGATTACACGCAGGCAAGCCGCGACACGATCCCTGACTTGCACTACGTTAACTTTGAAGCTTTTGCCCAGGATGATTGGAGGATAACCAAGCGGCTGACGCTTAATTTAGGGCTCCGCTACAGTTACTTCCCCTCCCCGGCAGATGTGCTCTTCACCTTGGCGAACTTTGACCCAACCTTCTTCTCAAAGACAAATGCACCCGTCATCGATCCAGTGACCGGGAACTTTACTGGAACGCAAACACCGGCGACCTATGAGAACGGACTGATTTATCCGACTGGAACCGCTTGCAGCCTCGCGCAGCAGGTCAATGCCGTCGAAGCTACCTGCTCGCCATGGGGAAGTCACATAGATCCTGACCCAAAGGATAACTTTGCCCCCCGCGGTGGCTTCGCCTATGACCTTTCCGCGAGCCACAAGATGTCGATCCGTGGCGGGTACGGAATTTTCTATGACCGCATGCTGAACGGAGATTGGGAACAGAACGGATTTCAGGAATCGCCGGGTCTGCAGGTTGCAACCATCGACAACTCGCTATTCGACGCGCCGCTGGCTGGTACCTCCGGAGCTCCCCTCGGCCCCAACCGCGTCACGGCGACCGGAACTCCGATCATGAAGAATCCCTCCTACATGGACTTTAACCTGACCTTTGAACGCGAGTTGATGCCGGGAACGGTTCTGAGCGTCGCCTACGTTGGAACCTTGGGCAGACACCTTCTTGGAGAAAGGGAAATCAACCAGCCCACACTCGCTGCGAGAGAGGCAAATCCAACGGCCTATGTTCTATCGGTCGTGCCATACGCCGGGTATGGGTCGTTCGAGGATAGGATCCCAGGCTACAACAGCAACTACCATTCGCTGCAGGTAGCCTTGAACTCACACGCTTACCATGGCTTGACTTATGGCATCGCTTACACATGGGGCAAGACGTTGACCGACCTTTCCAACGACCGCGACCAGGAGTCGTACGATACCTACGATCTTAGAAAGGACTATGGCCCGTCGGAACTCAATCAGCCGCAGACCTTCATTGCCAACTACGTGTATGACCTTCCTTTTTACAAGCAACAGCATGGGCTCATGGGGCATGTGCTCGGTGGCTGGGAGGTCTCGGGAATCACGGAATTCCTCTCCGGAACGTCTCAAAATGTAATCCAGTTTTTAGACAACTTCAACGCTGGCGATTGCGTTGCCATTGAGGGTGCCGCAGAATGCCCTACAACGGGACTTTACAATGGCGGCCTCAACATGGACATAAGCGATATTGCTCCCCGCCCGGATCTCGTTGCGCCTGTGAAGCGGGCCAAGACGCAATTGAACTGGTTTTCGGGGGGATCCTTTGCCGATGCCTGGGGTCACTTCGGAAGCTCCGGCGACGGCGTCTTCGTCGGCCCCGGCCTTAATCTTTGGGACCTGTCCGCGATCAAGAACGTAAAAATCGGCGATCATGCGAGGTTCCAGTTCCGAGGGGAATTCTTCAACGCATTCAATCACAATAGCTTTTCCGGGCTTGGCCTCACGACGGATGCAACTTACGACTTTGGCCAAGCCATTTCGTCACACGACCCACGCGAGATTCAGCTTGGAGGCAAGTTCTACTTCTAATCAAGTTGATCTTATCCGCGGAGAGCAACCTGCAGCGTGATCCCGGAGGTTTGTGAATCTCAGGTGCATGTATGATAGGCCTACGCGAAGCGCGATTGCGGCGTAGCTCCGCCATCGCGTAGGCCCCCGCGATCGTCATGAGCGGATGCCCAGTGAGCGCCTTGAACTTCAAAAAGTGTCGAAGCCGCAAGGAAATGTCACGATGGGATTGAACGCTCTGGACCTGGGAGTTATCGTCGTTTACCTGGCGGGAGTTACACTTTTCGGATTGCATTTTCGGCGCAAGCAACAAACACTGAGGAGCTACTTTCTCGCCAGCAATACCATTCCATGGTGGGCGATCTCGCTCTCCATCGTGGCAGCGGAAACCAGCACGCTCACCGTCATCAGTGTTCCGGGAATGGCATATGACAAGGACTTTCGCTTCCTGCAACTGGTATTTGGCTACCTGATAGGCCGCGTAGTAGTAAGTTTTGTGTTCATCCCACAATACTCGCGCGGTGAACTGGTCACTGCGTATCAACTTATGGAACGCCGTTTCGGTCAAAAGCTGCGCACGCTCACAGCCGGAATGTTTCTGGCCACGCGGGCCGCAGCGGAAGGTGTACGCGTCTTTGCCGTAGCGATTGTTGTACGGATTTCACTCGGTGTTTTTCTTGCGTGGCTGAACGATTTCCAGCGCGATGTTTGCGCGATTGCCATCGTTATGCTGCTTACAGTGATCTACACGTTTGAAGGCGGCATGGCGGCCGTGATTTGGACCGACGTTGTGCAATTAGCAATCTACGTGGCTGGAACGGTCGTGGGCTTCTTCACGATTCTGCACCTGGTTCCTGGCGGATGGGACACTGTACGCACCGTAGCTGGCCACGCCGGCAAGTTTCGCGTATTGGATTTCTCCTGGAATCCGACCACGACTTATACCTTTTGGTCTGGAGTGATTGGTGGCACCTTTCTTACCGCCGCCAGTCATGGCACTGATCAGTTGATCGTGCAGAGACTTCTTTCGGCGCGCAGCGAGCGGCAATCAAAGATTGCGCTGCTCTCGAGCGGAGTTCTCATCTTCTTCCAGTTCTCCTTATTCCTGTTGGTGGGCGCGATGCTGTATGTTTTTTACCGCATCTTTCCGCCGGCTGTTGAATTCACACGCGCGGACACCATCTTCCCAAGGTTCGTTGTAAACCGTATGCCACACGGCGTGAGCGGACTGCTCATCGCTGCAATCCTTGCCGCTGCCATGTCCAACCTGAGTGCCGCGTTGAACTCCCTCTCCTCCACGACAATCGTTGACTTCTACGCGCGTATTCGCCCCCAATCAACTGAGAAGAGCCGCGTGCAGCTTTCCCGCGTTGCGACGATCGGATGGGCGGTACTCCTGTTTGGATTGGCACTACTGGCCCGCCACGGCGGCAGGGTGCTTGAAATGGGCCTGTCGATTGCATCGGTGGCTTATGGGGCGTTGCTTGGCGTCTTTCTTCTTGGAGTCCTGACACGCACGGCATCGGAACGTGGAGCAATCGCCGGCATGATCTGCGGATTGATTCTCAATTTCTATCTATGGCGATTCACCAGCGTAGCTTTTACCTGGTACGTCGTATTGGGCAGCACCACTACATTCATCGCCGGATATTGCGCAAGCGGGATGATGCCACGAACCCCTGTAAACTTGCAGCCTGAGGAACTGAAATGCCCCTGAAGGATCTGAGGACCGAGCGTCGAAATCGAGCTACGGAAAACCTCGACACAATGACGGCTCTAGAGTTAGTTGCAGCGATGAACCGCGAGGATGCGGTTGTGCCGCGCGCCATCAAACGGGTATTGCCTGAAATCGCCCGGGCAGTCGACGTCGTTGCCGATTGCTTCTCCAGAGGCGGAAGGCTGATTTACGTTGGAACCGGAACTAGCGGACGCATCGGCGCACTGGATGCGTCGGAGTGTTCTCCGACCTTCGGCACCAACCCGGAGATGGTCCAGTTTCTGATAGCGGGCGGCGAGGACGCCCTCGTGAGAGCTTCGGAAATCAGCGAAGACTCGGCCGAACTGGGGCGAAGCGACATGGCACAAATAAAGCCCGGCAAGCGAGACGTTATCGTGGGTCTCGCCGCGAGTGGGCGGACTCCGTACACGATCAGCGCACTGCGGTATGCCCGTTCCAAGGGAGCCGCTACGATTGCCATTGCTTGCAATCTGGGCTCAGCCCTCGGAAAAGCTGCCGGAATCGCGATTGAAGTGGAGGTGGGACCGGAAGTGTTAACAGGCTCAACAAGGCTCAAGGCAGGCACCGCGCAAAAATTGATCTGTAACATGTTAACGACAGGCGCCATGGTCAAGCGGGGTTACGTCTACAGCAACCTGATGGTCAATCTCGAATTGAAGAATAAGAAGCTGCTTGAGCGAGGCATCCTGATCCTGCAGTCTCTGGCACATGTCAGCCGCGATATCGCTCTTGATAGTTTGAAGAAGACCGATATGAGTCTGCCACTCGCCCTGGTAATGCTGAAAGCCAATGCGAGCAAGAGTGAAGCCGTGAAGCGTCTGCGCAGGGCGAAAGGCAATGTACACAAGGCGATTGAAGGCTGGTCTTAGAGTTGCGAACGGATTGTTGGGCAACGCTTCCCATTTGCAAAACCTTCACTTTGAAATTGGCAGAGCCTGCAAACCGAGTAAAGGCAGGTCTCGGTGATTCGCCCGGAACGCGGGACGATGAGACCTTGCGCGTCCGCAAACTTGTTGATACGCAATTCCCTATTGCTGGTACTCGAACGACTTGTCGGGATATGGCGGATGCGGCGGCACAGGCCTCGGATCTTCCTTGATCTCCTGCTTCAAGAGTTCGATTGCGGCCTGGAGTTGTGCGTCCGTTCCGGCAAATGTGGCATGAGGCAGATTGTCCACGATTATGTCAGGATCGACTCCGTGCCCCTCGATGAGCCATTTGCCTTCAGGCCCGTAAACGCCGATTTCCGCTGCCGTCGCGACGCCATTGTCGGCCTGGGTGTTACTGCCTGAGAGCCAGATTTCGCCGCCCCACGTGCGGGTTCCGATCACCTTGCCAAGTTTGAATCGCTTGAAGCCTTCTGAGAAAGCCTCGCCGTCAGACGCGGTTCCCTGATCGCAAAGCACGACGATATGTCCTCGGAAGGCGTACTGCATATTCCAATCCGGGTTGCCAATGCGTGGCTGCCAGTAGAACCATGCTTGCCGCAGCAGTTTTTCCAGCAGCCAGGAATCGATATCCCCGCCTTGGTTGTGGCGCACATCAATGATGAGTCCCTGGCGGTTGTAAATGGGGTAATACTCGCGCGCCCACTGATTTATATCGTCAGGCCCCATGGCTTGCAGGTGAACGTATCCAATCTGCCCATTGGAGTCCGCATCGACCTTCAGGCGTCGCGTGTACTCCCACTCCGCGTAGCGCAGTTTGAATTCATCCCGTTCCTTCATTGGCGTCACGAGCACTTCACGTAGCTCGCCGGTTGCAGACTTGACGCGCAGCAAGACCTGTGTCCCCGCTTTGCCGCGCAGCAAGGCGCGTTCATCGAGAACGCTCAACGGATTCTGGCCATCGATGCTTACGATGACCTCACCCTCCTTTACGAGCGAGTCGGGCCGAGCTAGCGGAGGAGCCTGATCGGGAAGGTCGGGGTCGTGCAGATAAACATGCTCCACCAAGTATCCGCCGGCCTTTTCATCGCGGCGAAGCTGGGCGCCGAGCGATGCAATATCGATTTGATCCGACGGCTTCCTCGAATCTCCACCAACCACGAAGGTGTGCAAGGCAGACAATTCGCTGACCATTTGCGCAATCACCGCGTTCAATTCTTCCCGGTCGGCGACGCGGTCGACGAGGGGCAGATAACGCTCGCGCATGGCGACCCAGTCCACGCCCTGCATGCTGCGGTCGTAGAAGTAATCCCGTTCCAGACGCCACGCATCCAGAAAGATGCCGCGGAACTCATTGCGCGGGTTGGTTGAGATTGTCCACCGCGACAAGTTGATAGCGGCCTTGGGAAGCGCTTTCGGATCAGCCAGTGCGGCAGCTTTCACATCGGAGTCGAAAATGAAGATGTCGTCGCCCTTGCGCACCAGCATCTTTTTGCGATCGAGTGAGATTTCGTAGCCCTTCACTTCTCCCAGAACAGAATCGATTTCATCGCCTCTGTTGGCAATGTCAATACACTGCAGGGTCATGTGTTCCTGCTTGTCATCACTCGCATTAAGCCAGCACAGGCGCTTCTCGGTTGCCTGGAGGCTGCCGTAGTTCCCGGGTGGCGCCGGGATCTCGCTGAGCCGCACCGCAAGATCGTTGAAGTCGATCTTTACCTCGGCAGGTTTCTTCTCTTCTTTCTTATCCTCTTTTTTTTCTTCAGCAGGTTTTTCCGCCGGCGGTGGCTTTTTGCCGCTTGCAACCAATTTTGCATCTTTGGCTTTTTCTTCCTCGGCCTTTTCCTCTTCCTTCTTTGCCTCAGATTCAGGATGCAGTTCGTCCGCGGGCAGGAATGGAGAGCGCAGTCCCGACGTTAAAGCCAACTGATAAATCTTCACCGCGCGATCGAAGTGCGGCTCCGGCTGGCGCGGCCCCCAAGGAGACTCGATGGTCGTTTTGATATTTCGATCCGACACGAAATAAAGCCACTTCCCATCGGAACTCCAAACCGGATTCACGCTGTTGTAGCGATCTGATGTTATCGGTTGAATCGCTCCGGATTCGAG
>Ga0209004_1000176_pt1 | contig 15630 bp, 10 predicted proteins | sample TexAe_RefH0_M1_FD_187948 | JGI IMG/M metagenome (GOLD analysis project Ga0209004, IMG submission 187948) | Forest soil microbial communities from Davy Crockett National Forest, Groveton, Texas, USA - Texas A ecozone_RefH0_M1 (SPAdes) (version 2) | ecosystem: Environmental > Terrestrial > Soil >... | reverse complement strand
AAATCGCGTGGTGTTCCGGGCAGTCGATGCATCGGGGATGCAATCCGGTGACACGGTGGACGAGCGGACACTGAAAAGCGCGGTTGCGCCAAAGCCGGAGCTGGTGCCCGCCATTCCGCAAGCAAAGTTCTTGCGCGTCGCATTCTCCCGCAATGGGCGCCTGATGGCGAGTTCGTCGGGACACTCGATTGCGCTCTGGGATATGCGCTCACAGCGCCAGCTCCGAACCGTCCTGGAGCACTCCGATGATGTGGTCGGACTCGCATTCGGCGCGACGGAGGACGTATTGGTAAGCCGCAGCAAGGATCGTACTCTGCGGGTATGGGACACTCGCACAGGCGTGGAGGTCTGCCAAGCCAGCCTTTACACCCAAGCCTGGCAGACACCCGGAATTGCCGTGAGCCCAGATGGAAATCGTATTGCCGTGCAGGACGACGACGTTCAACTGGTTCGTGTTTTCAGCTCGGAGAAATGCCGCGAGGAGGCGATGTTCGATTCTGCGGGCTGGGCAACGCCGGTCTGGTTGTCCAACTCGCAAATCCTGGCGCGCGGCGATCAACTAAGGAAGGACAAGCTGTTCTCCATAGATGTGGACAGCGGCAAGACGACCGTGCTGGAGGCGGGCGGCGAGGTTGATCGCTTCGCCGCCCTGCCGGATGGGCACATCGTTGCGCTGCTGCACGACCGGACTCTGAAGTTGAGTAACAAGGATGGAGTTTTCTCCGCATTCCAAGCTCTAGCCAATGCCGGTCCAATTCACGATGTGCTGGCGTTGCCATCGGGACGTCTCCTGATGGCTGGCCAGCAGCACGTAGTAATTCTTCAACCCGATTTGACCACTGTGTTCCTCACCTTCAAAGACGGATCCGGCATCGACATCGCCGCGAGTGCCGACGAGCGCTGGTTCTCCATTGTCTCCAATGACGAGAGTCTGGCCTTATTTACAGCAAGCGCCGGTACGGTGGTCCCAGCTCCTTTTTCCATGCCGGAAAGCTATGGAACTGTAACCGGCCTGCGCTTCACAATGGACGGCGACATCCTGGTGGCGAGCCGTGCGGACGGGCAGGTTCTCTTCTGGGACATTGCATCCTCGAATGTCTTTCGCAGCATCGGTCCCGTGATGAATGTTATGAACCAGCCGATTCCGCTGATGGTGAACGGCGATGTGAGCCGAATTGGCATGATATCCGCGGAGCAGACCGCTGCAGGGTTCGTGACGGAGTTGCAGAGCGTTCCCCTCGTTTTCTCTGCGGAGCGCAATCAGGCTGGGCAGTTGACGATGAAGAGCCTGGATGTGAAATCCGATGGCGTGCTCAAGCAGCTGTTGCCGGCTGTGTCGCCGAACCTGCTGACGCCATTCCAGGGCTGGGTCTTCTCCGCGTCATTCAACGCTGTTGCGGTGAATGGCTCCAAGCCGGGAGAGGTGATGATTGCCGATACGGCAACCGGAAAAAAGCTAAGCGAATTCCGCGCGCACCCTGGTGTGCTGGCGGCAGCAGCGCTCTCGGCCGATGGGCGCATGGTTTTGACTTTTGGCGACGGGGCGGAGGACAATTCGCTGCGGCTGTGGAAACAGGACGGCTCGCCGGTGTGGCGCAAGGAGGGGTTTTCGGCAGCCCCTCAGATGGCGTTTTCAGCGGACGGAAAACTGGTGGCGACTGCGGTCACGGGGTTGCTGCAGGTTTTCGAAGTGAGCAGCGGAAAGTTAATCAAGAATCTGACGATGGAGCCCGCGACCGCGACCGCACTTAGCTTTTCGCCGGACGCGCGCCGCATCGCGGTCGGCACCGGGGACGGGTTGATCCATCTGTTCGATTGTGGAACGGGAACGCTGCTCGCGACGATGGTCGGCGACGCATCGGGTTCCCTCGCATTCCTGCCCACGGGCGAGTACACGGGATCGCTGGCGCGTTCCGCGGCGCTCTCGTTCCGAGTGGGGAACGCCGTCTACCCGCTGCGCCAATTTGATCTTCAGTTCAATCGGCCCGATCTGCTCATGACGGCGCTGGCACCGGAGATGCAGCCGATAATCCAGGCATATCGCGCTGCCCGGACCAAACGGCTAGAGGAGGCGAAGGTGACCGAGGCCTCGCTCCAGGCGGGGCTGGAAGTGCCTGAAATCGCAGTGCAGAATCCGGCCGAAAGCCCGGGAAGTGAAAGCGCCGTAATTCCATTCCGCGCGCATGGGGTCGCGGGCATCGCGCTCGAGGCGGTTGAGGTACGGGTGGACGGAGTGCTGGATTCGCGCATCCCGGCACGCCGATCCCAGGAGCTTGAGAGCGCAGCGACAGTCCGGCTGTCCTCGGGCAGAAACAACATTGAGCTCACGGCCATTGACGAGCGCGGACACCGTTCTCTGATGGAAACCGTGGTGGTGGATTACGCGCCCACCAAGCGGCATCGTACCCTTTATCTGGTTGCGATTGGATTGTCGCGTTATCAAACACAATCGATGAATCTGACCTTCGCCGCCAAGGACGCAGGCGATTTGACAACCTACTTCCGGGAACGGATTCGCGAATTAGGCTCAAACGCGGCTTTCGATGAGATCATCGCGCTCGATCCGATAACGGATTCGGCGGCAACGCGGGACGGCATCCTCAAGCTGAAGGAGACGCTCAGCCATGCGATGGTAGACGACACCGTAATCGTGTTCTTTGCGGGTCACGGCATCCTCGATTCGCGCCTGAACTTCTTCTTTGCGCCGTTTGACATGAACTTTACGGTGCCCAGCCAGAAAGGGATTTCAATCGCGGAAATGGAAGAGATTCTTTCCACCTCGCACAGTCGGCGGCGCCTGCTGATGATCGACGCGTGCCATTCCGGAGAGTTGGATTCAGCCATGATCACGACCACAAGCACGTCACGCGCGCATGCGCCGTCAGGGGCGCGCGGATTTGAGCTTGAGGCCAGCGCGGCCACAGCCAACGCCTTCGATCTCGTTCGGTCGCTGTTCATGGACGTTCGCGACAACACGGGCACCAACATCATCTCCGCTTCGCGCGGAACGGAGGTTGCCTACGAAAGCGGAAAGGTGGCCAATGGCTACTTTACGCGGGCGGTGTTGGATGGCCTGCGTGACCGCAAAGCCGACGCTGACCAGAACGGACAGGTCAGCGTCTCGGAACTGGCGGCATGGGTCGCCGACGAGGTGCTGCGGTTGTCAGACGGCAGGCAGACTCCTAACCTGCGCCAGGAAAACCTTGAGCAAAACTTTCCCATGGAATAGAGAGGAGCGAATGTTGGTGTTGGCGCTCTCCGCGTCGTCCAGATCACAGCATGTTCGCCTTCACCGGGCTTTGGGAGACATGGAAGGACAGGACAACGAGCGAGAAGCTGCGGACCGAACGCGAGCGAGGGCCCTAGTTGCCATCCATCTGGCTGCGCGGCGATGCGCATCATCTGCAACTTGCATCGGGTAAGCCCGGCGTCGCTGAAGCAATCGGGAAACAGTGTCTGGAAGTCATCCCCGCCTGCAACTATGATGGATGCGGCTTCACGGCTCATGTCTGCCGTGTGCAATGTCGAACTCTCAACTCGCTGAACCGCGCAATTGAAGTGGAACTCGACGCCATACCGCTCGGCGAGGAAGCGCGGCAGGCTGCGAACGATTTGCCGCGGATCGACAGTTAGCTCTGTCGGGCTCCAGAGCGCACCAAGCAATCCCTCGCCGCGGAGCGCCTGGCTGCGGGCAAGAGCCTGATCGGTCGTGAGCCACGTGCAATCGTAGCCAAGGGTTGGTCCGATGCGACTGAATTCCTGGCCCACGGCAGCTTCGTCGTCACGGTAGGTGGCGTGGAGGGAGCCTGTCTCAAAGCACGGCAGGCCTGCTTCAGAAAGCATTTCAAGCCAAAGCTCGCGGCTGCGCAGCGCCAACAGGTGCATTGGGCCAGCGGGTTGGCCGATAGGCCAGATCATGCCGAAGTTGCGTATGGATGCGCCGAAAGCTGCCGGATTGCGCTCGAACACTGCGACTGTTCGGCCTGAACGCGCGGCCAGAAAAGCGTGGGCCAGGCCCACAATTCCGGCGCCGATGATGGCTACGTCCACCTTCGAGGTCAATCCAGGTCTCCTTCCGGAGTGTAAACGTGCAGATGGGAACACTTGCAATCTGCCCAAGTCGGCAATGCCCTTGGCATCCCCGGCGACACAGGGTCCGGTTGAATGTTATTTTAGGTGGGAAATTGAAACAGATTGCGCCCTGCTTGGAGGGACTCGATTGCGTAGACGACTCTTGCTCGCGTGTGTGTGGATACTGAGTGCGGGCCTGATTCAGGCGCAGGAGCCGGCATCCGACCAGGTCCGATGGAAGGCCGAGGCGGCGCGCATCACCATCGTGCGCGACGACTGGGGTATTGCGCATGTGCATGGCAAAAGCGACGCCGATGCAGTCTTCGGAATGATCTACGCGCAGTGTGAGGATGACTTCAACCGCGTCGAGACGAATTACCTCACCTCCCTCGGACGCACCGCCGAGGCAGAGGGCGAGGGCGCCATCTGGCAGGATCTCCGCCATCGCCTGTTTGTCGATCCTGCAGATCTCCGGCGCGACTACGCTGCAAGCCCCGCATGGCTCAAACGCTTGATGAATGCATGGGCGGACGGAATCAACTTCTACCTCGCCCAGCACCCGGAGACGAAGCCCAAAGTGCTTACGCGCTTCGAGCCTTGGATGGCTCTGTCGTTTACCGAAGGCAGCATCGGCGGCGACATTGAACAAGTCGACGTAAAGAAGCTGCGGGCTTTTTACGACTCCCATACGCCAACCACAGCGTCACTAAACCAGGTAGATCAACCCCTCACAGACCCGGACCAGCCCGAGCCCGGCGGATCGAATGGATTCGCCATCGCCCCCGCCAACACTGTCGCTCACCACGCTCTTCTGCTCATCAACCCGCACACGTCATTCTTCTTCCGCAGCGAGCTCCAGATGACGAGCGACGAAGGCCTCAATGCCTATGGAGCGGTGACCTGGGGGCAGTTCTTTATCTACCAGGGATTCAACGAACGCGCCGGCTGGATGCACACATCCAGCAACGTCGACGCGGTCGATGAGTATCTGGAGAAGGTGATCCACGATGGCGAAAAACTGACCTATGCTTACGGCGGCAAAACCCGTCCTTTTACCTCCAGGTCAATCACGCTGCAATACAAAACGCCACAAGGGATGGCTTCCCGCACAGTTCAGGCGATGTACACCCTGCACGGTCCGGTCATCCGGCAGGATGGCGACCGTTGGGTCACCATCCAGATCATGAATACTCCCGTGCCGGCTCTCGAGCAGAGCTATCGGCGCACCAAGGCGCACAACTACGCCGAATACAAGAAGACGATGGAACTGCGCGCGAACTCCTCGAACAACACCATCTTCGCCGATGCCGACGGTGACATCGCCTTTTGGCAAGGCAACTTTATTCCCAACCGCAATCCGCGCTTCGACTACACCAAGCCCGTAGACGGCAGCGATCCGGCAACGAATTGGCAAGGCCTGATGACAGTTGACCAAGTGCCCCATCTGCTGAATCCGAAGAGCGGCTACCTGTTCAATGTGAACGATTCGCCCTGGAACGGCGCGGGGGCAAGTTCGCTCCGCAAGGCTGACTACCCCGCCTACGTGGAGCAGGGAATCGAGTCGGCGCGCGGGCTGCATGCCATGCGAGTGTTGGCTCCCGATGGAAACCCGCGGCGGGATTTCACGCCGGATAGCCTGATGCATGAGGCGTTCGACTCCTATCTGCCGTGGTTTGCCAAAACCGTGCCGGTTCTGACGACAGCGTTTGATACGCTCCCGGCAGATGCGCCGCTCAAGTCGCGCCTTGCAGAGCCGATCGCGCTCTTGCGTGCGTGGGACGATCGCTGGGCCGCGGATTCCGTGGCAACCTCAGTCGCCGTCTATTGGGGCACGGAAATTATGAAGACTGCAGGCCGTCCCGCACGCGAGGCAATGGTGCCAAGCGAGGACTGGGTCGCTACGCGGGTTCCTGCGGACACTTTGCTTGCCGCGCTCGCCACAGCGACAGACAAGCTGGCAGCCGACTTCGGAGCATGGCGCACGCCCTGGGGAAACATCAATCGGTTTCAGCGGATCGACGGAGAAATCGTGCAGCCCTTCAACGATAATGGCGCGAGCATCCCTGTGCCCTTCACTTCTTCCCAGTGGGGCTCGCTGGCGTCGTTCGGGGCGCGGCAGTATCCGGGAACCAAGCGCTGGTATGGGACCTCCGGCAACAGCTTTGTCGCTGTGGTTGAGTTCGGGGACAAGGTACGAGCCAGGGGAGTGACAGCAGGCGGAGAAAGCGGCCATCCGGCATCGAAGCACTTCGACGACGAAGCCGAACGCTATGCATCAGGCAACCTGCGCGACATTTATTTCTCCCCGGAGCAGCTGGCAGCTCACACCGAGCGCACCTACCATCCCGGCGAATAGAGCGACTACGTGAAACCAATCGGCATCGTTTGAAGCCAAATGTCCAATGCGCTAACCGAGCCCGTTGGAATCTCGGAAAAATCCGCGTCGATTTTCGCGAAAGTGTTCGTTTCACCTGGCCGTAAAGCGTAAGGACTCTATCGGAGCTGCTCCGCGCGATGAGGCGTAAGAAGTAGAGGGAGGGGGCGCGGAGCAGGTCGGATAGAGCGGTTTGAAGGAAGGCGCTGGCGCGATCGGAGCAGGAGGTTGGCTATGGTTTTTTTATCGCTTTAGGCTGGGTCGTTCGAGCGAGTGCGGCCGGTAACTGAGCCGAGCCCATTTTGCGGGATGCGTAATTGGATGAAGTAGACGCTGGGGAACGACGACAGGGGCAGATATGAGACGGCATTTTTCTGACCTGAGGCACACTTCCATTTAGCGTGCCGTGAAGCATACGTTGAAGGCCACTTTGGTCAGACGGCTAGGAAGAATCAAGCCGGTATTTCTTCTTGTGTTCGGTGAAGAAGAGTTGTGCGACAGTGATGCGCTCAATCAGATGCATGAGCCCCAGGCAGCGCGGGCACTTCCATAGCAAGGGCTTTGCGAGGCAAGGTGATTCGGCGGGAGAAGCCTGCCAGGCAAAGCGCGGCAGAATGGCAGCATGCGGGCTCTTCTGCGGTTGGCGAGGAAGCCGAAGTAGCGGATGCGGGGAAAGCCCTGTGGCAGCGCATGTTGTACGAATCGGCGCAGGAACTCTTCAGAGGCAAGTGTCAGGGTGCGCTGCCTGCCGTGATGGGCATAGTCCTTCCAGCGGAAGCAGACCTCAGCGGCTGAGACCGACAGCAGACGATGGTTGGAGATGGCGACGCGATGCGTATAGCGCGCCAGCATAGATGACCCAGTCTTGCCGATAGAGCGTGCGCAGGAAGACGGCGAAGCGCTTCTGGTTGAGAAGTGGCACGCACTCACCGAAGAAGCGCAGCTGATCGGGGCAAAGAGACGCCGCAGTCCGGCGACGAACTTGCCGCGGAAGACACGACTGAGCACCTTGTCCGGCAGCAGGAATATGGAACGCGACGCGATCCATCCGCCGCGAGTCCTCCGCCGGGCACCACGCACAGTGGATGTGCGGTGGGGCGAGATCACGCAAAAATCAACTTTGGGGATATCGTCTATACCAACACAACGCTGACCTGGAAAAGATGGCAGCTGGTACTCAGGATGTTAGCCCGGGGACAAAAGCAGCAGCTTGCTATCTTCGCGCCGAAAGGAAGGAGCTCATAGTTCGTGTAATTCACTTCTTCTGCAGAGGGAGAAGAAACCATAAAGAGACTGAACTCCAAAAAGCGATTTCCACTCTTCGAGCCGATCGGCAATGGTACTTGGGAAAGCGTAATCCCAACTTCAGATCGAACCAATTCGATCGATGACTTCTTGGAGCCACCTCCAATGCGGCCCTGAGTGTGCCCCGTACTGTAGTTTGTACTGTGGCATCCTGTTCCGGCCCTACTGTACCGCCGTTCGCGACCGTCACGAGTTCACCCCCCTTGCGGTCCAGCGCCTTGACAGCTGTTTCTAGGTCGTTGCCCACGGCTTCCCACTTGCGGGCATAAGAAAGCACGTATTGGCCGCCTTTGGCGACCCGTTCGATCCCGTTGTCGAGTACGGCGTGAGCCTTGATTTGGTTGTTGGGATAGAAGACGGCCTTAACGTACTTCCTTCGCCATCGATTGAAGTGTACTTGTAGAGTCCGACTCGCCTACTTGCCATAGTTCTCCGTTCGCATTCCAATACTGCGAGAAGGTGGTTGTGCCGTCAGTCCACCAGCGGCTCTCCACCGAGCCTGAGGGCGACACCACAGGCTACACGCAGGAGCTGTTGGACAAAGTGTTCACTGCTTAGGATGAATACCACCGCAATGAGCTCATGTTTTACATGTTTTTGTGCTTCCCACGGACCTCAGGTATCGTGAGGCGTCCCACCTTAAATGGGTCGACATTGACATGAACACTTGGGTCATCACTCTGCCGGATGAGCGTCGGGTAGAGGGCTTTTACCGCTTAGCGGAATCATTAGGCGTGCCAGAATTTCCGGAAGGAAGGGGGCCATTACGGAACCGACAACACCGATTGGCGAAGGCCTGCACTCTTCCGCGAGCCATTCCAGCAACGATTGAACGGATATCTCGCCGAATACAGTGCGATCGTGAGCGAAATCGCGTTGCAAGACGTATGTGGACGAGATCGCTGCATCAGCGGGTCGCTCTTTTGATTCCTTTCAGTTTCTTCGTTTCCGATGTATAGCGATGCTTTCCGTGTCTTGATCCTCGGCAGGAGTCCGGACGAAATTGCCGCAATGAACGGCTGGCATCTTCACACAGACGGAGTGCACCTGAAAAGCGTTGTTGGGGAGATTCCGGCCAAACTCATCCAAGAATTCGAAGAATTCGTTGAACAGTCGACAGGCGTTTCGGAGTAAACACTTCCCGGCAATTCAGCTGCCCACGAGGGGCGAGTTCGCCGATTTCTGAGTTCCGGTGGTATCACCGTCAGCTCGAATCCCGTTTTGGGTAGTCGGATTCCCCAGAATACGCCAGAGCTTCACCTGGGCAGGGACCACCGGATGTTCTTCTACTGTACGAGGCTATAGGAATCTTCTCTCAGAAAGAGTCTCGCTGCCTTTGCAAGGGTCGCAGCAAGTTCATGTGCCCGCTTTGCCGGAAGAACGACTTGTAGCTGCTTCGGCTGCCCTGAATCGAATTGCTCAATCGTCTCTACATATTGAATGATGACTATCACCATCTCGTTGGTTGCAATCCGCACTTCAAATGTCGTGATTGGACACAACTTGGCAATACCGTTCTCATTAGTCTGCAATTCTATTGGCGACATCCGAAAAATCCCTCCTTCTGACGGCCCAATGATTGCGGTCTACGAGATAGCACCCAAATGTGGGAATGTAATTCCGACTGATAGAAATGCTCAATTCTTCTGTAGCGGATCAGCCACGGCACGCTTGCTCTGGCTTCTCTATCGAGGAGACTGCTTGCGTCGAATTGAAGCGCCTGTCGCCAGCGTGAGTATTACCTAAAAATGAGTCGGCATCCGGGGTACCAAGGTCCGAATCAGCAGGAGAGCAATCGTCAGCACTCTTCTCAATAACTCAGCTCGCATTAGAGCGGGGGATTCATCTTTGCACTGTTCCTCCGTTCCAGCGCAGCACGAAACCCAGCGGTCTGGGAATTTGTGCATCCTCAGGCCCAATTCATCCACGGACGAATGTCCTCCGCAGCAATATGGGCAGTTTGCCATTTCTCCTCCAGTCCGTTCAGATCGCTGATATTTTCTGGGTCAACTTCCACTCGCGATGGGCCCCTCACTTGCGATATCGACGCATCCAACCACTTCCCCGAGGGATGCCCAGGAACAGATTCACGACAGTCAGAGCAACCAGAACGACCAGCAGAACCTCAACTCCACGGGGGCTGACCGGTGCGCGCCCACCCGTTCCGAAAACGGTTACCAGCGTCGGTACTGCGAGGAATACGACTTCTAATAACCAGAATTTGTGCCAATCGAAATCTCTGCTCTGCACGCGCAAGTTACCGCTGCCTTCTTCTGGGAACATATCTTTGAGTTGCATGTGCAATTGCCACTGTCCTTTCCGGGAGAGAGAACGAGAGATTACGTTGTTTTAGGTAAATGTTCAAGCGAGCAGTGGTAACCGGTTACAGCGTCTCTACTAGTGACTAAAGGAAGCTTGAGGTTGCTCCAGAAGAGAGGATTCCTCATTGAAGGAACCGGGTCGCGTACTTGAGAGCAAGAGATTGTCCGCTTCCGAGGCCGTAGTTTTTGCATAGGTCAAATTTGTAGGTAAAACCGGGTGCCATGCGTTCCTACATCTTCGGAGTCCACGTTCGAGCTATTATTGGGAACTCACTTTTCTGCACGGCGAAATGCACGGCGGAGGTCCCGAGTCGCTATGTTTGATCGATGGCCACACGGCGAGACAGAAATGCGGCATGCGCCACTGTAAGGAACAAATTGAGTCTTGGGCGAAAACCGCCAACCCCTTTGTCGCAAGCGAAAAATTAGAGCGACGGGGTTGGTCTGCGCAAATGTATTCGGCCTTTGTTGGAATCGAGACTCCGGACCATAGGATGGAATGCGCCGCGCTCCGTCCCATTAGTTACGCAGTCTCGAAGGACTTCTGCCGGGCTCGGGTTTGGGGGCGCCGGGTTCGAACTGCATATCCAACTGCTCATCGGTCTTGACTGGGACAAAGCACATCGTCGGCCGGCAAACGGCTTCGGCGATAGCTGTAGCGTCGATGAAGTCGTTCTTGTTGGTCTTCACAAACGGCTTCCACAGACTGCGCTGGCATCAGGCGCACTTCATGCCCCCGCTCGCGAAGGGCAGCAAGACGATGAGGATCGATTTCAAAGGCTATTCGCTGTAGGGGAAATGCTAGGCTCAGATCGACGCGATGAAAGTCATTGTGCACGATTTTCAACACGGCTCCGACGATACATTCCACGGCCTTCAGTACAGATCCTGCCGGTGCTACAACCCTTCTCATGAATTCCGCCCATATTGCTGGCAATCGACATTTGGCTCAGGGCTACCCCACGCGACCGCACTCCCAAGCGATGAGTGAAACGCCTGAAAAGCAGCTGATTCCATGCTCCTGGTTTCCTGCAACTCAAAATCAAATTCGCGTGAGTTTCTCAATTGCACGAACGCCGGATCGTTCTCCATCGCAGTTGAGGACCAAAAACCCTCTCGTCGAGCGCGCTGCAGGAATTCAATTGCGAGGTGTTTGGCATTGAGCATGCCAAGGTGCCTGGCCAGGTAGAACAGAATCTCTCGCTCTCTGAAAGCTTCGGCGTTTCTGATGAGGTGGAGTGCCTGCTCGCTCCTGCCATCCAGAATGGCAAGCAGGGACGCCATCAGGACCGACATCACGGGCCCCAACTCAGGCTTTGAAAGACGCGGACGCAGGAGAGTTGCAGCACGGTCGTGTGCACCCAAGGCTGCCCAGGCGGCAGCGTCGAGATAGTAGAGCGCACCTGTATACGTCTCGAAGACTTTGGCAAAGTCGCCCTGAAGGAAATGGGTAAATTGGCCCACCTGTGCAAGCCCGGATGTAAGGATTCGGGGATGGACAGGAGGCACAAGGTGGAACTTCGAAGTGATCCGGCGGGGATGCTGGCCGTGGACGTTCAGGCTCCGTGCAAGCAGTGTCACACGGCTCCTCATGCGTCTGTGCCGCGAGTATCCGGATCAACCAGTCGGAGAAGTAGCGCCTGATGTGGAAGAAGCTGGCAAGGTGCTGGTTGCTTGGACTGGGAGCTGAGCAGCGCTCATCAATGAGCCTCGCAGGATCGACCTCATTGCGTTTGAGGAATGCATGGGTGCTTGGGGTGTCGCACTTCAGCAGCAACTGTTCACGGATAGCCCGTGCCAGCCTATGCCAACTCAAGAGATGGAAGTCCTCGGGCAGATCGATATCGACTCCCACCGTAGCGCCAAAGATGAACGGTGGTCCGCTATCAAACGGGAAGCGGATCCACCGTGTGTCACTAGCCACGAGTACTACTTGAATGCCAATGTCGGTGAAGTCATGGTCGCTGCGGTTGTGCCGAACACAGTTGTGACGTCTGGCTTTAACCCGCCGTGGCAGTGGTTTCATCTCACCCTCAACCAGCGCCTCTGGCTCAGGGGCATGTTGGTAATTCTTTCCTGTTCATCACGTTGCACCTTTTCCTTTCCCAAAAACCAAAAGGCCAACCGTTCTCCGGTTAGCCATCGGGTGCCCTGCCAGCAACAGAATCCAACTTTTCTGACAATGGATTTATAGCGCCGAATTTCCTTGGGAAAATAGTGATTTTTACAAGACAGTTACCGTTACGTTTTCAAAATCAAAGGGCCAACCGTTAACCGGTCAGCCCCTGATTAACTCCTTATTTTGTTCCGGTGCGGAGGAGGGGACTTGAACCCCTACCGTCGCTCGTCATCTCCGAAAGTCCCCTCTTCAGCTAATGGCTTTTCGCCTGCGGACATTGTGCCCTTGTCCGAAGGGAAAGGGAGCCCCTTCGATAGCGAGTTCTTACCACGGTAGTCCCAAGGTGACGTTAAGACCCTTCCCCGCGATCGAGGCGACGAGAGCCCAACTTTGCGTGGGGTGCGCGATGTCACCAACTGCAACTATTTCCGGCGCTCCATGCTCGGCGAATTCCGGCGGCAGAAGCGGCCCTGCGCGACCCCCTTGATCAACTCAGTTTTTCGTGTGAATCAACTTACGCCTCGTTCCAATTTAGGTACATTAGGGACAATTTAGGGACAGTGGGCAAAAAAGAAGGGCCAGCCTTTCGGCCAGCCCTTCTTTAAGTCCTTTGCTTTCTTGGTGCGGAGGAGGGGACTTGAACCCCTATGCCTTGTGGGCGCTAGCACCTCAAGCTAGTGCGTCTGCCAATTTCGCCACCTCCGCATGAGGTGAACCCCTTAAGTATATCAAAGATAGAGATGGTTTGAGAGGTGGCGGGCGTCGTCAAGAAGTTAGTGCGAATGCGTTAGCGTTGATGGAAATACGTCGCTGCGGCCCCACGGGACGCAAGTCGATTTGGTGGCAATCTTCCCAGGATTGTGTCGGCTGCCGCGGACTTCATCCTGGGCAATCTTCGGGCTCTCCCTACGGGAGAAAGCCAGCCCTTGAAGTGAGTGACACAGAAGACTTCCAGTTTTTCAAAATCGTTGGCCGAGGAGATCGGCAGGGTCAATGCATTCTTGCGCGCATACGTTTTTCGGCGTCGGCGGACCAGTATTTGCAGTCGAGGCGTATGAAGACCGAGGAGTAGGGGATGGTCATGGAGGTTTTCAGGACGAGGACGTGAAACTGCTTGCTGGTCTCGTCGATTTGCGAGATGACTTTTTCGTGAGGAATGGATTCGATTTTGTAGTTGCTGAGGACCTGGGCGATTTGAGTTCGATAATCAGAAGCGCCGGGTGCGTCGCCGTCGGGAACGAAGGGTAGCTCGGAGTCCATGTAAATGAGTGGACGGACGTGGATGGAAGTGTTGATGGCTCCGAGTACGTAGCGGAGAACATCGAGGTGCGAAGCGTTGGTCTCGATGGTTTCTACGCCGGGTGAAGATTGGAGCGGGTAGGCGGAATCAACGATAAGGATCCAGTTGCGATGGCCGAGGAGCGGCAGGGATTCTGTGACCTTGGATTGCCAGTAGCTGGAGGCCGTTGGTGGCGCCGCATAAAGTGCTGCCGATGGAAGCATGGCAGCGGCGACGAGAACAGACCAGATTTTGCGCATGTGGAGTGCATCCTTTCAGAGAACGGATGTCGAACTGTCGTGATGACATTAACACTCTGCGAGGCGTTGCATCCACGCGGCTAAAGCCTGCTGGTCGGGTGTGCCGGTGGAATGGGCGGCATGGACATTGTGGCGGTCAACTTCGGGGCGGTTCTGACTGATCTTGAATTTGCCTTCGATGCGGGCGATGGGAATGCGGAAGCCGACGATGCCGGCGAGCATGGAGCGGCGGAATCCGTTGGGCAGACTGCGCCACTGATCGGCATAGGCGGGTTCGTTGGCGTTGATCAGGCCTTCAAGCAGTGCGGATTTGGATGGTTCGTCCTCGACGAGTTCAAGCGTGCCGTATGCGTGGATGGCGATGTAGTTCCATGTAGGGACCGACAATTGCTCGGTGTAGAGCGAGGGGCTGACGTAGCTGTGCGGGCCGGAGAAGACGACTAGGGTTTCGTGGTTGGTGAGAGATTGCCAATGGGCATTGGCCTTCGCGAAGTGTCCTTCAATGAGGCCGTACGGGCCTTCATCTTTGACGACTAGAGGAAGATGCGTGGCGCGATGGGAGCCCGCAATTTCGGCAGAGTCGAGCGGGCCAAAAAGGACGGCGAATGAGTACGCGCGCATGGCTTCGATGAGAGTGGCGCGGTCGGAGACCTGGTTGAATTTGGGTGTATACATCGCGCTCCTGGCGAACCGGGGAGTAGAGGATAACGTACAACAACGTTACTGGTCCGGCGAGCAGAGTGCAAAACCATGTCGGCGACACACACGTGGACGGGGCTGGAGACGAGTGCTAGAACCGGTCTCATAAACCGAGTCCATCAACTTGGTAGGGGCCCAGGACCAGGCTTGTTCTCGGGTACCGCACTGACCGGTGGTAGTCTTTGGATCGTTTATTGATTTCAGAGCGGAGGTTGCAGTTGGGATCGGAAACGTTAAGCGTGCACGACTTTAGGACTTTGCAGGTAAAGCGGCGTGGGACATGGCCTGCACTTGGACTGGTGTTCTTGGCGCCGCTGGTGGCGGAGTTTCTGCTGGGGAATTTGCCGATAAAGCTGTTGCCGGCGTTGATCGTGCTTGCGCCAATGTATGGCGGCGGGGCATTGCTGATTCGCGAAATTGTGCGGCGAACAGGGCGGGGATGGCCCAGCATTCTCTTACTAGGGATGGCCTACGGAATCTTTGAAGAGGCGTTCACGACACAGTCACTGTTCAATCCGAATTATCTGAAACTGAATCTCGGATTGCTGACGCCAGCGTATATCCCGTCTCTGGGGATTGGCGCGTGGTGGACGCTGTGGATGCTGATGGTGCATGGGATTTGGAGTATCTCGACGCCGATTGCACTGGTTGAGGCGTGTGTACCGGATGGGGCGCGAACGCCTTGGCTGGGGCGCGTGGGTCTGGCAGTTGCGGCGATTGTATTTTTGTTTGGGGCAGTCGCGACAACGCTAATGGGCTACAAGCAGGATCACTACATGGCTTCGCCGGCGCATTTTGTGGGGGCGGTGGTGGTGATTGTGGTGCTGGTTTTTCTGGCTTTCAAAGTACCGGCCATTCGGCGCTATGCCTCTTATCGCAACGCGCCCTCAGCATGGATTCTCGGTGCGGTGGCACTGGCGCTTGCGTCGGCTGCGATGCTGGTCCCCATGAATTGGGGATGGGGAGCGGTAGCTGCGCTCATGGGGCTGGATGTGGGAATGCTGACGGTCGTGCTGCTGTGGGAGAGGACGGGAGCGATGACGCTTGCCCATCAACTGGCGCTGGGTGCAGGCGCGGCGCTGGCGTATGGATGGCACGCGTTCTTGGGGCATCCGGCGGTGGGAAAGCTGGACGCGAGCGTGCGCGTTGGGAATGCGATTTTCCTGGCGGGTGCGATTGCTTTGATATGGTTTGCGGCGAAG
>Ga0209004_1000175_pt1 | contig 15729 bp, 13 predicted proteins | sample TexAe_RefH0_M1_FD_187948 | JGI IMG/M metagenome (GOLD analysis project Ga0209004, IMG submission 187948) | Forest soil microbial communities from Davy Crockett National Forest, Groveton, Texas, USA - Texas A ecozone_RefH0_M1 (SPAdes) (version 2) | ecosystem: Environmental > Terrestrial > Soil >... | reverse complement strand
CCAGTCGCGCTGCAGAATGGCGTTCAGATCGTAGTGATCGTGCCAGTACGCGACGACCTGCCTGTCGATGGCGCCGGTCAGCGGATCGATGATCTGCGCCGGATAGCCGTCGTCAGCAGCGGGCGAAAACACTGCCTGCCAGATATCCCACTGCTCGGTGGAGCGGCCATGCGTGCCGAGAACGTATTCATATGCGAACTCCGCGCCCGCTTCGCCAATGATGCTGCCGTCGGGCTTGCGATCAGCGGCAATGGGAACCTGGCCAAAGTCGCCTTTGCGGAAGAATGCATTGGCGTCGTCGTAGAGGTTGATGTTCTGGTAGGCATGGAAGTCGACCGGATCAGGGCAGGCGACATAGGCGCCGTTATAAAACTCGGGATAGAAAACTTGCGTGGCCAGCGCTTCCCATCCGCCGGTGGATCCGCCGTAGGTGGCGCGGGCCCAGCCTTGGCCGATGCCGCGATATTTTTTCTCGATCGACGGAATCAGTTCGTCGTTGATTGCAGAGCCATAGGGACCGACGTTAGCCGAGTCCACATCATAGGAGTCGTCGTAGTAGGGATTCGCGTTCTGCACGTAGATGAGGATCACGCGGGGCAGGCGGCCGTTGGTCCAATCCTGAAAGAGGCGATAGCCGTTTTGCATGCGGCGAAACTGCGGCGACTTGGGATCGGGAGGCGTTGCGGTAAACTGCGCGGGGCCCATACCGGGATGGAAATGATCCTGGTAGACGACCACTGGATATTTTGCGTCGGGATGCTCGTCGAATCCGTCGGGAAGCAGTATCCACGCACCGAGATACATGTCGCGGCCCCAGAACGCGCTGAGTTTTTCGCTGCGGAATCGTTCGAACTTGAGCCACTTTGCGGCGGGCTGCTGCTGCGCGATGATTTGCGGATCCTGCGGCGTGCCTTCGATGGGCGGGATGATCTGGTCGAGGGTGAGTTTGATGGCGGTCTGCGCCTTGGGATCGAAGTGGATCTTCTGCGCCTTGTTGTAAGGGTTGCCGGGCTTGGCGTTCCAGTGCTGGCCTTCGCCTTTGTCGGGTGGCAGCCATACGGTTTTACCTGACGCGAGGTGGAACTGCTCGTACACATTGAAGACGGCCTGCACGTAGTAGTCGCCGGCATCGAGGTCGGCGAGCGAGCGTCGCGGATAGCCGAAGGTCCTGGCATCGATGACAAGCGGAGTGCCGGAAGCAAGATTCTCGGCATCGACGCCGAAGCCTTCTGCCGAATCGTAGGTTTCAGCAAGCTGCATGCGAGGATCGGGCTTGTCAGTCTTGGCGATGACGAGGATCAGGTGCCCATTGAGCGGCTTTGCGGAGGGTACCGTCACTTCGATTCGTTGCGCGGGGCAGACACATGCTGCGGCGACGAGGAGAACACATGCGAGGGGAGTCTTTGTCATCGTTGGTTTCGATCCCTTGGGGATGGCGTAAGTCTAACGTGAACAGCCCACCATGGCTGTTGAGAAAAGTGCCCAGCAGGGGCTGAAGCCCGCATGATTTTGAAGCGTTTTCGGCACGCGACCCACTACGTGGGTTCCCCGAGTCGTGCCCTGACACGGGACTCGAGTTCGAATCGGTTTTTCCGCAAGTTCTGAATCCCTTCAATCTTTCATATTTCCAATTCGGCACGGCTCAAGCCATGCTCTGACAAAAACATGCGGGACGTATGAGGCTTCGGCGTTGTTGTCGGCCGCATAGTATTCTTGGCGGCATGAGGATCGTCACTTCCCTTCTCCTTCCCATTTGTCTTGGTGTGTTTGTTTCCTTCGCAGCCGCAGGTCAAGCTGCAAAAACCGACGCAAGCCAATCGGCCGTACAACCCGCCACGGAATCGCTCGACCTCGAAACCATCGCGCGGATCCGCGACGAGGGCCTGGTGCATTCGCACATCATGGAATACGCGAGCGGGCTTTTCGACGGCATCGGGCCGCGTTTGACGGGCTCGCCGGAGTTTGAGCGCGCTGCGCAGTGGTCGATTGAGCAGCTTCGCCGGATGGGCGCGAGTAATCCGCATGAAGAGTCGTGGGGCGACTTCGGCATGGGTTGGACGCAGGTGGGGACCAGCGTGTTGATGACTGCGCCCTCGACGGCGACGATCCTGGCGCAGGCTACGCCATGGTCGCCCGCTACGGCAGGAGAAGTGACGGGCGACGTGATCGCAGTTCCGGAAATCACAGATGAGAAGGGCTTCGAGAAGTGGAGGGGCAAACTCGCGGGAAAGATCATCCTGTATGGCGACGCGCCGAAGATCAATCCCGACCCCACGAATCCGATGGAGCATTACGATGCGGCCAAGCTCGAGCATTTTGCCAGCTATCCACTGGACGGCGACCAGGAAGACAGCTTTGTGCTACCCAACGATCCGGGTTTCTGGGAAAAAATCTTCAGCAAGATGGCGTTCAAGGAGCAGGTTGCAAAGTTCTTCGCTCGCGAACATGCGGCGGCGGTGCTGGTGCCCGGCGGATCGCGCGGCGTGATTCACGACGATACCCAGGAGTCGATGGGGTGGTTCGTCTACTTGCCTGACCACAAGCAGGCGATCCCTTCGGCCGTGATTGCCACCGAAGCGTTTTTGAGAATGAATCGACTGGTTGCGCACGACGTGCCTGTCTCTCTTCGACTCAACATCAACACGAGTTTCAGCGGAAATCATGTGGAGGGCCATGACGTGATCGCCGATATTCCCGGCACCGATGCTGCGTTGAAAGACCAGGTGGTGATGATGGGCGGACACCTCGACAGCTGGATCGCGGGCACAGGCGCTACGGATAATGGCGCGGGCACGATTATTGCGCTGGAAGCAATGCGCATTCTGCGCACGCTGAACATTCAGCCGCGGCGGACGATTCGGATTGGACTGTGGGGCGGCGAGGAACAAGGCATCTTCGGTTCGTCGGGCTACATTCGCAACCATTACGGATCGCTGAGCTACTCGACCAAACCCGAGGAACTGCTGGTGCCGGAATTTCTGCGCGAGCAAACAGGCCCGGTGACGGTGAAGCCGGATCATGCGCGCTTCGATGTCTACTTCAACGCCGACAACGGGAGCGGAAAATTCCTGGGAATCTTCTCCGAGGGAAATGCGCAGGCTGCGCATGTGTTTGAGCAGTGGGCCGCGCCGATCAAGGATCTCGGGTTCACCACGATCTCCATGCGCAACACCGGATCGACGGATCATGTGCCCTTCGACCAGGTGGGGTTACCGGGATTCCAATTCATTCAGGACCCGCGCGACTACGGCACGGTGACGCACCACAGCAACCAGGACACGTATGAGCGCATGTCCGAGCCGGATCTGCGCCAGGCGGCGACCATCATGGCGATTTTTGTATACAACGCGGCGCAGCGGGATGCGATGATGCCGCGGCTGCCGCTTCCCAATCCGCAGCTGGATCAGCAACGGGCCAAGCCGCTCGAAGGAATCTATCCGACGGCGGCAAAGCGATAGGGCTCAAGATTTGTGATCGTGCGGCTCGACATACGCCTCGGCGAAGGACTCGTCGGGCGATGTGCCGGGCCAACCGATCATGACGAGAAACACGTCGAGGACGAAGAGCGCGATCGCAATATCGTTGAAGAGCATGGCCTGCGGAATATCGGGCCACAGCTGATTCGCAGCCCAGAAAAGGAAAGCAATCGCGAGCAAAACCGCTTTGACTACTTCGAGCGGCGCGGGCTTGTGTGCGGCTTGATAGGCGAGATAGGCGAAAGCGATCATGGCAAGGGGAAAAGCCCCAAGCGCATTGTGGGCGCTGGGAGGAAACATCCGCGGGAAGGCATCCCAGAACAAAAGGGGGCCTACGCTTGCTAGCGACAGGACGCCAAGAATAACGGGGAGAACTCGATGCGCTCGATCAAGACGACTGTACATACGGCATTATTGTCTGCCGGTCAAAAAGATGGCATAAGGGCGTAAATGGCCACGACAGCAGTGAGTGAAAGAGCTCCGTCGCGCCTGCGTGAATCCCTCCTTCGTTGGTATCGGTCGCATAAGTCCGATCTGTCGCAGAATCTTACGACCAAAATCCTTTAGAATTCATAAAAGCGCTTCAGCCGGTTGACCTCTGCTATCCATTCATTTTTTTTGGTTGCGGACTTTCGTCCGAGGGCCGACCTCTATCAACCGGTGAATTACCTGGATGACCTGAAAGGAAAGGGCATGAAATACGCCGGATTGCTGGTGATGCCAGCCGGATTCTTTCTCTCCATCGCGGCAATTCTCCTGTTTCCCGCCTCGGCGCAGCGGGCGGCTTTTGTTCTGTGCGGACTCGCCGTAGAGGCGATGGGCCTGGTGGTTGCGGTGCGCGGACACATGCAGATTCGCGGAGAAAATCGATGACACCGCTGGCGCCGCTGCCTTTTCCTGAAACTTCGTTCGCGCTTGTGCTGGGACTTTTGCTCCTGGCGCCGCTGGCGATTGCGGGTGTGGCGCTCATCAACACCGGGCTGGGCAGGTCGCGTTCGGCGGCGCAGTCACTGCTCGGCAGTCTCGTGGTTATTTCTACGGGGGTCATCGCATTTGCGCTGGTGGGATCGGCGCTTGCTGCCGGGACGAGCGGCGATCATGTGTTTCATCTTGCGGGCAAGGCGTGGAACTGGGCCGGCGCGGGCCCTCTCTTTCTCGAAGGATTCAGCGCTGCTCCTGCACGCATGCAGCTCTCGCTGCTTTTCGAATTGCTTTCGGTGGCGCTCGTGGCTCTCATTCCGTGGGGATCGGGAGCGGATCGGTTACGGCTCCCAGCCGGCGCAGTGATCGCGGCAATCCTTGGTGCGGCGGTGTTTCCGCTGGTCGCGCATTGGACCTGGGGTGGCGGCTGGCTGGCTCAACTGGGCGCAAACTTCTCTGCCGGAGGCGGACTCCTGGACGGCGGCGGAGCGGCGGCGATTCACGCGCTGGGCGGTGTCTCGGCTCTCGCGGTCGTCTGGATCGCCGGGCCGCGCAAAGGAAAGTTTCCGCACGAGGGACTGTCGACGGCGATGCCGGGGCACAACGTGGTCTACGTACTGCTTGGCTGCCTGATTGCGCTGGTGGGATGGCTGGCGTGGAACATGGCCGGCTCGCTGCTTTGGTTGCATGCAGCACCCGGCGGGCTGGTGACCACGGCAGTCAACACCTTCCTGTCGGCTGCGGCGGCGCTTGTGGCTACGTTCTCTGTAACTCGCATTCGATTTGGAAAGCCGGATGCGAGTTTGTGCGCGAATGGCTGGCTCGCCGGGCTGGTGACATCGAGCGCCTGCGCAGGAGTGGTGTCGCCGCTGGCAGCTCTGTTTGCGGGGCTCGTGGCCGGCATTATCACTCCGCTGCTGGTAGAGCTTTTTGAGCTGGCGCTTTCGATCGATGATCCGTCAGGGGCCATCAGCGTTCATGGAGCCGCGGGATTGTGGGGGCTTGCCGCGGCTGGGATTTTCGCACCGCAGCAGGGCCAGTTTGCTGCACAGCTTATTGGAGTTTCGACGCTGCTGGGACTGATGCTGCCGCTGGTTTATCTCGTTCTCTGGCTGGTGAATCGCGTGCTGGCGTTGCGCGTAGATCCTGATGGAGAGCGCCTTGGCATGGACCTTCACGAACTCGGCGGCAATGCGTATCCGGAGTTCGTGGTTCATCGCGACGAGTCTTACCGGTAAGGATTCTTCGATTGGCACTTCGGGACCTTCCCACCAAAGTGGGCTGCTTTGGGCCGCATGTCTCCTGTAATCTATGGCTGAGACCACCATTGCATGGGATTGTTAAGTCATCTTTTTTACCCCTGGGGCCTGCTGCTCCAGGCTGGGGCGATTATTCATTTCATTCGCCGCCGCCCCGACACGTATTGGCTCTACATCATCATTTTCCTCGGACCCATCGGCGCGATTGTCTACCTGTTCGCCGAAGTTTTCCCGGATGTGGGACTGCTGAACCAGTCGTTCAAGGGCATCTCGCGGCGGAAGCGCATTGCCACGCTTGAGCTAACGATCCGCGATAATCCGTCTGCCGGGAATTACGAAGAGCTGGGCGAGCTTTGCATGGATGACGGGCAGTTGCAGCGGGCCCGTGAGGCTTTCAACAAGGCCATCGGCGCGCGTTTGAATACGCTGGATTCCTTCTATCGGCGCGGAGTCTGCGCGGTTCTGCTGGGCGATGCTGTGGCAGCTTTGCCGGACTTGGAAAAAGTGGTCGCCCAACAGCCAAACTACGACTTCAACCGCGCGCCGGCTTTGCTGGCACAGGCTTATGCACTCACGGGAGAGAAGGAAAAGGCCGAGGAACTCTTCCGGCGCGCGACCGCCCTTTCGACATCCTCTGAAACTTATCTGAACTTTGCCGATCTGCTCGCGTCTGAGGGCAAAAACGCGGAGGCGCGCGAGTGGGCGCAGAAAGTTCTCGACAAGGAGCCGACCATGCCGCGGTATTTGCGGCGGAGGGAACGGCCGTGGTCACGGCGGGCGCGGAAGATCCTGAAGAGGCTCAGGTAGGGAGTAGGGAGTAAAAGACAGGATTGTGGCGGCAATGCTCGAACTACGAACTAGGAACTTCGAGCTTAGAACTGTGAACTGTGAACTGTGAACTGTGAACTGTGAACTGTGAACTCTTCGCTATCTTCTCGCCATCAGCAGCATCAGCGCGAACAAAGCTACCGGAACAAGCGCCATGGCGGCGTAGAGCAGCACTCTCTTGTTGAACTTGCCGCCGGCTAGTTTTACCGGCCGTTCGCCGCGAGGCTCGACGCCTACCTGCTCCTGGTGCTCGAGGTCCCACATCATCTCGCTGGCCGTTGCGTAGCGGTGCCGCGGCTCCCGCTCCAGGGCGCGAAAGAGTATCTCTTCGAGTTCAGGCGAAATCTTCGCATTCAGTTCACGTGGCGGCTTTACGTCGGTGAGGACGCGAGCATTCATCACGGCAAGTGGGTTCGGCCCCGGGAACGGAACCTGGCCGGTGAGCATCTCGTAGAGCATGATGCCCACGGAGTAGATGTCACTGCGTTGATCGCCCCTCCCGCCTTTTACCTGCTCGGGAGAAATGTAGTCGGGCGTGCCGAGGAGTGACGATACATTCACGAAGGTGAGGCGGCGCGCATCCTCCTTCATCGCGATTCCGAAGTCGATCAGCTTGATTTGATCGTCTTCGTCAACCATCACGTTCTCAGGCTTCAGGTCGCGATGAACGATGCCGCGCTTGTGCATGTAGTCGAGCGCATCGCAAATGCCGAGCGTGATTTTTACCGCACGTTCTGTCGGCAGCTTTTTATCTTCGTTCAGAATGGTGCGCAAAAGGCGTCCGTCGACCCATTCGATGACCATGTAGAGCCGGCTGCGCTGTTCGTCGTTAAACGTCTTGACTACGCCGGGATGATCGAGCAGTTGGCCAATCTCCTGCTCGCGCTTGAAGCGCTCAACAAGAACCGGGTCGGCCGCCATCTCGTCGAGCGGAACCTTGATCGCCACCTGCCTGCCCGAATCCTGATCGGTTGCCCGGTAGAGCACCGACATTCCGGAATGGGCAACGGCCGCCTCGATGCGGTAGTGGTCAAGCGTATCTCCGGCTTCGTAGGTAGTCATCGGCGGGTGGTTGGATTCGGTCCTTCTGATTCTTTCATGCCGTGACCCAAGAAATTCGAATGGAATTCTGAACCGGAACCAACGCCAAGAACCTTCTCGCAGGCACTATGATGTTTTCAGCCTATGCACCGCATCCTGAGACTGATCGCGGCCTTCCTCTGTATCGCCTGGGGATTGCCGCCAACCCTGCTGCACGCCGCACCGGGGCCGAAGCAATCTCATAATCATCCGTCGCAGGAGACAGGGTTTCTTAACCGCCGCATCCAGATCGGCAACGCCGTATATCGCTACCAGGTGTACGTTCCAGAAGATTGGCGCAGGGACGACCACAAGCTGTGGCCGATCATTCTTTTTCTGCATGGGCGCGGAGAGCGCGGCTCCGAGGGCATGTGGCAAACCCAGATCGGCCTGCCCGAAGCGATTCGCGATCACCCGGAGCGCTGGCCGTTCATCGTGGTGATGGCGCAGTGTTCGCTCGATCGCTACTGGACCGACAAGGAGATGCTCGGCATGGCGATGGCCGAGCTCGATGAGGAAACGGCCGAATTTCACGGCGATGCTGCGCGTACCTATCTTTCGGGCCTCTCCATGGGCGGATATGGGGCGTGGGAGCTTGCGCGGCAGTATCCGACCCGTTGGGCAGCAATTGCGATTGCTGCCGGAGGCATCTTCTGGAGCTACGCGCCGGAACGCTGGCAGCAGGCATCTACGCTTCCCGGCGAATACGCGCAAGCCGTCGGACGCACGCCGATATGGCTCTTCCACGGATCTGAAGACAACGTGGTTGCGCCACGGCAGGATGAGTTGCTGTACACGGCGCTGAAGACCGCCGGGGGACACGTGCGTCTCTGGGTTTTTCAGGGACTCAAGCACGATTGCTGGACCCGCGCTTTCGATGAGGCAGAACTGCCGCGCTGGCTGTTGCTGCATCGGCGCGAAGCCCGCGAGCTTGCTCCCTTTGCCGAGCGTGTTTCCATTCCGCTGCACCCACCGGCGCTCAAGCTCACTCCCGCTCAGCTGGATAGCTTTCAGGGGGAGTATGTCGACAAGCGCGGGCTGGTCGTCGTCACGCTGTTCCGCCAGGGTGACTTGCTTTACCAGAAAAATCATTTCGGGGAGATTGCGGAGTTGGCAGCGGAGTCACCTTCGGTGCTTTTCTACCCAAATGGCAATAGCCTGACCCGTATTTCTGTGGAGCGCGATCCCCAAGGACGGGTCTCCGGGCTGGTGTTGCACGACGACCGGAATGATGAACACTGGGAACGAATGCGGGTGCCCTTGCGTAGTCATTCTCAGCCGGATTAACAGGTCCCCGCAGAACTTGCGCGGATCCCGGAGAATAGAATCGCCTAAGCACGAAGGAGGTACAGCATGTTCTGCAGCGGATGTGGTCAGGCTCTTGCACAAGGACAGGCAGTTTGTCCCCAATGCGGCCGCCCGGTGGCCGCCGCGCCTCCTCCCGCGGTGCCGAACCTGGCGTTTGAGGTGGCCAACTACGCCAATCGCGTCAGGGCGCTCAGTACGGTGTGGTTCATCTGGGGCGGGCTTTCGCTGGCGCTGGGCGTGGTGGGCCTGGCGTTCGCCAACTCATTTCTGAATGGCGGCGGCTTCTGGATGCACGGCCCGTGGGCTCATAACAACTTCCCATTGGGACCGGGCTTCGGATCCGCGATCATTCACTTCGCCTGGATCATGGTGATTTTGCGTTCGGGCCTGGCGTTTGCAGCCGGATGGGGCCTGATGGAGCGTGCACCGTGGGGTCGCGTGGTGGCAATCGTGGCTGCGTTCCTCAGCCTTCTTAAGATCCCATTCGGCACGGCGCTGGCTATCTGGACCCTTGTGACGCTGCTCGGATATCGGAACACCACGCTCTACGATCAGCTGTAGGCTCTGATTGCATGAATGACGACCCGGAAGTCGCAAGACGCCTCAGGGGCTAAAGCACACGGTTTTCCCGCCTTTTTCGGCACGACTAAAGTCGTGCCCTGCTACAAGGCCGATTTATGCAACGAGTTCCAGACGCTGCAAAGAGAGCTCCGAGACGACAGGCTCAGCGAGTTTCCACTTTGAGTTCGTCCGTCGCCTGGCCGGCGCCCATCAGCATCAGCGAGCGCTGCGCAAACGGCGAATAGACCAGCAGGGCCATGCACGCCAGCGCCAGTCCGCCATTGATGTGATGCATCAATAGGAAGGGCGAGAGCGCCCACGCCACGTCGGCAATCAATAGCCACGGCCACATCTTCAAAAACTTGCCACGCACGCCCGGAGCACGAAACAAAACTGCGCAGAGAACGAAGGCGCGGACCGGAATGAGAATTGCCGCGGTCCCGATCAGAACGTAGAAGATCAGGGTTGAGCGAGGCAGAGTCGAGATGAGATCCTCGATCTCCGCGAGGTTCGTGAGTGCTCCCACATAGAAACCCAGGTACATGAGTTGCAGTAGTAGGAAGAGTGCCTGAACCACGGTGTGCGAGGTCCTGGGAAGCTCTTCGGGCGATGCCAGAATTCCGATGCCGATCCGGACTGGCGATTCTGCCGCTTCCCTACCCGGATCGGGCTGTGCGGACGGCGGCGGTTCGCGGTCTGCCTCTTCAGGTATGCCTTCAACCGGAGCAACAAAGCGATAGCCGCGACGAGCAAGCGTCTCAACGAAGCGAGGGCTGCTGGCCGTGTCGCCGAGGGCTTCGCGGATACGATTCACGGCCGAGTTCACTCCGTGGTCGTAGTCGACGAAGGTGTCATCGGACCAGAGGGCACGGGATATCTCTTCGCGGGTCAAGACTTCGCCGGGACGTTCGAGCAACATGAGGAGAACCTGGAAGGGTTGAGCGTTGAGCTTGATGCGGATTCCCTGCCGGCGCAATTCTCCGGCGGAGGCGTCCGCCTCGAAAGCACCGAAGCGAAAACGCCGCACTGGCCCAGATTCTTTCATCTCTTTTGCCAAGTTTACCCGATTGCGACCTCTCTCCGGCATTCGTATCCAGGGGAGAACTTTCCGGAAGATGAAATATTTGAGCAGCTTGTACGGTGAGGATAATTCATGTTTCCGGTGAGGTGACGTGCATTGATTGTTCGGCAAGCGTTAGGCAAAGTCATTCCCATGAAGCGACGCACTTTAGCTCGGCGAACGGCTCTCGTGGCTGGCCGGGTTTTCGTTTCGCTGCTTTTGGTGTCGGCGTGGGCTTCCGCGTGGTGCGAAGCGTCGACGGCGGCTGCCAGCGCCTTCAACGCTTACGTCAGCAAGGTGGAGTCGCGATTTGCTGAGCAGCATCGGGAGGCCAACGGCTTCCTCGCCTCTGTCGGAACAAGCGTACAGAGAGACGCGCGCCTCCGCGGCGGCGAATTGATTATTGAGCAGCTCACGCCGGCCAATGAAGGGGAGCTGCCGGGAGCGTTGCTGCATCACTGGCGAGGCACGGCATTCGTCCGCGGTGCTACGGCGGGCGACTTCGAACGGCTGATGAAGGACTTTGACGGTTATCCGCAGCGGTTCTCGCCACAGGTGATGCAGGCAAACATCCTGACCCCGCATGACGATGGAATTCCTGACCACTTCGAAGCGACGATGCGCGTTCGTCAGCGTCACGTGATCACCGTGGTGATGGATACGACCTACGACGTCCGATATGGACGCCTCGATGCGCAGCATGGGTACAGCATTTCGCGGAGCACACGGATCTCGGAAATCGCGTCCGCCGGCACGCCGAAAGAGCACGCATTGAGCGGCCAGGAAGAGCACGGCTTCCTGTGGCGGATGAATACCTATTGGAGCTACGAGGAGCGCGACGGCGGGCTGTATATGCAGGTTGAATCTGTCTCGCTGACGCGTGCCATTCCCACCGGGCTCGGCTGGGCAGTGCGGCCATACGTCGAAAGCGTACCGCGCGAATCGCTTGAGTTTACCTTGCGCTCCGCATGCAGCGCACTGCAGAAGTAATCCAAGGAAGAGGAGAAAAAGACCATGACCGCCGCTTCAACTTTTTTATCTGCGCGCCGCGTTAACCGCTCCATTACAGCCAACGCCGAGAAGAAAGCGCTGATATGGATGGCGGAACGCGCGCCTGGCTGGGTTACTTCAGACCGGCTGACGGCGCTCGGTTTCATCGCGCAGATCGGCGCTGGGCTTTCCTACGCGCTTTCGCGCTATAACGACCTGGGGCTGGTGGGCGTTATCGTGTGCCTGGTTCTCAACTGGTTTGGCGACAGCATGGATGGGACGCTTGCGCGCGTGCGCAATCAGCAGCGGCCACGATACGGATTTTATGTCGATCATATGGTGGATATTTTTGGGGCCACGGCACTGATGTGTGGGCTGGGATTTTCGGGGCTGTTGCACTGGGTGGTGGCAGCCGCAATGCTGATTGCGTTTCTGCTGCTGTCGGCGGAGAGCTATCTTGCCACGTACACGCTTTCGTGCTTTGAAATGTCGCAGGGGATCTTTGGACCTACTGAGATCCGCATTCTGCTGATCATCGGAAACCTGGCATTGCTGCGCAGTCACGATGCGACGATACTCGGTCATCGCATGCTGCTGTTCGATGTGGGCGGTGCGATTGCGGCCGCAGGTATGCTTTCGATGGCGATTGCAGTTGCACTGCGGCATACTGCAGAGCTTTACCGGCAGGAGCCGCTGCGTTGATTTCTACTCCGTGCGCAGCGCTTTGAGGGGGTTGATGCCGGCGGCACGGCTGGCAGGTGCGGCGCTGGCGACGAGAGCCACCACAACAACGCCTGCAATGGCAAGCGCGTAGGTAAGCGAATCGAGCGGCTTCACTCCATAGAGTGACGTCGACAAGGCGCGGCCGATGAGCATCGCCAGTGGCACTCCTACCAGCACGCCGATCGCAGTTAGTCGCAGGCTGTCGCGCAAAATCATCCAGACCACCTGGCCGCGTCCCGCGCCCATGGCCATGCGCACACCGATCTCCGCAGTGCGGCGATTGACACGGTAGGAGAGCGTTCCATAGAGGCCGGTCGCCACGAGCACAACGGCAAGAAGGCCGAAGAACTCTGCGAGGCGCGCGAACATGATCTGGCTGGAGATGGTGGTGTCGTATTGCGCGCGCTGCGTCATGGGCTTTATCAGCGGCAGGTTCGGGTCAAGCTGCTGCACGACTTTTTGCGCAGATGGAAGAATGGCGAGCGGCGCTCCTTTTACGCGCATTTCCACGTGCATCTCGCCAATGACCGGAATCTGGGCGTACATGTACCACGCCATAGGGATGGGAGTCTCATCGATGCTGCGATACTTGTGATTTTTTACGACGCCGACGATGGTCATCGTGTAGTCACCCCGATCTGTGCCAATGGTGTGGCCTAGCGGATTCACATTGGGCAGGAAGCGTTTTGCAAATTCCTCGTTGATGATGCCGACGTGTGGTGATTTCGCGTTGTCGGTATCTGCGAAGTCGCGGCCAGCAAGGATGGGAACGCCGAGGGTGGTGAAAAAATCTGGCCCGACAACGTTACTGCGGACGGTGTCCGAGCCACCATCTGTGATTTCAGGCATGCGACCGTCGACCATCATGGCGCTGTTGTCAGACCACCACGAGCCGATGCGTTCTTCCATGATGGTGACCGATTCAACGCCGGGCAGGATGCGCAGCTTGCCCATCAGGTTCTGATAGAAAGCAATACCCGCGGGGACCGACGGGATGTCGGGCTTGACGCCGAAGACGACGAGGCCGTCAATGCGCATTCCCAGCGGTGTGTTCTCGAGATTGCTCAGCGTGCGAATTAGCAGGCCGGCGCCTACCAGCAGCACCACGCACATTGCCATTTGCAGAGCGACGATGATTCTTCCCGTGCGGGATTTGCCGGCGTCGGCGTTGGACGTTGCCGCGGAGGTTTTCAGGGCTAGTTCCGCGCGGCCTGCGAGGGCGACGCGCATGGGAGCCAAGCCAAACAGCACTGCGGCAACGACGAGAACGCCCATCGTGAACAGCAACACTGTTCTGTCGGGGGCAAGGCTCGATTCGATCTGCGCCCAATTTGCCAGCAGCCGTGCCGCCATGACCGCGAAAGCCCACGCCAGCAAACCGCCGGCAGTGACGAGTAGGAGACTCTCGGTCAGCAGCTGGCGAAACAGTTCGCCTCGCCCTGCGCCCAGTGCCTGACGAACAGAGAACTCGCGCTGACGCGCCGCATTTCTGGCCGCGAGCAGCATGGCCACATTGGCGAACGCGATGAGCAGAACGAGACCTACCATCGCCATAAGGATGTGTAGCGGATTGCTGTACATCTGGTCCGGAAAATTCTTGGCATCGACAAAGCTCAAGATGGGTGGCTTTTCACCCTGTTCAGGCGAACCGAGACCTATGCGAGCGGCGGACTGGAAGATTGGCTGGAGTTGGGCTATTGCCTGGGTTCTGCTGACGCCGGGCGCGAGGCGGGCGATCAGGCGCATGCACCACCATGTGGGGTTGGTGATGTAGAGCTTGCCTTCTTCGACAGGATTGCCCCATGCATTCAGTTCGCGGCGATTCTGTAAGGGTATCCAGAAATCCGTGGAGCCACCGCCTTCAAGTCCCTCAAATCCCGGGGCAGAGACTCCGATGATGGTCATGGGCACGCTGTTGACATAGAAAGTCTGGCCGAGGACGCCGGGATTTCGCGCAAAGCGGTGCGTCCAGTAGTTGTAGCTCAGGACGGCGAGCGGCGCGTGATTTGCTTCATCCTCCGAGGTGAAGCCGCGGCCGAGGGGCAGGTTCACTCCGAGGCCTGAGAAAAAGGTGCCGCTAACCATGTCGCCTTCGGCTTCTTCAGCCTGCGAGCCAACGCGGACAGCGACTTTGCTGTTGGAGAGGGGCACGAAAGCAATGAGCGACGAGATTGCGCCGGTTTGTTTGCGCAGGGCGTCGTAGACGGGATAGGACATCGTCTCGTTGGTATCGACTGTGCCGGTGTTGCGGGGCGCGTCGGAGGTCCTGAGGTTGACGAGGGTCTGGGGATCGGCGACGGGAAGCGACTTCAACAGAACCGCATTCATCACGCTGAAAACGGCGGTGTTTGCGCCAACGCCCAGCGCCACAGTGAGAATCGCCGTGAGCGCAAAGCCGGGACTTTTCAAAAGTGAGCGCATGCTGAAGCGGAGATCGCGGGCGACTCTGTCGAGAGCTTGCCAGCTGCCGCGGAGGCGAAACTTCTCTTTGGCGAGGGAGGGGTTTCCAAACGCAACACGGGCGCGACGTTGCGCTGCTTCCTCGCTTTGGCCTTCGGCGCGGAGGTCGTCGGCTTCGAGTTCGAGGTGGGCCTTGATCTCCTCGGCGAAATCTTCCGCGGTGCGTTTGCGCTTGAACATCGCTTATGCCTCCTCGCCTTGCGGTGCGGTTCCGGGCTCGAGAATCAATTCCATTGCGCGCGTCAGCCGCTTCCACTGCGAAGCCTTTTCGTGCAACTCTGCGCGGCCTTTTGCGGTCAGCGAATAAAAGCGGGCCTTGCGGTTGTTCTCACTCACTCCCCACTTGGCCTGGATGAGTTTCTTGTCTTCGAGCCGCTGCAGGGCGAGATAAAGCGAACCGTGATCGACGAACAAAACCTCTTCCGATTGGCGCTGGATGGAGCGCGCCACGCCCTGACCGTGACAGGGGCCGAGGATGAGGGTCTTCAGGATCAGCAGATCGAGGGTGCCCTGAAGGAGGGCGATGCGGTCGTCGTTGTTTTCTTGGGTCGGCATACGACACGAGTATGTGCCGCTTCGGGTCGGATGTCAACCCGAGAATTTGAACACTGTCAGAGAAGAGGGTCAGGCCAAGGACCGACTGTGCAAACTCGCTTGATTTATTTGGGAATCGGCGAGGATTTGAATCGAAGCTCGTCTTCTCGTCAACGATTTATTGAAGAGGTTGATGTTCGAGCCAATCCCGGCTGGGCTGGCTTCGTGACAGGCTTCACATTCGGGCCAGGCTGCGGAGCGGCCAAGGAGCGCGGCATTTGAGCGGGCTGCAGTGCAGGTTTCGAAGGCTGTGTTGAAGACGCCCGCTCTAACGGTGGTTGCTCTGTATCGCCCGGGAACTGCTCGTCGTCTTTACCGGCGATTGCGGTCTTCATGATCTCCATCCAGATGGGCAGGGCCGCCCGCGCCCCGGTTTCCTTTTCGCCGAGAGACTGGCGGCTGTCGTAGCCGACCCAGACGCCGCAGGTGACGGACGGCGAGAAGCCCATGAACCACGCATCCGTGAAGT
>Ga0209004_1000174_pt1 | contig 15830 bp, 11 predicted proteins | sample TexAe_RefH0_M1_FD_187948 | JGI IMG/M metagenome (GOLD analysis project Ga0209004, IMG submission 187948) | Forest soil microbial communities from Davy Crockett National Forest, Groveton, Texas, USA - Texas A ecozone_RefH0_M1 (SPAdes) (version 2) | ecosystem: Environmental > Terrestrial > Soil >... | reverse complement strand
GATTCAGCACTTTGATCTGCACAAATTGATTGACGGCCGGCTCTGCATAAGCAAGCCAGCGGCTATCCGCTGACCAACTGAGGTCAGAGAAATCACCCACCATCGACTGCGCAATGCGTTTCTCTTTCCTGGCCTGGATGTCGTAAACCCAAAGCTGCTGATTCTTGTCATAGTGTGCCAGCCAACGGCCGTCCGGCGATGGAACACCATCCCAGCGGAGAACGTTTGCATCGCTGGTCCACTGCTCAGCCTTTCCGTCGCCGTTCGATGGGAACTTCCAGAACTCGGTTTCTCCGCTTTCAGTCGACAGGGCGACGATGCTCTTGCCATCCGGCAGGAAACGTCCGTTTCGATAGCGGATTCCGGAGTCGCCGGCGACCTTTACGATTCTCCCGGACTTCGCGGGAAGCGTAAAGATCTCGCCGCGTGCCGTCAACACCGCGCTCAGGCCATCCGGTGAAATATGAATCGCGGACAGATAGTCCAGTGGCTTCTTGACCCAGTGCTCCCGCATCTGGTCGAAGTCAGAGGCAAGAGTGATCGGGATAACTTCCTCATGCCCTGTCTTGAGGTCAAGCAACCAAAGGTCGGAACCGCAAGCATACACGATGCGTCCGTCGTCGATGGAAGCGGATTCAATGTCGAAAACACGCTGATGGCTCTCCTGTTTCAGGTCGTGCCCATCTGCGTTGATTGAGTAGATATTCATCACTCCGTCGCGATCGGAAACGAAGTACAGCCTGCCATCCCAGAACATTGGATTGTGCGAAGTGCCCGCCCAGTCTCCGGTCAAAGCCACGGCCTCATTTTGACCATCAAAGCGCCAGAGGTTTTCCGTCCAACCGCCCTTGTAGCGCTTGGTCCAACTCCACTGCTTGTCCCATCGCGTAAAAAACAGCGTTTGTCCATCGGAGGAGTAGACAGCTTCCGAGCCCGAAGCCAGGGGCACAATCTCGCGCAGACCTTTCGAATCGATCAGGGCAAGACGAGGATCGGGCAAGGTCGAGTTTCGGAAGGTCGAGATGATCAAGCGACCGTCCGGAGTCCAACCCGCCAGCGAAGCTCCTCCATCCCACGTGCAACGCTGGGGCAGTCCCCCGCCTATTGGCATGGAGTACACCTCGGAAGGCCCCTCATAGTTGGCTACAAATGCAACGGTTTTCCCATCGGGCGAAATGGCTGCCTTTGATTCAGTCCCAGGGTTGGAGGTGAGCCGGCTCGCAGCGCCCCCATGCACGCTGACCGACCACAAGTCGCCCTCTGAAGTGAAGACGACGGTGTCTCCATGGAGAGCCGGGTCCCGGTAGTATCCGCGATGCAGTTCAGGCGCATCGCTCGCCAGTGTCAGAGACGGAAATGCGGCGAGAAGGCATAGTGAGGAAGACAACGCGAGATAGCGCAGAATGCTGCGAACAGGCATTTGCAATCACTCCATTTCGGTGGGACCGGTCCCCTTGTGTGGGGCAAGGGAACCGGAAGCCGCCAACCGCTGAGGATGAATTCGGGAACGATGATCCGATGAGGAATGATACTACCTGACGTTGGTCCTATCGATCTCGCAGATTTCGGCATACCATGTGGCTCTTGGTGCGCCAAGAGACAATGCGGATTACCAGCGACGGCAAAAATTCGGCGTCTGACTGCGACGAACGGAGCATCCCTTTGAGCCACATTGGGTCATCCTTCGCTTTGTGGTTCAAACTGAAAAGATCTGTTCCGTTCCGACTCCCGCACGACGGCTCGCCTCCGTCCAGTCAATAAGCCCTGTGCGCTGACACTCCCGCAGACCAGGCCGGTTCCCCTATCCACAACGGGCATCTTCGTTACACCAGTCATTGCCATCTCCTCTGCCACCGCGCGACAGGTCTCATCTGCGTAAGCAAACACTTCGGGCAGGTGCGCAGATTCGCCACTTAACTCATAACTCTCGGCTGATAACTCCGCCATCACATCTCGCACACAAATCGTCTCAAGCGGGTCGACGCCATATTCGCGCGACAGATGATACCCGCGGCGACTCAATTTCTCAGTGAGAATCGATCGAGGCATGACCAGCGAAGTGACCAAATACGAAGCTGTACATGTAAGCGTCAGCGGCAGCAGCGCCGGCAAAGCATGGGTCAGTTCGAGCGAGAACAGGATTGCCGTAAGTGGCACTCCCAGCGCGCCCGAGAGCATCGCGCCCATCCCCATCAACGCCCAGAGAGCTTGTGTCTCTCCCGGCATATGCGCCAGTCGCGCAACGGATTCACCCAGCGCCGCGCCAATCATCAACAAGGGAGCCAATACGCCTCCCGACGTTCCGGAGCTTAGCGAAAACGCCCACATCAGCGACTTGGCCACCAGCAGCCCGAGCAACATCGAAACTGGAGCATTGCCGCGCAGCAGTTCAGCAATGTTGTCGTATCCAACGCCCAATCCACGCGGAAAAAAGAACCCGCCAATGCCGATGCCAATGCCGCCAATTGCCGGCCACCACATCCAGTGCACCTTCAGATGACCACATACGTGCTCAAACCCATCTTCGAGGCCGTACATCAAGCGGCTCAGAGCAGCCGACGCAAGCCCAACCAGTATTCCAAGTGGGCAGGCAACCAGAAGTGCCGTGCCCGTTGGAATGGACGAGTGCAACTCCACGGGGAATAGCGGCCCGGATCCAAGCCAACTAACGCGGAGTACCGCAGCAACAACACTTGCCACGGCGACGGGCACCAGCGAACGCGGTCGCCACTCGAACAGCAGCAATTCGACCGCCAGCAGAATCGCGGCGATGGGCGCCGCAAATGTTGCAGACATACCTGCTGCCGCACCGGCCACCAGTAACGTCGTTCGTTCAGCATCCGTAAGATGAAGCCACTGCGCGACCAGCGAGCCGAAAGCGCCCCCAGTCATGATGATCGGCCCTTCGGCGCCAAACGGGCCGCCTGACCCTATGGCGATTGCTGCCGAAAGAGGTTTCAGCAGCGCCACCTTGGGATCTACGCGCGCGCCGCGGAGCAGGATCGCCTCAATCGCCTCTGGAATTCCGTGCCCGCGTATCTTGTCCGACCCGTAGTGCGCGATGAGTCCTACTAACAGTCCGCCCAGAACTGGTACCAGTAGCATGATCCCTGGTGACAGCGGAGATCCCGCAGGCCCGACCAGGGCCAGGCTCAGACGATGGTAGTAAAAAACGTTGGTCGCCAGAGCAATGGCTCGCAACAGGAGCACAGCCAAGCCCGCCGCGCATGCGCCGATGATCAGCGCTACACCTGTCAGAAGCCATACTCGTCGATCCACAGTGAAGTCGCGTGACGCAGACGGTCGAGATCTCATCGAGCCTCCGCGTAGTTTGATCGGTGCGCATTAAAAGAAATGTGCTTCAGCGCCTTTGTCAGACGGGGAGCCAGCTCATTCAACTCCTTCGCGTGGTCGCCAGCGAGCTGGCCGAGAAGCAGTCTCCCTTTGCGAGTTACACGCAAAATCGCTCGCCTCTTATCATCCGTATCTGCCCTGCGCTCCAGCAACCCTTCGCGCTCTGAGCGGTCTACAAGTTCAACTGTGCTGTTATGTTTCAGCGCCAGCCGCTCGGCGGCGTACGAAATTGTTACAGGCGTATCCTCGGGTGCGCCGGCCACCTGGAGAAGAAGCTGATGTTGCTGCGGTTGCAATCCTGCTTCCAAAGCTGCACATTCGCTGAAGAGCAAAAAGCGCCGCAATTGATAACGAAATTCAGCTAATGTCCTGAGAAGTAAGTCCGGATCAGGCGTCCCGGGTTGACTATCCATATATATATCGTAACACGATATTCATAAGGTGCGTAGTTTTGGGTGTGCAGCTACACGAACGCGATCTCATCCGAAAGACTGTCTGGCCTCGGGGAATCGTAAGTGACACTCGTGCGTTTCAACTATTGCTTGGCTGAATCGTCACCGATGATGAGTCTTTCTGCGTTATTCGTACCGCAACGTGACCATGGGATCGATCTTCGTTGCCCGGCGCGCCGGCATAGACGATCCGGTCAACAAGCACAGGCTCACAACGAGCACCGCCGAAATCAGGGTCAACGGGTCCGCGGGGTCGTTAACGCCGCCTTTGAAGATTCATGGAACCGACGAGATCGAGTTGTTATGATCTCAAGGTCCGAGTCGAAATCGAAGAAGGTCAGGTCACAAGATGGTGGGAAACCCTGGAATAAAGGCCTGCGACTTGGTGCTTGCATGCGGCAGGGGCATTCTCGTCTTGTTGGCGTGCTTCGCGCTGGTTCCGGTCACGATCCCGCAGGTATCCACTGACCCCAAGACCGGCCACACGGAAGCGCCGCCGCCGACTGCTTTCGCAGGCGACTCGGCTTGTGCACAGTGCCATCGCAAGGAGTCAGAATTCTATGCGCTCACGCCGCACGCGCGTGATTCCGCGCCGGCATCCGCGAAGACGATCATCGGTAAATTCACTACTGGGCACAACGAACTTCATCCATCAAATCCCAACCTTGTCCTGAGTATGATTTCCGCGCCCGACGGCTTCTACCAGAGCGCGGTCAATTTGAAGGACCCACAAAGTCGCCTGGCGGAACGCTTCGACATTGTGATCGGATCAGGACGTCACGGACAATCCTACCTCTACTGGAGTGAAGATCTGCTCTACGAATTGCCGGCCTCTTACTGGACGTGGAACAACCAATGGGTGATCAGCCCGGGGTTCCCCGCCGGAGAGGTTCACTTCGACCGGGCTATTGTCCCGCGCTGCCTGGAGTGTCATGCAAGCTATTTCACTTCTCTTCCTCCTCCGTCGAACCACTATGCCAAGGAAAGCCTGGTGCTCGGCATCAACTGCGAGCGCTGCCATAGGCCAGGCGCCCTGCATGTTGCTCGCGAACGCTCCGCCACACCGCCGCCCAGAGGATCGCACGATGAGGCGATTGTGAATCCTGCGCATCTCGCGCAAGACCGGCAACTCGATCTTTGTGCGCTGTGCCACGCCGGCGCCGTCGAACCAACGCGGCCGCCGCTGACGTTTGTGGCGGGCGACAACGTGCACGATTATCTGGCCATCCAGCCGGCATCACCCGATACGCCGCCAGATGTGCATGGCAACCAAGTCGGTGCGCTGGAGCTGAGCAAATGTTTCTCCTCCGGTAAGATGACTTGTTCCACGTGCCACAACGTGCACGAGAAACAGGAGAACGCCGACTCGTTCTCTCGTCACTGCATGGGTTGCCATGAGATGCGCGCATGCGGAAGATACTCCGTTCTTGGCGTTGCTATCCGCACCAAGTGCGTGGAATGTCACATGCCGCTTGAGGAGTCTGCAAAGATCACCTCGGACTCCGGCGGAGGCACGCTGCATGCATTGCTGCGCGCCCACCAAATCAAGATCTACCCTGACGCCACCGAACGCGTAGAACGCAGCCTTCAAGATGCCGCTCCAAAGACCGTCCGATAAAATAGGGCGCAAATGAAGATTCCTCTCCTCATTGCCACTGCATTCCTCTTCCCCATCGGCATTGCTGCCCAAACGGCTACCCGGCCTGCCCCGGATGTCGATGCGATTCATCACCTCATCGATCAGTACGCGAAAGCGGTAGACGCAGTCGATCTCAACCTGCTCTCGCAAATTTGGTCTCACTCACCGGAGGTATCGTTTATCTATCTACTTGGCGAAGAGCATGGGTTTGAAGCCATCGAACAGCACGTCTTTCGAGATGTAATGGGCGGCATGTTCTCGGCACGCGATCTGGAGATGCACAACGTGGAGATTCACGTGAATGGCGATGCAGCCTGGTCTGAATTCCACTGGGTATTTCACGCGACCATGCGCAAAGACGGATCCGCCGTCACCACCCACGGCGTTGAAACCCAGATCTACCGTAAAGAGACTGGCACGTGGCGCCTGGTTCACGTCCACTACTCGGAAGATCACCAGGGAGTCAGGTAAGCACTCGACGCCATACTTCCCTCGGAATTGCTCCCGCCAATCCATCCGTCCGAAATTTCGATCTCAGGCGATTCCCTGCTTCAGAGATTTCGCTGAAGAAATACTGGCTCTGTTCTCACAATGCCACTTTTGTCGCGATGCGGAACATTTGTGATTTCGACGAGACTTTCGACGCGAAGAAAAACCAGTTGCCAAGGGCGGTGACCATTACCGACCGGGTCATAAAGTCTTTCGCTTGACATGGGCTAAGCGGAGCCCTAACCTGATGCGGTGGAATCGATACCACTTTTATCCATTTTCCACGTTCTTCCACTTCCCTACCCGAGAATTCATAATTCACTTTGATGTCAACGCGAATGGAGAACTTATGCCCCGCTTCCCGAAGAGTTTCTTGATCCTGCCTGTGATGGCGCTGGCGTTGATTGCCACTGCACAGACCATGAAAGCCCCAGACATTACAAAACAGCCCACGCTTTATGTAGTCCCCTACGCTCACCTTGATACCGAGTGGCGCTGGGAGTACCCGCAGGTGATCAGTGAATACCTGCTGAAGACGATGCGCGTGAACTTCGACTATATCGATAAATACCCGCACTATGTATTCAACTGGACGGGATCCAACAGATATCGACTGATGAAAGAGTATTACCCGTCGGACTACGAGCGGATGAAGCAATACATAGCGAAGGGTAACTGGTACCCCGCAGGGTCCTCGGTGGAAGAGGGCGATGTGAATTTGCCCAGCGCGGAATCGATCATTCGCCAGGTTCTGTATGGCAATACGTACTTCCGCAAGGAGTTTGGAAAAGCCAGTGCGGAATACATGCTGCCGGACTGTTTCGGGTTCCCTGCATCGCTGCCGACGATCCTTGCACATGCGGGCGTCAAGGGGTTTTCGACACAGAAGCTCAGTGCGGCGTGGCAGCCTGCTCCACTGATCGGCGGCCCCGATTCTCCAGAGAAGACGCCGGAAGGTATTCCGTTCAACGTGGGAGTGTGGCAAGGGCCCGACGGAGAAACCGTGCTCGCTGCGTTGAATCCTGGCGGCTACGGGAGCCAGATTTACACCGACTTGAGTAAGAGCCCGCCGCCACGGCCCGCACCAGATCCAGGATCGAACCCGCGCAGAAGACGGGGACCCGAAACCGACTGGCCAACACGTATCAATATCGATGGAAGCGCGACCGGGGTTTACGCAGATTATCACTACATCGGTACGGGTGATATTGGCGGCGCGGTGGATGAGGAATCCGTGAAGCTGCTGGAAGCCACGGTTACGCACGGGGAAGCCGTGCTGCCGGATCCCAACATGAGGCCCGATCCAAACGAAGTTCACCCCGCTGCATCCGGCAATCCAGTTCCCATGGGTGATGGTCCCGTGAGTGTGATCTCGGCAACCGCAGATCAGATGTTCCTGGATATCAAGCCAGATATGCAGTCAAAGATGCCGACTTACAAGGGCGATTTGGAACTGATCAATCATTCGGCCGGCTCGCTGACTTCGCAGGCTTACCACAAACGCTGGAATCGCTGTAATGAAATCCTCGCCGATGCCGCAGAGAAAGCCTCGGTCGCTGCCGCATGGATGGGTGGTCGAGCTTACCCCCAACAGCGCCTGAATGACGCATGGACGCTGGTGATGAGCGGCCAGTTTCACGATCTTGGCGCGGGCACGGCTACTCCACGGTCCTATGAGTTCTCGCAGAACGACGATGTGATTGCGCTCAATCAGTTCGCAGATGTGCTGACAAGCGCTACGCAGTCGGTTGCATCCGCGCTCGATACGCAGGTGAGCGGAATACCCGTGGTCGTGTACAACCCGCTCAACGTTACTCGCGAAGATGTTGTAGAAGCTACGATGCCTTTTCCTGGCGAGACGCCCAAGGCGATTCGAGTCTTCGGTCCCGATGGGCATGAGGTTCCCGCTCAGAGTAGTAACGGGAAGGTGCTGTTCCTGGCCAGGACGCCATCTGTGGGCTACGCGGTTTACGACATTCGCCGCGCGCAAACGCCGGCGCACTCAGCGGAGTTGAAAGTCAGCAAGTCCGCCCTCGAGAATGCGCGCTATCGCATATCGATCAATGACAACGGAGATGTGACGAACATCTTTGACAAGTCGCTCAACAAAGAACTGCTCGCCGGCCCTGTGCGGCTGGCAATCTCCAATGACGCGCCCAAGCAATGGCCTGCATGGAACATGGATTTTGATCAGGAACAGGCGGCTCCCCGCGCCTATATTGGCGGACCAGCTAAGATTCGCGTTGTTGAAGACGGTCCGGTTCGGGTTGCAGTGGAAGTCTCGCGCGAAGGCGAGGGCTCAAAGTTTGTGGAAACGATCCGGCTGTCGAGCGGCGACTCAGGGAATCGGATCGAGTTCAGTAATTCAATCGACTGGAGGACGCTGTCCGCAAATCTGAAGGTGGTCTTCCCTCTCTCGGCGACCAACAAGGTAGCGACCTATAACTGGGAAGTGGGCACCATCGACCGCCCTGCCGCGACGGAAAGGCAGTTCGAGGTAGCCTCGCATCACTGGGTGGACCAGACCGATGCTTCCGGCTCCTATGGCGCTACGATCCTTACCGGCGACAAAAACGGCTCGGATAAGCGGGACGATAACACAATTCGGCTGACGCTTCTGCGCTCTCCGGGGCCGGCTTCGCAAATGAAGGGCGCGTATACAGATCAATTCAACCAGGACTGGGGACATCACGAAATCCTCTTCGGGCTTGCCGGCCACGCAGGCGACTGGCGACAGGGCAAGACAGACTGGCAGGCTTATCGTCTGAGTGCGCCGCTGATAGCGTTTGAGACCGGGAAGCACGCGGGGAAGCTAGGCCGCGATTTCTCGATGCTGGACGTCGATAACTCGAACATCCGCGTTCTGGCTCTCAAGAAGGCCGAGCTAAGCGATGAAGTGATAGTCAGGCTGGTTGAGCTGGATGGAAAGTCCACCCCGCAGGTTCGGGTGAAGTTCGCCGGGCCCATTCAGGCTGCGCGCGAAGTGAACGGACAGGAATTGCCCGTCGGCCCGGCCACGATTGTTGACGGAGCGCTTGAAACCTCTTTCAAACCTTATCAGCCACGCACATTTGCCTTGCGGCTCAGCCCGTCCTCTGTTCGTACCACCGATGTCGAGTCGCAGCCGGTTGACCTGAAGTACGATCTTGCTGCGGCAAGCGAAGACGACACAAAATCGACAGGTGGATTCGACCAGCAAGGCAATGCCCTTCCAGCCGAAATGCTGCCCACACAACTGAACTTCAATGGCGTGCAGTTCCGGTTGGCGCCCGCCGGAGCTGGCAAGCCCAATGCCCTTATTGCGAATGGCCAGGCAATTGATCTACCTTCAGGAGATTTCAACAAGGTGTATGTACTCGCTGCGTCTGCGCGAGGCGACCAGAACGCCGTATTTCATGTTGGCGACCATCCCGTAAATCTGACCATCGAGGATTGGGGCGGTTTTATCGGTCAATGGGATACGCGCGTGTGGAACCCCAGGCCAGATTCAGTCACCGAGGGGGGCGGACGCTTTAGTCAAACGCCGGAACACCAGGTTCCGCTCAGGAAGGATTGGGCGACATCTGCGAATCACGCCACATGGGATCTATCTAGTCGAGGAACACCCAACTGGTCGCCGCGATATCCGGAGGACTACCTCGGCTTGCGTCCGGGCTACATCAAGCCGGCAACTCTTGCCTGGTATGCCTCGCACCACCACACCCCGGAAGGACTGAACCAGCCCTATGCCTACAGCTACCTGTTCGCCTATGCGATGGATTTGCCCACCAATGCGAAAACACTGACGCTGCCGGCAGTTGACGGCATTCGGATCATGGCCATCTCCGTCGCGAAAGAAGAGCCGAGCGTGATACCAGCACAACCGCTGTACGACACGCTGGGCAGGACGACTGAACCCAGTACCTATGAGGCTGCCGCCAAGCACTAAACGGCAGAAACTCCGGGAAAATTTGGTGCCCGCCGTACGCTCGCCAATGCATTCATTCAGAAAGATGGGTTGCGAGAGATCGGTAACGCACAAGGAATCGGCGCTCGAGATTGCATAATGTATGGCGCGTCGCTCGAGCGCCCGCGATTACCAGCCCATTTGGCGCATCCGCTCTAGGATGAGGGCGCTGTAGTGATTCATACGCTCGGGACGTCGCTTCAGGGGAGCCGGCAAAATGGCGGCCAGCCGTGCCGACTCTTCCCTGCCGATATTCCTGGCCGCGGTTCGGTCGTAGGTGCGACACGCCGACTCCGCCCCATAGATCCCAGGGCCCCATTCCACCACATTGAGGTAGAGTTCCAGAATGCGCCGCTTGCCGAGGACCAATTCGGCCACCGGTACGAGCGTGAACTCCGCGCCCTTGCGGAGGAATGAGCGGCCCGTTCCGAAGAACAGGTTTTTTACGAGTTGCTGCGTTATGGTGGAAGCCCCGCGCGTGCGATGGTCTTCCAAGTCGTCTTCGGCAGCGATTTGGATCTGGTGCCAATCGAACCCGTGGTGCTGGTAGAAGCGTGCGTCCTCCGCGGCGATGACAGCGTGCTGCAGATTGGGCGATATCTGGCTGAGCGGAATGAATGTGTAGCTTTCGTGATAAGGCTTGTTGTGAATCCATGCCTGCAAGCGTCGCTGCATGTGCACCGCGGTGGTCGCTGGGTCGATCCACCGAAGGGCCAGAAGGCTCATCGCAGCGAGCGACCAAACAAGTGCTACACCGACGACACTCCACAGAACAAAGGATCGGAGAAAACCCTTCCGAAGCGCGGTCTTAGGTGGTGCGTCTGGACGTTCAGTCACATTTCAGAATAATAGCTTGGCCTGGCAGTCTCCGAAAAAACAAGACCCATACAGTATCCTTCCCATAGACATACGAGTGGAGTAATATTGTGCTTGCATAGTCATTCGAGTGGAGACGCTGATGGTGACAAGAAGACCGCCCGAAGCCGGAGAAATTCTTCAGGGCACGCTGGATATGCTCATCCTGCGCACGCTGGTGATGGGAGCGGCGCATGGACACACAATCGCCCAGGCCATCGAACAGACCTCCGAGAACGCACTCGAAGTCGAGCAAGGTTCACTCTATCCCGCACTCCATCGTCTTGAAGATCGCGGTTGGCTCTCCTCCGAGTGGGGAGTGAGTCAAAACAACCGCAAGGCAAAGTTTTATAAGCTCACCACCAAAGGACGGAAGGAACTGAACGCCGCGACAGGGCGCTGGAGGAAGATGACGCGCGCCATCGGCCTCATCCTTGGCGAATCATTCGAATAAGAGCGGGAGGGACACGCAGATGAACATGCGGCGCTTCATCAATCGGACCGGGAAAGACCAGGAATTTGCCGAAGAGATCGAGTCCCACATTGCCCACGAAGAAGACGCGAATCTGGCGCGCGGGCTCACTCCGGAGGAGGCCCGGCGTCAGGCAAACTTGCGCTTCGGTAATCCACGAACAGTTCGTGAGCGGGAGTGGCGCTATCGTTCCTTTGCCTGGATTGAAGATATGACTCGCGACTTTCGTTTTGCGGTGCGAGCACTCGGAAAGACGCCGGGCTTTGCGGTTATTGCTGTGCTCGTGATTGCGGTCGGCATAGGAGTGAATACGGCGGTTTTTTCGGTGATCAACACCGTGTTGCTCCGGCCGCTTACCTATCCCGATCCGCAGGCATTGGTCTCGCTGATCAATACGAGCCCGCAAGGTAACTTTCCCGGGGCCAGCATACCCCGGTTCAACCTTTGGCGACAGCAGACCAGCATTTTTCAGCAGGTTGCCGCGTATGATTTCGGCGGCGCTGGACTCAACATCACCGGCGGCGACCATCCAGAGCAGGTGCAAGGGATTCACGTCTCTGCAGACTACTTTTCGATGTTTGGCGCACCTGTTGTTGCGGGACGCACCTTTACCTCCGAGGAAGATAACCCATATGGAGGCCACGTAACGGTGTTGAGCTACGGCCTCTGGAAGAGCCGCTATGGCGGCAATCCAAATATTGTCGGGACGACGATCCAGCTTGATGGCCAGCCCTATCTCGTCGTAGGTGTAATTGGCCGTGGGTTTGTTACTGACACACCGGTAGATCTTTGGGTGCCGTTTCAATTCGATTTGAACTCGAAAGATATGGTGCAGTTTTTTACAGTGGCCGCGCGTCTAAGACCCGGCGTGACCGGTCCCCAGGCCAATGCCCAACTGCGCCTCGCCGCAGACCAGTTTCGAAGAATATACGGCGAGAGTTCGCTCCCGACTGGCGGTGCATTCGGCGTCGTCTCGCTTCAGGAATCAATGATTGGCAATACGCGCAGCCGGCTTCTTGTGCTGCTCGGAGCCGTCGCCTTCGTGCTCCTGATTGCCTGCGCCAATATCGCAAATCTTCTTCTAGCCCGAGCCGCGGCACGTAAGCGTGAGTTCGCCACAAGGTCGGCTCTCGGCGCTGGACGCATTCAGATCATCCGGCAGCTTCTGATCGAAAGCCTGACGCTCTCGCTTTCAGGCGGAGTGCTTGGGCTGATTCTGGGGTTTGCAGGAGTTCGCATCTTGCTCAAGATCAACCCGGGCGACATCCCCCGCATCGGCGAGGACGGCTCGGGCATCACCCTCGACATCAACATACTTCTGTTTACTCTTGGAATCTCTCTCCTTACTGGAATCATTTTCGGACTTGTCCCGGCGATCAGCGCATCTCGACCCAACCTTGCGACTTCGCTGAATGAAAATGGCAGCCGCTCCGGCATCGGTTTTCGCAGCGGGAAGCTTCGCTCCGCGCTTGTGATTGGCGAGATGGCACTCACGGTGACGCTCGTTGTCGGTGCGGCGTTGCTCATCCGCACCTTCGTTAACCTCCAGTCCATTGATCCCGGGTTCGCGATGCACAACGTGGTCAGCATGTCCATGTCGGTCAGCGGCGACCGCTTTCAAACAACGGACCCGGTCGCGCAGGTTATCCGTGCGGGAACCGATCGGCTGCTTGCAGTCCCCGGAGTCATCGATGTTGGCGTGTCCAATTGCCTGCCAATGGCCGGCGGGTTTGGAATGACCTTTGACGTAGTCGGTCGCCCCAAGGCCAATTCGCCCTTTACAGGCGGAGCCGGCTTCTATTCCATTTCGTCTGGCTACTTCAGCACGCTCGAGATTCCGCTGCTGAGTGGCCGCAGGTTCACTAAGCAGGACGATGCCGCAGCCCCGAGCGTCGTCATCATCAACCGTGCGATGGCGCGCCAGTATTGGCCCAACAGCGATCCACTGAGGGATCGGATCCTGATTGGAGCCGGCGCCGGCCCTGCCTTTGCTGAAGGACCGCGTCAGGTAGTCGGCATTGTTGGCGATACGCATGATGGTGGTCCGGATAGTGATCCTTTTCCTGTCATGTATATCCCGCTGGCGCAGATGCCGGACCTCGAAACCGCCCTTAACTCGCGCGTAGCCCCGCTCTGGTGGATCGTTCGCAGCCAGGTGGACCCGCGCACGCTGACGACTCCGATCACCGCAGCTCTTCGCGAAGCCAGCGGGGGCCTCCCGGTAGCACACATCCGCACCATGGACGAAATCGAAGCGCGAAATATTGCGCGTCAGCGCCTGAACATGCTGCTGCTCACAGTGTTCGGATCTGCAGGACTGCTAATGGCGGCCATTGGTGTTTACGGAGTGATGTCTTATTCAGTTCAGCAGCGCACACAAGAATTGGGCGTCCGCATGGCACTCGGGGCGCAGGCCTCGAATCTTCGCAACATGGTTATCCGCCAGGGAATGACGCTCACCCTAGTCGGATTGATCATTGGGAGTGGCGGAGCTTTCTGGCTGACACGCTTTCTTGCGAGCTTCTTATTCAGAGTGAAGCCATTGGACCCGATTGCTTTTCTGGCGACTCCCCTGCTTTTGAGCGTTGTTGCCCTCATCTCCGTCTGGGTACCGGCGAAGAGGGCCACTCGGGTGGATCCAATGACCGCACTTCGCATCGAGTGATGGCGCTTGAGGAATCCATTTGTCGTACGACTTGATAAGTCACCAGATCAGGTTCGTAGTTCAGCCAGTGCCGAGGGATGTTACGGCGGCCTGAGAGCTTCTGTCTTGGCAGCCGTCAACTCGATCGTCCGATTGTTCTCCGAGCTAGCCGTTTTCGACGCGCGCCTTAATGTCCGAGTACGCCGCTTCGATGAGTCTGCTTAGAGCCGCGGCGTTCGCCGCCGTTCCCGGTCTTAGTGTCACGTGGCGCATTCGCTTGCCGGTGCCTTGCAACAAGCGAGCCGGATCCGGCAACGAAGCGCCTTGAAAGAACCCCACGTTGACATGCAAGGTGAATACATTGACGTAGCCGAAGGGCGCATCTCCCAGACACGCAACCGGACAGCCGTCATGCAAGAGCTCCCTGACCTCATCCCCGCACTTTCGCATCTCCTCAAACCACTGATGCGCAATCGCTCCCAATTCACCGGCATGCTTTTTCATCCAGGCATCAATGGCAGGATCCCGCCCCACAGCGCCGTCGAATCGCAGCAATTCCATCGTCTTCACAGATCCATCCTGGGCGTGCCAAGTCCTGAGGTTGGTTATAGTATCCCGCATTCGTGTGAGCAAGGAAGCCCTGACTGATCCAGCACGACCTTCAGTTCGTGGTACTTTTTGATTACTGATTCCGGTATTGCCCCCGATGCGCCCGCCGGCTTCAAAGCCGAGAGTATACAAGTAATCGCCGTATTACCCGGCAGCGGGCGGACATTCTACGCATGCCGCTAACACGGAGACAAGACCTCAACACAGGAGAACGATGAAACAATTTCTTCTTTCCGCTTTGCCTTTTTCACCTCGGTGCCCTATCTGCATTCGAAGCCGGTGGGTCTCTTTTACCTGACCAACAACCCTGACTCCATCCGTTCCTTTCTCGCCCATTCTTCGCAGATTGATCTGCTGGTTCCCACTTGGTACCAGGTGGATGAAAATGGCCTTGTTACCGGCGCTCCCGATCCCACCGTGCCCTCATGAACGAGGCCATGATCCGCGAGTCCAGGCTCCACAGCTACACCGGTTTCCAGTTCGACTTTGAAAACGTCGAATGGACCGACCGCGATCAACTCACCGCGCTAGCAAAAACCTCGGCAGAAGCGATGCACAAGGCCAATCTGCAACTCACCATCGCCACCGTGCCCAACGCTCCCGGATATCCCGGTGCAGGCGCCTTTGCCAAGTGGATTTACACCGACTGGCGCGGCGCCTACGACCTCGCCGAGTTGGAGAAGTACGTCGACCTTGTCTGCCTGATGACCTATGACGAACACACGCGCTGGACAGTGCCCCAACCTGTCGCTGGCTGGAACTGGACGGTTGAGAACCTTAACTACGCGCTCAAGATTGTTCCAAAGGAAAAGCTTTCTCTCGGCATTCCTCTCTATGGGTACCACTGGTTTACCGGTGCTCCTATCAAAGAGAATGAGCTCGCGGTTGAGAAGCCGAATCCTACCGCCGACTATATTGCACAGCCAATGCCCTGCAGCTAGCCGCAGCCTACAACGGCAAAATACAATGGGACCCTGAAGATCACAGCGCGTATTTCTATTTTTATCGCGACCAGATGCGAGAATGGATCTTCTTCACCCACCTGCATACCTTCAAAGACCGCTACGAACTCGTTCAGAAAGACGGACTGCAAGGCTTCTGCTCGTGGGTTCTCGGAGACGAAGACCCTGCGATCTGGATCTTCTTGCCGCGTCGCCGCTGAAAAGAATCGCAGGCTGACCTCGGCACCGATTTGACCCTGCAATTTATACGTATGAGCGGTTATCCTCCCGGAGCCAGGGATTCCGGTTTGCTCGCTCGCTGCGTGCATTGGCGATATAACCGGCCAAACTCTGCTCATTTTCATTCAGTTGATTTTGAGTTTGCGTATTTCGGCGAGGATCTTGGTGAGTCGGTTGGCGAGCCTGTCG
>Ga0209004_1000173_pt1 | contig 15871 bp, 9 predicted proteins | sample TexAe_RefH0_M1_FD_187948 | JGI IMG/M metagenome (GOLD analysis project Ga0209004, IMG submission 187948) | Forest soil microbial communities from Davy Crockett National Forest, Groveton, Texas, USA - Texas A ecozone_RefH0_M1 (SPAdes) (version 2) | ecosystem: Environmental > Terrestrial > Soil >... | reverse complement strand
TCCCAGCCTGGGTCTGCGGCCTCGCCTTCATCTCCGCCAACCTCGGCGCTCAGGAAGTCATCGGCATGGGGGCCTCCGGAGCCAAGTACGGAATCATCACCAGCCACTTCTACTGGATCGGCGCCATCCCCGCCATGATCTTCGTCGGCATTTTCATGATGCCGTTTTACTACGGCTCAAAGGCGCGCTCGGTACCCGAGTTTCTGCGCCTGCGCTTCGACGAAAAAACGCGCGCGCTGAATGCGTGTTCCTTTGCGGTGATGACCGTGTTCAGTTCGGGCATCTCGATGTACGCGATGGCGCGCCTTATCCAGGCCTTGCACGTATTCGATGGATTGTTTCGCTCACTCGGATGGGCGCCTGAAGGCATCTTCACGTTTTCCATCGTGATGTCGGGCGTGATCGTGCTGCTCTACATCTTTCTCGGCGGACTCACAAGCGCCATCTACAACGAGGTGCTGCAATTCTTCCTCATCATCGCCGGCTTTCTGCCGCTGGTTCTACTCGGCCTGAAAAATGTCGGTGGCTGGAGCGGACTGAAGACTGCGGTCTCCGCCGTCGATCCGCGCATGATGCACGAGTGGCACGGTGTGATGCACGCAAGCACCAACCCCATGGGCATCGAGATTATCGGCATCGGCATGGGCCTTGGTTTCGTTCTCGGCTCCGGCTACTGGTGCACGGACTTTCTCGTGATCCAGACAGCGATGGCTTCGAAGAACATGGAGTCGGCGCGCCGCGTGCCGCTGATCGCCGCTGTACCAAAGATGGTGTTTCCGTTTCTCGTCATTCTGCCGGGCCTGCTGGCGATCTCGCTGCCCACGCCGCATGCAACAACCGTTGTTCGAAACGAAAACGGAGTGATCTATCACGAGACCTCGAATATCCCTACCCGCGAGCAAGCCGAGGGTCGTGGACTGGTTCCGGCAAAGATCAACCCGGTGACCGGCAAGGCGATGCTCGACGCGAGCGGCCATCCGCTGCTTGATTACGACATGGCCACTCCCAACATGCTGCTGCATTACTTTCCTACCGGCATTCTAGGGCTCGGCTTGACTGCGCTGCTTGCGAGCTTCATGAGCGGCATGGCGGGCAATGTGACGGCCTTCAACACCGTATTCACGTACGATCTCTACCAGTCGTACATTCACAAGGGCGGCAGTGACCGGCACTATATGGCTGTCGGTCGATGGGCTACGGTCGGCGGCATTCTGCTTTCGATCGCAACGGCGTATGCGGCCATCAATTTCAACAACATCATGGACACTCTGCAGCTTGTCTTCAGCTTCGTGAACGCGCCTCTGTTCGCCACCTTCCTGCTGGGCATGTTCTGGAAGCGCAGCACGGGGCACGGTGCATTCGTTGGACTGATCTCGGGCACAGTGGCGGCCATGCTGCATCACGGGCTTACGCTGCCCATCGAAGCGCACACCGGCATCCATGGCGGCTGGATAACCGTGGTCCATCATTATCCCAGCGACATGGCGCAGAACTTCTGGGGCGCGATCTTCGCCTTCAGCGCCAACTTCATCGTTACCGTCATTGTCAGCCTGTTTACGAAACCGCGGCCTGAGTCGGAACTGGTGGGGCTGGTGCACTCGCTCACACCCAAGCCGCCGCGCACGCATAATCGCTGGTGGAAGAGCCCCGAGGCGCTGGCCATTGCTGTGCTGCTGGGCGCCGTTGCGCTGAATATTTTCTTTGCCTGAGTTGGAGGAAGAAACATGAATCTCGATTTGCGCATTCCCATGGGACTGATGTTCACCTTCACGGGCTTCATCCTCACCACGTGGGGCATCAAGACCAACGGCGATGCCGCGCTCTACGAAAGAAGCCTCGGCATCAATGCGAACCTCTGGTGGGGCCTGGTACTGCTGGCGTTCGGGGTGACGATGTTCATCCTTGGACAGCGAAGCCAGCAGAGGCTCGCCAAAGAGCCACCTCCGCCGGTGGAAGAAAACGAAGTGCGGCGAGGACATTAAAAGCAGGGAATAGGGAATGACGGGAGTGACCCACTCCCCCACCCACGATGAACGACCTTGTCATTCCGACCGAGCGAAGCGAGTGGAGGAACCTGCAGTTGTTTTTTTGTCGCGATGCCCGATTTGCGCGGATGCACCAACATGCGAAGCAAGCCTGGAAGAGCATAGGGCTCTCACCGGAAATTGATACGGTCCTTATTGCGCTGCAACTACACTTAAAGCAGTGATGAAGCGAAAGACCATTGAGCACTACGAGATCATCCGCCGCCTCGGCGCGGGCGGCAGCGGTGTAGTGTACTTGGCCAACGACACGCTGTTGCAGCGTCCCGTTGTGTTGAAGATCCTGCGCACCGGCCTGCTCTCAGCCCAGCAGTTGCGTACCACCGTGCTGCGCGAGGCGCGTCTCGCTTCGGCCATCGAACATCCCAATGTCTGCGCGATCTATGAGGTTGGCGAAGCAGGCGACGAAGGCTACATCGTTATGCAGTACGTGCCTGGTCAGTCGCTCGATCAGCTCATTGTGCGCGGACCGGCTTCTCCGCAACTCGTGCTCTCCGTCGGCATCCAGATTGCGGACGGTCTGCAGGCGGCGCATTCGCTCGGCATCTTCCATCGCGATCTGAAACCGCAGAATGTGATGCTCACCGATGGCGGCCTCGTCAAGATTCTCGACTTCGGCCTCGCCCGCCGCCTGCGTCCTGAAGATGCAAACTTCGATCCGTCAAAGCCTGGGCTTGCGAAAGATGCATCGGTTGCTGCGACATACACGGCGCGTGGCGGCACCATTCGCTACATGGCGCCCGAGCAGTTTGTTACCGGGCAATCGAGTGTGCAGTCCGATGTGTGGGCGCTCGGCGTGCTGCTCTACGAACTGGTCAGCGGCCGTCATCCATTCTCGCGGCCTGAATCCGAAGACTTCCAGACCATCCGCGCCATCCAGTTTTCCGATCCCGTCGACCTGAGCGAAATCGTCCCCGACATTTCGACCGAGTTGAAAAGCGTGATCGCGACGTGTCTTGAAAAGACGCCGGCAACGCGCTACGCATCTGCCGCCGAAGTGCGCGAGGCGCTTAAGACCATTATGAAAGCGCTGCAGATCGAGACGGGCGCCATCCCCGGCGAAGCCGCGGCTAACTTGCCAACCACCGAAGCCGAAGCAGAGAAGCGGGCGACCGGATTTCTCTCCATGCTGGCCGAGCGGTTTCGCGAATCGGCCGGCGATCGCGCGCAACAGAACTCACTCGTGGTGCTGCCCTTTGCAAATCTCGGAGCAACCGAGGTCGCACCGCTGTACGGCTACGCGCTGGCCGATGCCATTGCCGCACGTCTGGCACGCATTCAGGCACTGGTGGTGCGGCCTTCGAGCACGCTGATGTCGCTCCCCATCGCACAGATGGATCCGCTCTCGGTTGGCCAGCGGCTGCTGGTTTCTTATGTGCTGGCCGGCAACTTCTTTCGTTCTGAAAACGGATTCGACTTGAACTGGCAATTGCTCGACGTCGCTTCACAGAGTGTCCGGTCCGGCGGAGCTATCCGCGTCTCTTCGCTCGACCTGATCGCCGTGCAGTCGGAGATTTCCAACGAAGTCTTTGCCGCCTTGCACGGTCTCGGCGCAGCGGATCAGATGGACGCGCCCCGTCCCTCCCTTCGCGATGGCTCCCTGCCAGGCCCCGTGAGCGAGGAGTATCTACAGGCGCGCGCGCTGCTCAGTTCGTTCATGGTACGGACCGGCTCCAAGGGCGATCTCGACAAAGCCCATGCGCTCTTTACAAGCGTCACTACGAAAGATCCGGAGTTTGCTTCCGGCTGGAGCGGGCTGGGTATTGCAGAGTTGCAATATGTGCGGCACGGATTCGGTGGACAGATCCACGTGATGCACGCGCGCCGCGCCTTCGACGAGGCTCTTCGTCTCGATCCCGCCGCTACAGAAGCAAACCTTTATCGCATCTACATGCTGCTCTCGCGTGGCGAAAAGGAGTCGGCGCGCCACGGCATCGCGAACCTTCTGTCTGGCGCCGCCAACGACTGGAACGTGCACATGGTGGCCGGCATTGCGCTGCGCGGCGACGGCATGTACGACGAGGCGCTATTCCAGTTCAACCGCGCGCTCAAGCTGAATCCTGCCAATGCTGCACTCCTTTATAACCACCGCGCGCGTGTCTACCACTATCAAAATCAGATCGAGCTGGCCGGTGATGAACTGGAGAAAGGGTTGGCCCTCGAGCCGCGTCATCCGCTGCTGCGCACATCGGCGGGTTATCAGCAGATGCGCATGGGCAATCTGAATGAGGCAATCAGGATTCTCGAAGGCGTAATCCGCGACGACGAGTCGCTGCGCATTGCAGTGCCCACACTAGCGCTGTGTTACGTTCAGGCCGGCGACCGCACGCGCGCAGCCGCCTTGCTGAAAGACGACACGCTGGCCGCTGCCGAGGCCGACAGCGAAATGGCCTATCGACTCGCGACATACTTCGCCGTCGAAGGAGACTCCAGCGAAGCGTTGCATTGGCTGCGGCGGGCGATTTATTTGGGGAATGAGAACTATCCGTGGTTCCAGAAAAATCCGGCGTGGAACAATCTGCGGACAAATGCGGACTTTGAGCGGATCCTGGAAGATTTGAAGAAGGGCTTTCGCAAGAACCAGAAAACATGGAAGCGGCTTCTGGAACAGGTGCCGCCGGATTCAGCGGAGTAGGACAGATGCTCCTGGAACACGCCGTAGAAGGCGACTTTCCCGCCATCATCGATTTGGTCAATGCGGCCTATCGAGGTCATGGCGCTGTTGAAAGCTGGAACATTGAGTCGGGCATTCTCGAAGGCACGCGACTGACAGACTCGCTGCTTCGCGACGACCTCGCTGCAAAGCCGGACGCGCATCTCCTTGTCCATCGCGATCCTGACAGCGAGGACATTATCGGGACGGTGTGGCTCGAACCTGCGCAGGATGGCGCGTGGTACCTGGGGCTTTTCACCGTGAGTCCCGCCTTGCAAAATCGTCATCTCGGCCGCGCATTGTTGACCGCCGCCGAAGACTTTGCAAAAGCTCACGGAGCCAGTTCCATCCGCATGGGCGTACTCAGCGTGCGCGATACGCTTATTGCATGGTACGAGCGCCGGGGCTATCAGCGAACCGGCAAAACGGAGCCTTTCCCGTACGGCGATGATCGCTTCGGCAAACCCCTTCGCGACGATCTCGAATTCGTCGTGCTGGAAAAGCCTCTCTGAGTCGAAGGATCACCTTCCTAACTGGTCTCGCAAAACGAGAGCGGATGATTCTTCGCACCTCGTATCGGCTATATCATCAATGCGAGTTTGAATCCTGAAGCAGTGAGATGTGAATGGTCTCAATTACACGTGTTTCCCGCCGTCGTTTCCTTGGAGGCATGGCCGGATTAGTTGGCTCGGCAGCGCTTTCTCTGCATCATGCTCTCGCGCAACCTGTATTTGTCTCGAAACGCCCCGCGCCATCGGCACGCCGATTTCGCAGCAAGGCTGTCGATGCTGCAATCGAATCCATCGCTGGAAGGATGCGCGATCCAGAATTAGCATGGCTCTTCTCCAACTGCCTGCCCAACACCCTCGACACCACCGTCACATTTGCGAATGGCACCGCTGGTCCTGACACCATCGTGGTCACCGGCGATATCCCTGCCATGTGGTTGCGCGATTCATCCGCGCAGGTGTGGCCCTATCTTCCTTTCCTTGCCGCCGACGCAGAGTTGGCGCGACTGATCGAAGGCGTAATCCGCCGGCAGACGCGCTGCATCCTCGCCGATCCCTATGCCAACGCGTTCATGCCCGACCTCGCCAGCCGCGAGCCGCTCTCGTGGAGCAAATCCGACCACACCGAGATGAAGCCGGGCGTGGGCGAGCGCAAATGGGAGGTCGACTCGCTTTGCTACCCCGTGCGCCTGGCGCATGAGTATTGGCGCATTACGCACGACACGCGGCCGTTCGACGACGAGTGGGTGCGCGCCATGCACGCCATTCTCGAGACATTTGAGACGCAGCAACGCAAGTCCTCGCGTGGGCCTTATTCGTTCCAGCGCCAGGCTTTTTCACCCACTGACACGCTGAGCGAAGACGGCTACGGCAACCTCGCGCGGCCTATCGGGCTTATTCACTCCGGCTTTCGTCCTTCAGACGACGCGTGTGTCTACCCGCTCAACATTCCCGGCAACTTCTTCGCCGTCGAAACGCTCAACCGCATTGAAGAGATGTTCACAGAAATCTTGCACGATACTGCCGCAGCCAGCCAGGCCAATGTTCTGCGCTGGTTGATCAAGGCTGCGCTCGATTCGCATGCACGCGTCCATCATCCCACAGCCGGCGAAATCTGGGCGTACGAAATCGATGGATTTGGCAACGCCATCTGCATGGACGACGCCAATGTACCCAGCCTGCTGGCTATGCCCTACCTTGGTTCGTGCACTGCTACCGATCCGCTGTATCTTGCGACGCGGCGGTTCGTGTTGAGCGAGGCGAATCCATATTTCTTTCGCGGCTCGGCAGCCGAGGGTATCGGCGGCCCGCACATCGGTCAGGACATGATCTGGCCCATGTCGATCACCATGCGGGCGCTCACCACCAACGACGAGAAGGAGCAGTTGCAGTGTCTCGCGTGGCTCAAATCGACGCACGCCGGAACCGGCTTCATGCACGAAAGCTTTAACAAGAACGATCCCGCCAAGTTCACACGCGAGTGGTTTGCGTGGGCCAACACGCTGTTCGGCGAACTCATCCTCAAGCTCGACAAAACCAATCCGAAGCTGCTTGAAAAGGCCTGAGCAAGAAAGGACCGGCGGATTTGCTAAAGAGCAAATCCGCCGGCTTACAGCTTATGGAGTGGTGTCTTACTTCAGGTTGACCGTAGACTTCAGCGGCAGCTCCACCGACGACCCGCCCACCATGATGGTGTAATCACCCGGCAGCAACGACCAGTCATTCTTCTGTTCATCGAAGATCGACAGGTACTTCGGATCGATCTCGACGGTCACGCTCTGCTTCTCGCCCGGTTTCAGCTTGACTTTGCTGAACCCGACCAGGCGCTTCGGTGGCTCCTGCGCAGCGGCGGGCAGCGCGGCGTACACTTCCGCGATCTCCGAGCCTTCGCGCCCACCGACATTGGCCACCGTAAACGTCACCTTGACCTTGTCGCCCGGCGTTACCTGCAGTCCCGAGTAGCGATAGGTCGTGTACGAGAGCCCGTAGCCGAACGGGAACAGCGGCTTCTTGTTTTCCGCGTCATACCACTTGTAGCCGACCTTCACGCCCTCGTCGTACGTCACCTGAAATGGCGGAAGACCTGACGCGCGCTGCTCCGGCGACACCGGTCCGGAGAAATGCGATGACTCTGGCGGTGGCACCGTTAGCGTGGGATGCGGCAGGTCTGCTTCGCTCTTCGGGAAGCTGTTGGGCAGCTTGCCGCTCGGATTCACTGTGCCAAACAGAATATTGCCCACGGCGTCTGCACCATCGCTTCCCCCATACCACGCTTCCAGAATCGCGGCCGGCTTATCCACCCACGGCATCGTGACCGGATTGCCCGTTTCAAGCACAACGATGGTATGCGGATTCGCCGCAGACACTGCCGCAATGATTGCGTCCTGATCGTGAGGAAGCGTGAGGCTCTTCAGGTCCATGCCCTCGCTGGCCCACATGTAAGCGAATACGATCGCCACATCCGCGCCCTTGGCCGCAGCGGCCGCGGCTGCTGGATCGGTGCCCGGATCGTACTTGACGGTCGCGTGAGGCGCCCGTGCCTGGATAGCCTTCATGGGCGAGGTCGGGAACCAGATCTCTTCCTGCCAGTGTGTCGAGCCTTGTCCGGCGGGCTTGATGGCGTTTCCGCCGATGGGATCGACTTGCGCTGAGCCGCCGCCGGAGATCATGCCCACATCCGAATGCGAGCCGATCACCGCGATCGTCTTCAACCGCGCGGCACTCAACGGCAATACTGCCTTCTCGTTCTTCAGCAGAACGATGCCGCCCTCTTCGATCTTGCGCGAGGTCTCGAACCCGGCAAAGGGATCGATGACGCTGCGTTGCCGTGGATGATCAACGACACCGGCTGCAAACATCGAACGCAGGATGCGATGCACATGTTCATCGAGTTCAGCCTGCGGAATTTTGCCTGCGTCGAGCGCATCCTTGAAGCGCTTCTCGTAAAAAAATCTGCCCGGTTGTTCGTTATCAAGACCGGCGGCAGAGGCCTTCACGTCGCTGTGCGTCCCGCCCCAGTCCGACACCACGAACCCCGGAAACTTCCAGTCTTTCCTCAGCACATCGGTCAGCAGCCATTGGTTCTCGCACGCAAAATCGCCATTGACGCGGTTATAGGAGCACATGACGGCAGCCGGCTTGCCTTGTTCCACGCCGATTTCAAAGGCCAGCAGATCGCTCTCTCGCGCCGCGCGCTTACTGATGGTGATGTTGACGGAGTTGCGCCCGCTTTCCTGGTCGTTGAGCGCGTAGTGCTTGATGTCGCCGATCACGTTGGCGGACTGCGTGCCCTGGATCAGCCGCGCCACCAGCGTTCCTGCCAGCACCGGGTCTTCGCCAAGATACTCAAATGTGCGGCCATTGCGCGGATCACGCGTGAGGTTCACGCCGCCGCCGAGAGTCATGTTGAATCCCTGTGCGCGCAGTTCGCGACCGATCAACGCGCCATATTCATACGCCGCATCGGTGTCCCAGCTTGCGGCTGCGGCCACGTTGGCTGGCAGTGCCGTCGAGTAGCGTCCATTCACACCGCTCGAACGCACTCCATAGGCGGCGTCGCTCATGTCAATGCCGGGAATGCCGAGTCGCGGAACGCCGACCGTATAGCCAACGCCCCGATTCGAAGCCGCATTCTCAGGTGTAACCGCGTCGTCCGTCGGCATGCCCACGCCGTGCAGCAGCGCGATCTTCTCGTCGACTGTCATTTCCTTCATCACCAGGTCGGCGCGCACATCGGGTGAGAGGCTCGTATTCATCCAGGGCCCGGTTGGAGTCGATGACAGTTGACGCCGCTGCGCAAAGCCGGAAACCGCCACGCATGCAAAACACAAGAACAACATCGCCGGAATCTTCATCCCGGCACGCAGTGGAGTGTGATTCATATTTCCCTCGTTGGTAAAACGTTTATCTTGGCCGTTCCCCATACTATCAATAAACGGCCAAGACAAGCGTTTTTCTCAAGGCAAGGAGCCTAAACGAGGTCCGTTGCCCGGCCGCCGTGTTCGACACGCTCATAGGGGACGTAAACGGGATTCCACATGTATGCGCGAATGCGCTCGGTCAGGGAAGCGGCATGATCGATCGCCGCAACACCTTCGGCCATTGCCTGGCGCGCTACGGCTTCTGAGACCACTAGCGCCACCTGGCGCGACTCGGCGATTGGCGGCAGTAGTGGCGCGCTTCTATCCGTGCGCGAGGGCGACAGGCCGGCAAGTGCTTTGGCTGCGGCCATAATCATTCCATCCGTGACGCGCCATGCCTGCGACACAAGGATTCCGAGCGCGAGTCCTGGAAAGATGAACGAGTTGTTTACCTGCGAAATGCGCACCGGGCGTCCGTCGATCTGGACAGGTGGAAACGGGCTGCCGGTCCCTACGAGGGCACGGCCTTCTGTCCATCGCAGCAGGTCTGAGGGTGTGGCCTCAGCCTGCGATGTCGGATTCGACAACGGAAAGATGATCGGTCTCTCGGCGTGCCGCGCCATCTCGCGCACAATCTCTTCGCTGAACGCACCGGCTTGCGCGGAAACACCTGCCAGCACCGTCACCTTTGCGTTGCGCACCACATCGAGCAGCGAAACATCCTCACCGCCCGAGAGATTCCAGCGGGCGATATCGGCTCGCTTGCGCACCAGCAGCTGCTGGCTCTCCTTGATGCCACGCGCACCTTCAACCAGCAGCCCATAGCGATTGAATGCATAGATGCGGATGCGCGCCTGTTCCTCGCTCAAGCCCTCTTCTTTCATCGCAGCAATCAGCAGGTCGATGATGCCGATGCCAGCCGACCCAGCGCCGTACATCGCGATGGTCTGCTGCGACAATGGAACTCCCGTCGCATTCACCGCCGCCAGCAGGGTTGCCGTGGTTACCGCGGCGGTTCCCTGGATATCGTCGTTAAATGTGCAAAGCCGGTCGCGATAGCGCTCCAGCAACCGCGCTGCGTTTGTTCCGGCAAAGTCTTCCCATTGCAGCAGAATCTTCGGCCAGCGCTTCTGCACCGCCGTCACGAATGCCTCGACAAAATCGTCGTATTCCTGTCCGCGTACGCGGTGATGCTGCCAGCCGATATAGATGGGATCTTGCAGCAGTTTCTCGTTGTCGGTGCCGGCGTCGATCAGGATGGGCAGGCAATGTTCCGGTGGAATCCCGCCCAGTGCGGTGTAGAGCGCCATCTTGCCTATCGGGATACCCATGCCGCCCGCGCCCTGGTCGCCGAGTCCGAGGATGCGCTCGCCGTCGCTGACCACGATGCACCGCACATCATCGTAACGACGGTCGGCGAGTATCTGATCTATCCTGTGCCGGTTCGGATAACTGATGAAAATCCCGCGCGGTCGACGCCAGATCTCTGAGAAACGCTGGCAGCCCTCGCCCACTGCCGGCGTGTACACAATCGGCAGCAGTTCTTCGGTGTAGTGCTCAATCATCGAGTAGAACAGCGTCTCATCGTTGTCCTGCAGGTTGCGCATGTTGCTGTATTTACCAAATGCCGTATCGCGAGAATCGAGCACGCGCTTGCGGCGCAGTCGCTGATCCTCCAGGGTGCCGATGTGGGGCGGCAGCAGCCCATGCAGGCCAAACACATCGCGCTCCTGCTCAGTGAACGCAGTGCCTTTATTCAGCCGCGAATTAAACAGCAGTTCGATGCCGTGCAGGCGGGTGCGGATCACCGCAGCTTTCTGTTCAGGATCGGCGGCAGGGACGGTTTGCGACGCATCGTTCATGTGAAAGCTCTCTTTCAGACACACCGATGATAGCCAATGCAGAGTTTCAAGCGTATGACGCCGGCAACATGGATTGCAAACACTGCGACGCCACCAACTTCGCGAAAGCGAACGCACGCGAGAACGCGTTACTTCTCTTCCACGATCGCCAGGTCCCACGGTCCCAGTGTCAGCGCATCGGACTTCGAAACCTGCTTCCCATCCAGCAAATTCGTTCCGGCACCGTACGCATAGGTCGCTTTCACGTCGCCTGCCGAGTAGTTGAAATAGTAATGGATGCGGTTGCCCATGCGATTTACCCCATGCGTCACATGCAGCGCAGCCGGCAAATGCTGATCCGGCCCCGCAAGCCCGGCTTGTTCGAGTGCCTGTCTCAGCACCGCGGTTTGCAGCGCGCTGGAGAGATAGGTTCCCTCGTAGAGCAGCGTGCCCGCGCCAAACTGGTTCTCCGTGATAGCTGGCCACCTTCCAAAGAAGGGATGATCGTAGAAAGCCAGTGCTTTTGCATGCTCTGGCATCAGGAATTCCGCCCAGTAGCTAACCTGGTTCGCATTCTTTCCCGCTTCTCCCACGTGAAACGGATCGCCCTTGAGCGCGAGAGGATGCTCGAGATTCGAGAATTCCTGATAACTGAAGCCGGCCGCTTCGCGCAGCGTTCCCGGCGCGCGTACCCAGCGGACTGCGGAATTCTCGTTGGCGAATCCGCTCTTAAATGTCATCACCACGTGCCCGCCGCTCTTCACGTAGTCAGAGATGCGTTGCAAAAGCGCATCGTCGGATATGTAGAGCGCCGGCACGATCAGCAGTTTGTATGCCGAAAAATCTTTCGTATCCGGAAAGACAAAATCCGTGCTCACATTCAAGTCGTAAAGCGAACGATGGATCTGCTGCACCAGCGATGAGTAATCTGCCGTCGCTCCGCCAAAGCTCCACTGGCCACCCGAAGAAGTGAACGGCATAAAGCTGATTGCATTTGCCGAGTCGCGACTCCACAGGATTGCGACATCATTGTGAATCTTCAGACCCACAAGATGCGGCCCAATCTTTTCGAGCTCATGCGCTGTTCGCGAAACCTCTGTATAAGCGCGGTTCGGCTCCAGGTCGTGCGACAACACGCCCTTCCAATACGTCTCCTGGTTGGCTGCAATTGACGCCCAGTGCCAGTACTCCACCATGTTGGCGCCATTCGAGAGATGCGTGTAGACGTCCTCACGCAGTTGCCCGTCATAGGGCGGATACTGGTAAGCCGAAGTCCAATCCGTCGACTGCGCGTTGGTCTCCGTCACCAGGTAATTCGCGTGTTTCAGCGAGCGCGAAAAATCTCCCTGAATCGACTGTGCCGCGCCGTCGTAGTGATCCTGCGATCCATGGTAGACGTTGTCGGCAACGACATCGAGGCTGTCGGCAATCGCCTCTTCGTTCACGTCGCGCTTCATCATGCCGCCATAGTCCGTCGTGATGAACTGCCGCGCGCCTGCGCACTCGCGCACCAAATCTGCCTGCCAGTGCAGAAAATCTGTAACGCGCATCTGGCTCCAGCGCGACCACTCCAGTTTGTAGCCGGTGCTCTGCGCACCATTACGCGTAGGCAAATCTTCCCAGGTATGCAGATTCTCGCCCCAGTAGTTCAGAAACCATGCATTGCTCAATGCTTCCGGCGTTACGAACTTTTTTTCGAGATAATGCTGGAAGCCGATAAAGACGTCCCGATTCGCCGCTTCGTAGCTCGATGTCTCATTGTCTAGCTGCCAACCGATTACCGTCGGATTGTCCTTGTAGTGCGCCACGATGTGACGGATCAGCCGCTCGGCGTAGAAGCGATATGCCGGAGAGTCGGTATCCATGTTTTGGCGCATGCCATATTGTGCGGGTTGGGTTGGTCCACCAAACGCACCGCTCGTAATGCGATCCGCCAGGATCTCCGGATGCTGGTGCGCCATCCATGCTGGAACGGAATACGTGGGCGTGCCCAGAATCACCTTGATGTCCGCCTTGCCCATGGCATCGACGACGCGATCCATCCACGCGTATTCGAATTTTCCATCTTCGGGTTCCCAGAGGCTCCATGTCGATTCGCCCATGCGCACGACGTTGAGCCCCGCGGCCTTCATCATGGCGATGTCTTTTGTAAGCCGCGCATCCCGATCGCCGGGCATGTACTCGTTGTAGTAAGCGGCGCCGTAAAGCACTGTCGGAAATTCCAGCGTCTGCTGCGCAGGCGTGGGTGCTTCGTTGTGCGTTTGCTGTGCGACGGAGGCGCCTGCCAGCAGAAGTGTTGCAGCCATCAAAAAAAGAAAGCGTTTTCCGGCGTTCCCCATAAGCGTTGACCTTTCCAGAATCCCAAGCACCCTTTTCAAGCGGAAGGATTATGAAAGCACGTCTACGCGAAGGTGAGCAACACGATCTCGGAGTGCGTGCCTACGCGCATCGGCGGACCCCACGTTCCCGCACCGCTCGACGTGTAGACCTGCATCTCGCCGAAACGCTGCAGCCCGTAGGTGAATTTGCCAAATGCTCGCCGCGTGATGAAGTTGAACGGGAACATCTGGCCGCCGCCATGCGTGTGTCCTGAAAGTTGCAGGCTCACCCCGGCTTGCTCAGCCAGTGGCAGACGGTTCGGCACATGGTTGAGCAGAATGCTTGCGGGTCCGTCCTTAAGCCGAAGTCCTTCGAGAAATGCCCGCATCTGCAGCGGATAGGTCGAATGTCCATACGGCACGCCGACGACGCGCAATCCATCCACGTCAGCGCATTCGTTGTGTAGCACGCGGATTCCACCGGCTCGCAGCGCCTCTTCAAAATGCGCCGCTCCGCCAAATTCTTCGTGATTGCCGCCGACAAAAAAACTGCCCAGGGGCGGTTTCAGTTCCAGCAGCGGCGCGGCCAGCCGATGCGGGTCCACCTTGCTGCCATCAAATAGATCTCCGGGGAGAAAGACGATTGCCGGGCTCAACTCGCGCACTTTGGCGGCAATCCGCTGCGCAAACTCGAGTCCATTGATGTGCCCCAGGTGCAAATCGCTCACCAGCAGCGCCCGCCGCCCTCGCCACACCAGCGGCAAATTCGGCAGCTTAACAGTGACGCGACGCACTCGAATGGTGCGAGCATTCACCATTCCATAAACAGCGGTCGCAACCGCAATCACGAAGAGTGTTCCTGCGATATACGGCCTGTCCGCAATTCTGGTTGCCGTTGGCACCGTAAAGCGCAAAACAAGATCGGCCAGCCACGCGATCCATGCGCCAACAAACAGGAAATTAGCCACTCCCATCCACAGCGCGGCAGCCGTGTAGAAAACACTGACGAAGGGATTGGAAAGACGAAAGCTCAGGAGAGATGCAGCCACGAAAATGAACGAGAGCACGACGAACGCGATCCGCAACGCGAGCAACCCCGAAGGGCTCATCGGCCACCAGAAGTCAAGCCATGTGCGATAGATGAACCAATGGGCAAGGCAAAGAAATGATTGAACAATCGTGATGGCAAGAACCGGCCAGGCCTTCAAAAAAGCGTCTCCTTCTCGACTTGCGGCATCAACCCTACCTGGGCATCTGCCGTTTCGGGAGGCATGAAAGAATCAGAGTATGGCAGCATCCGCAGGCGAACAACTCGGGCTCTATATTTCGATTCCGTTCTGCCGCTCCAAGTGTACCTATTGTAATTTTGCATCGGGTGTCTATCCGGCCAGCGAACATGCTCGATACATCCAGCGCCTCATCAATGAGATGCGCGGTGCGCGCAAATGGAGCGAAAACATTGCCGCGGACTTGCCGGCCCACGTCGACACGATCTATCTTGGCGGCGGAACGCCCAGCCTGCTCGAACCGAATCTGATTGGGGATCTATTTGCGGCTATCCGCGCCGAATTCGTTGTAGAGCCGGATGCCGAAATCACCGTCGAGTGTGCCCCGGGCCAGATTGCCGACGCCACCGTAATCGCGCTGGCTGCCGCCGGCGTGAATCGCGTTAGCCTCGGCGTCCAGTCGTTCATCGATCGCGAGGCCCATCAAAGCGGCCGCCTGCACAGTCGCGCAATTGTGCTAGATGATCTCAAGCGCCTGCGCACAGCAGGAATTGCGAACTTGAACATTGACCTGATCGCTGGCCTCGCGGGGCAGACCTTCGCGTCCTGGCAGGAGTCGGTCGCGGTGCTCATAGATACCGGCGTCCCCCACGCCAGCATCTATATGCTCGAAGTCGACGACGAATCGCGCCTCGGCCGCGAACTGCTTGCGGGCGGCGCACGCTACCATGCTGAGCTTGTCCCCAGCGACGACACCATTGCGCGTATGTATGAGAGTGCGATTGAAAGTCTTGGCGGCGCGGGACTTCCGCAATACGAAATTTCAAATTTCTCTCGACCTGGCTACGAATCCCGCCATAACCTGCGTTATTGGCAGCGCCGCCCCTATCTCGGCCTCGGTTTGGATGCGTCTTCCATGCTGTGCGAATCTGCTGGCGAGGCCAATCGCTCCCAGGCGGGCTATGTATTACGCTTCACCACTACGGATGACCTGAAAGCCTACCTCGAAGGCCCGCAGCCGCCGGAAACGGCATGGCTCTCGCCCGAGCGCCGGCACGAAGAGGCATGGTTTCTCGGCATTCGTCTAAATGAGGGCGTTTCCGTATCCGCCCTCCACCAGGAGTTCGGCAACCAATTGGTTGCGCCCGCGCTCGAGACCGTGCTGCAACTCTCCAACCGCGGCCTGGTCTCATTCGACGGTGAAACCGCCCGCCTCACCGATCAAGGCCGTCTGCTTTCGAACGATGTCTTCCAGGAATTTCTCGAGATCGCGTCGCCTCACCCGACGCCTGCAGCAAATTGATGCGCACGGGCACGCCGGCTGGGCTGCCCAAGGCCTCATGCTCATATCAAGCTTCACAGGTTGCTACCAGTGGAATGCTTCATCCTGCAGTACCGGCGGGATGAACGCGGCTGGATCGG
>Ga0209004_1000172_pt1 | contig 15896 bp, 16 predicted proteins | sample TexAe_RefH0_M1_FD_187948 | JGI IMG/M metagenome (GOLD analysis project Ga0209004, IMG submission 187948) | Forest soil microbial communities from Davy Crockett National Forest, Groveton, Texas, USA - Texas A ecozone_RefH0_M1 (SPAdes) (version 2) | ecosystem: Environmental > Terrestrial > Soil >... | reverse complement strand
ACGCGTTGCCGACAGAATCTTCGCTCGCAAGGCCGGCGTCAGCACGCTGGCCGACTGACCCGGATGATGGGTATCCAGTCCATCCATCCCCAACCGAAGCAAGCGCGCCTTCCATCGGATGATGGTTGGTGCCGTGGTTCGAAGTTGCTTCTGGATCGTGCTGAAAGTGGCACCCTCGCCCAGCATCTTGAAATCAACCTAACGCACCCAGGGCTCACGGGCCCTCGGTTGCCGGCTTCTGGGCCTGGACGGAACGGTCACCGCTCCCCCGTACCTGCAGCGCGCTCCGGACTTCTAGCTCTCTTCGCGATTCATTAGGCTTTCGGCCATATTTTGTTCTTTCCTGATGGGATATGTGATTTGCGTCACATCGTGGAGATTAATCGAGGCTACTCTAGAGGAGACACCGGGGAGAGGATTTCGTGTTTCTATCTAACTTATTGATCATGATTGGCCTCATTGTAGAGGCAACCTTCCTTGCGGTGCTCCTGTGGAGACGCACTTACAGATTGCTGCCCATTTTCTTCGCCTACGTTATCTGGGGTTTGGCAAGCGACAGCGTGGTTCTGATCCTGCGAACTCTAGTACACTCCCGAAGCCCGTATCCGTTTGAGATCCAGATGTATTTCGATTCGCTTTTCCAGTACCTGGTCCTAATCGAGTTGGCCTGGTCTATTCTTCGTCCACTTCAACATTTGTTGCCAAAAGGGTTCTTATTGGGGATCTCTCTTGTCATCGCTGCGGCCGCTCTGCTGGCGTGGCCTCTTTCGGGAAGCAAAGAGACACTTGGATATCCTTGGCACTTGTTGATCGCCTTGCACGCACAGCGATCATTCGCAGTTCTCAGAGTTCTATTTTTCCTTGCGCTGGCGTGCTTCAGCCAATTTCTGAGAATCGGATGGCGTGATCGGGAACTCCAGGTTGCCACTGGGCTGGGTTTTTTTTCGCTGGTAAGCCTTGCCGGAACCATGGTCCACGCACACCAAGTCTTTGGATGGCAATATTTTTACGTGGACGTAACCATCGCATGCAGTTATTTGCTGTCTCTTGTCTACTGGTCCTACAGTTTCGCCCAACAAGAGGCTGCTCGGCGCCGAAATGACACCGGAGATGCAAGGTTTTTTGTTGTGCATGGCAGATGTGATCCGCCAGCAGCGCGACAGGCTGAGCCAACCCAGAATCAGTTCCTAAAGTCACCGCGCCGCCTAACCGGGTTATTCCTGCCGACACTCGCTTTTCTCGGTGTGACAGGATGACAAGTTCGCCCGACCTTGCAGAGTATTCCGACGGAATCCGGTGGAGTCCACCCTTCAATTACTACTTGTGCGCTGCCCGAAACGCTTGTCACAGTTTCTCTTCGAATTACTCCCCGAAAGGCGGCAAATATTCATAAAATGCCCCTTTCCGGCTGTTGGCAGATCCTGACCTGCCGAGTTCGCTGCTCGAGTGTGAATACAGGTCAGCCATTCTCCCACGATTGGGCTAAAGCAGTTCACAGTGCAGAGCCACGTCTCGAGGATCTTGATCGTGACTATGAATCTCGCTGCCGCGAGCGATGCATGGAACGCCATTTTTGGCGTACCCTAATCGCGGGCATTCGCGGAGCACTTAACGTGTTCGTTAATGTTGCTAGAATTCGTTCCGATGCGTTCTGGTTCTCAGCAGTGCGTTAATGTTGCTTTCACGGCGATAACACGGGTTCAAATCCCGTCGGGGACGCCCAATAGACTCTCCTTATTAATCACCAGCCACTGTTCTTGTATTCGCTAGAAGCGGATGGCGCTGCTCGAGCAGACGAGGAATCTCTTTCGGTTCGACGGGGCGCGAGAGCAGAAACCCCTGCAGGTAGTCGCATCCCATTTCGGTCAGCATCACCATCTGTTCCTCCCGCTCCACGCCTTTGGCCACCACGCGCATCCCCAGCGCTTTCGCCATCGAGAGGATGGCTTCGACGATCGAGCGCGCACCGTCTTCCGCTCATAGCCGTGCCGTAAACGTCCGGTCGACTTTCAACACATGAAGTGGCAGCTTGTCTAGCCGGCTTAAAGAGGAGTGTCCTGTTCCAAAGTCGTCAATGGAAAACCGAATGCCGATCTCGGCGAGAAGCCTCATCTGTTTCGCCACCTCCGTCTCGTAGAGCATGGCGGTCGATTCGGTGACCTCTAGCTGCAACTGCTCGGGGCGGATCTCGAATCGGCCCATGATCCCGATCAGGCGCTCCGCAAATCCGCTTTGCATGAGTTGCGCTCCGGACACATTCAGAGCAACCGGAACCATGCGAACGCGTTCGTCCCGCCACATGCATAGTTGTCGGCACACTTCTTCGATGACCCAGTCCCCGATTGGAAGAATGAGCCCGGTCTCCTCGGCCAGAGGAATAAACTTTCCCGGGCTGATCGGACCATAGACGGGATGGCTCAATCTGAGTAGCGCCTCCAGCCCCTCCAACTGGCCATCGATCGCATAGAGCGGCTGGTAGGCGAGATGAAACCCGCGTTCCTCAAGCTGGATTCGAAGGAAAGCTTCGAGTTCCACCTGCTGCTCGGCAGAGATACACAACTCTGGACTGCTCCACATCACTTGTCCACCGCCCGCTGCCCTGGCCCGAGAGAGCGCGCTCTCGGCGCTACGCCACAACTCTGAGAGCTCGATGCCGTCCTCCGGACACAATGCCAGTCCTGCGCTGAAGCCCAGTCGCACCTTGATTTCGCCGACCACGATCGGTTTGCGGAAAGTCTCTCCCAATTTGAGGAGCACATGCTCGGCCGGAAATCCACTTTTGAGCCCACTGAGAACAAGCGCATTCCGTAAGTGTCATTGATTCTCTTGAAGTGGTCGAGGTTAATGAAGAGAATGGCGAGCTTCTCTTTCGCATCGAGAGAGCGCGCCAGCGCGCCCTTCAGTTGTTCTTCGAACAGCACTCGATTGGGCAGTCCGGTGAGCGGGTCGTGTCGGGAGTGATGTTGGACTTGCCGCTCGAGTTCCTCACGCTCGCTCACATCAATGCCCAGAACAAATTGTGCCGGTCGTCCATGAAATACGATCTGATGCGTTGTCACATCCATAGGCATTTCGCTGCCGTCTTTGCGGATGTGACGCGAAATCCCGTTCGGATTCGCGGTCGACCGGCCGACCTGTCCCAAGATCTGCAGGTGAGCGCCTTTTGCGAGGATGTCAGGGAGTCGAAGTTCTCCGAACTCCTCACGAGTGTATCCGTGTTCGGCACAAGCGGCCTGGTTCACAGCCAGAAATTCCAGCGTTTCTGTGTCGAAGATCCAGAGCGGATGCGGATTGGTATCGAAGGTCAGCTGGTACTCTTCGGTCGTCTGCCGCGCTGAGCGGGCGTCCTCTTCGAGAACAATCAGAATCATTCCTACAGCCACCGAGAACGCCGAGATCCCAAACAAGTCCGATGCCAAAGGACTTCGCGGCCATGCCTGTTCAATCAGCAACGCCCCTGGAAAGACGGCTGCAAAGGCCAGGAATCCCATGCACGTGGTGATAAGCCCAAGCGATCGCTCCCAGCCGGCATACCAGAAATCAACCCCCGCCACAAGGTACATCTCGGCGAGCAACGCGAGCACGACCAATTCGTTATGGCCGCGCGCGATGCCAACCAGCATCCATGCCAAGCTCAGCGTGCATACTCGCCTGACCGTTTGAGCCGCAAGTACGCGTATCAATCAGATCCTGCTGATTGAGGAACTAGCCCGCAACGGAGCTGAGACGTTGTTTGTCAAGGCGCCGCAGGGATCAAGCGCCGAAGATCAACTGCTTGTGCAATTCCAAGGGATGATATCTGAGTACGAGCGTGCGCAGATACTTGAGCGGTCGCGCCGCGATAAGAGGCACCGGGCTCAGTCAGGTGAGGTTAGTGTGATGAGCGGCGCTCCCTATGGCTACAGCTATGTTCGCAAGACCGACGTGGCGCCGGCTGCGTACGCTGTGCTTGAGGCCGAGGCCCGCGTGGTTGCACGCATCTATGAGATGTATACGGTGGATGGCCTGAGCCTAGGTGAGATTGCCCGCCGGATCAACGCTGAAGGCATTCCTACTCGCAAAGCGAGCGCCCGGTGGGAACGATCAACTATTTGGGCCGTGTTACGCAACTCTGCATATCGTGGCATCGCCTGTTTTGGCAAGATGCGCTCATCTTCTCGCACACGCGTCACCCGTCCGCAGCGTCGGCGGGGTGTGATTACGCCCACCATGACAGCAGGCCATGAACGGCCTCGGGAGGAGTGGATCGAGATCCCAGTGCCGGCGCCGGTAAGCGAAGATAACTTCGCTCGTGCCCAAGAGCTTCTGCAGGAGAACAAGGTACGATCACGGCGCCGTACCATCGAGCCAAGTGTTGTGCAAGGGATGGTTAGCTGCCAGAAATGCGGATACGCATTTTCGCGCACATCGACGCAAACAACTGCCCGCAAGATCCACTACTACAAATGTAGTGGCTCTGATGGATGACGCAAATTGGGCGGCCCTGTTTGCGATAACGGTCGCTTCGTAAGGCAAGGTCTGCTCGATCAGATCGTTTGGGCCGAGGTCATCAAGCTGTTGGAAGACCCCACACTTATTCAGCAAGAGCTGGATCGCCGGCTGGCAGCAGCGCGCTCGTCCGATCCGACCAAGAAGCGCGAGCAGAGTCTGCAAAGAGAATTGGTCCATGTCGGAAAAGGCGTCGAACGCCTTCCCAGCGCCTACCAAGAAACACTCATGTCGATCGAAGAGTTGCGTGAGCGCATGCCAGGCCTACGCCAGCGCGAACAAACGCTCCGTGCTGAGTTGCAGGCCATCGCCGACCAGGCTAATGATCGAGCAACCTTTCTCCGGTTGGCGGAGAATCTAACCGCGTTCCTTGCCCGCCTGCGTGGGGCTGCTGATACGCTGAGTATCGCTGAAAGGCAGAGAATCGTCAGGCTGGTCGTGAAAGACGTCCTGATTGGAGACGACACCAGCACGATTCGCCATAGCATTTCGGTACCGCAGCAGACCCCTCCGCGAGGCGATAAAGTTCCGCCGAGCGGGACTAAAGGCCGAAATTGCCTTTTGTGTAAGGGGAGTGATGGGTCCACCTTGCGGCGTCCATTCATCCGTCGGTCCTCGCGGACGGACTGGCTGTTTATCTTCGGGATGGGAGGGCAATCCGTGGCAGCCTCGACCACCTGCGCGGAGCGCTAACCCTGCGAACCAATTGCGATCTCAAGGCGCAAGGGACGAAAGCACAGTCAACAGAAGTGGACTGTGTTCTGCGTCACACGTCATGTCCAACGATAGTGGAATTCAATTTACCCCACAATCAATTTCCAATAGTTGGTGTGACGATTTTCAGAAAAGTAGATGTCCGAACACTTTGAAGATCTGGGTCAAGGAACTCGTGCAGTGCTGACGAGCTTCGAGGTTTCCGGTGCAAGCACGACCACTGACTCTCAATCGAAGACCGCATGATGCATCGAAGTTCTATCACTTCGGAAGCGCCTTGCCTTGCGGACTCGAGGCCAATTCGACCTTCATTACGGGTTGTAAACGAGCCGGCGAGGTCCTGGAGAAATCAGAAGAACAGTACAAGCTGCTGTTTGAAAGTAACCCGATTCCGATGTGGGTCTTCGATCGCAGCACGCTCCGATTTCTGGCCGTCAACCGGGCCGCGATCGATCAATACGGATATACAAGCCAGGAGTTTTTGGAAGCGACTATCGCGGACATCCGCCCCGCTGAAGACGTCCCGGCTTTGCTTGCATACGTCGAGAAGCGGGAATGCGGGCTCCAGAAATCCGGAGTCTGGAAACATCGCAGAAAGAACGGTTCACTTATCGATGTCGAAATCATTATGCACAGCATTGAATATCGCGGAGTAGAGGCGATGCTGGTCGCAGCAAATGACATCACCGAGCGCAAACAGGCTGAGGCAGCCATGCTGCAGGCAGAGCTGAAGTACAGGACGCTTTTTGAAAACGCTGTGGTCGGCATCTTTCGTGCGACGCCGGACGGTCGTCCTCTGAACGTCAACCGCGCATTGGCGCGAATCCATGGTTACGGTTCGCCTGAGGAGTTGTTGCAGGCGGTCTCTGATGTAGGAAAGCAGCTGTTTGTGGATCCTCACAGGATGGCCGACTTACATAGGACGCTGGTACAGGGTGGGTCGGTACGCGACGCCGAAGTGGAAATCTACTGCAAGGATCATTCGAGGAAATGGATATTGGTGAACCTGCAGGCAGAACGGGATGATGCGGGTGACGTCTTGTTCGTTAACGGTACAACGGAAGACATCACGGCCCACAAAGTCGCCGAAGAGCGTGTTCAGTTCCTCGCTTACTTCGATGCTTTAACGGGGTTGCCAAATCGAGCTTTGATGCATGACCGCCTCGCTCAGGCATTGGCGACAGCTCGACGTCGCAATGAGAAGGTCGCAGTCATATTCCTGGACCTCGATCGTTTCAAACTTATCAATGATTCCCTTGGCCATAGCGTCGGCGACCTTCTGCTAAAAGAGGTTGCAGAGCGGCTCAAAGGGTGCACCAGAGATCAGGACACCGTTTCGAGAATCGGCGGCGACGAGTTCGTCATCCTGCTGGCCGGTGTGGACGACGCATCCGTTATCGCATCGCGAATCGTGGCCGGCCTTTCAGCCACATTTGAGGTGAAGGGACACTTGCTCAGTACCAGTTGCAGTATGGGTATCAGCATTTATCCAGACCACGGAGACGATGGAGAGACGCTCATCAAGTACGCCGATCAGGCCATGTACTGCGCCAAAGAGAGCGGCAGGAATGGCTTTCAGATTTTTAGTGCAGGCATGAACCGCCGGATAACAGAGCGGACAACTCTGGAAAATGACCTGCGACGGGCTCTTGAAAGAGAGGAGTTCTTCCTGGTGTATCAGCCGCAAGTTGCAGTAGAAAGTGGAGAGCTAGCCGGTTTCGAAGCGCTTATCCGTTGGCGCCATCCGCAACTTGGCTTGGTTCCGCCGGACAAATTCATAGGACTTGCAGAAAACACCGGGCTGATTTTGCCGATTGGCGAATGGGTATTAAACACTGCGTGTTCTCAGGCCCAAAAGTGGATCGAAGAGGGTCTCCTCAGAGTACCGGTGGCAGTCAATGTCTCAGCGGTGCAGTTTCGTCAGGCAGAGTTCTGTGAACTGATTAAGAAGACGCTTGCTAACAGCGGCCTGCCCGCTCAATACCTTGAGCTCGAATTAACCGAAAGCCTTCTTTTGACGAATCAGGATGTGATGCTTTCAGTCCTGCAGCAGCTAAAGGAAATGGGACTGAAACTTGCGATCGACGATTTCGGAACCGGATATTCGAGCCTTAGTTACCTGAAACAGTTCAGTGTTAACAAGCTGAAGATAGATCGATCCTTTATTAGGGAAATCACTACAAACCCAGATGACGCCGCCATTACAACAGCAATCATCAATATGGCGAAGGGTCTGAACCTTACCGTGATCGCCGAAGGTGTTGAGGATAAAGCCCAATTCGACTTTCTCCGCGCACACAAATGTGATGAGATTCAGGGCTACTACATAAGCAAACCTGGAACCGCCACTGAGGTTGCCGACCGGTTTCTCTCCGGAGCGTCATGTCGCATTTGATGCGCCAATGAAAGGCCGAGGCGATGGCCAAATTAATTTACTTTTCTGCTCGTGATTTACACCTCGGTCACCATCTTAAGAGAAGCGAGATTATTTCCTGGTCACCGATTGGTTTCCAAATCTTATAGAAAGCGCAGAGGGCCGGTCGGGATGGGAACGTCGTTTATTACAGACCGCACATTGCTCCTGGCGCTTGAGAAGCGTTCCATTTGGGTGCCGTGTCCGGAGGGTCAAATGCTCTTTCGACAGGGAAACGCCGCTCTGGGGCTTTACATCTTTAATAGGGGCAGAGGCTCACTTGTGTTGAAAGCCGACAATGGCCGCGAGGTTTTGCACCTCACGGCCGGCACAGGCTCCATTCTCGGATTACCTGAAGTCGTCGGGAAGCACACTTATTCGTTGAGTGCCATGGCCTATCCCGGATCAACAGTTGGCTTCGTGCCATGCAAGAATTTCGAGGAACTGATTCTGACGGAACCGACACTGTTCCCGAAGGTGCTGGAAGTTCTTGCGGCAGAAGTCCGTTCCGCGCGGATTGCACTGATCGAAATGATGAGAACGCTTGGGAGCCGACCCGCGCGTCTCTCTGTCAGACGGACGGAACAAACCCACTGTGGTCGGAACGGCTTCCAGTTTCCTTTGCGCCGAAATATATGACATCGCCGTAGTAGGCCGGTGATCCTTGACGGCTGGCCGATGCGATCCCCGGGGAACTTAAGTACCTTCACTGGGGATTCAATCAACGTAAAACAACTTTGCGAGCTTCTCGATAGCCTAGGATAACCGCATTGCAAGCAACGAGTCCGGCATCTCTGATGGGGGGCATTACTATTCGACGTGAACCTCTGCTCGTTTGCAAGGACCCCGTCGCTCCTGAGGTCAGCTTCAAATTTCGCGCCGCACGCGCGGTGCGTTCGATAACTGCAATTCGTTTTGTGAGAAGACTTTCGGATCAATGGATTGTCGAGCGAGGTCACCTGGTGCACTCTTTTAAAAGTGTTGGAAATGGAGAGAGAAGGACCTTTTGTGAGCTGGATACTCATGGACTACTGAGATGGTTCCATGCCGCGGGGGTTCGTGTGATACGCGTCACGCCTGTCAGGCCCGTGGGCACATAAGTTGTACGCCCTTGTTCTATTTCCGCGCGACACTTGATTGGGACTTCTGTGTCTCTGGTAAAAGCAGAAGAGTATAAGGGGCGGTCTATGGACATCGCGCGCATAAGGAGTTTTATGATCAGGTACCGAACCAGTCTAAAGGATATTTCGATCCTGATTGCCGTTTTTCTCGTCGGCCTGTACTGGACATTCGAGTATGACATCTTTAAAAATGCCGATGGCGTGAGTGTCCACGAGAGGACGATCGAACTCGATGAAGCGTTGCTTCTCGGTGGGATTTTGGCCTTCGGACTACTCATTTTTTCGGTGCGGCGCTATGTTGAACAAAGGCGTGAAACTGCTCGACGTATTGCCGCAGAACAGCACGTTCGCACGCTCGCTTTCCAGGATGCATTAACTGGACTCGCCAACCGTCGGCAATTCGATGACGCGCTTAAGGCTGCCGCCGCCGCCCCTCCACGGGAGGGCGCTGTGCATGCCTTGATCATGCTGGACCTGAACGGTTTCAAACAGATTAACGATGTTTATGGGCACGGAATCGGGGATCAGGTTCTCACAATCGTTGCGCAACGCCTGCTCGCCGCAATGCGCGACGGCGATCTTGCAGCCCGCCTCGGCGGGGACGAATTCGCCATCCTCGCGCTGCATCTCGCCGGTCCGGAAGCTGCGACCAGCGTCGCACTTCGTGTAATCGAAGCTCTGAAGGAGCCCATCGCCACAGGTTCCGTAAAACATCAGGTTGGCGCAGGTATAGGTATCGCGCTCATACCCGACGACGCGGCAACGCCTGAGCAGGCCCTGAGAAAGGCAGATCTGGCTCTTTATCGCGCTAAGGAAGAGCGCCGATCGGCCATACGATTCTTTGAGGACAATATGGACGAGCGGGTTCAGGAGCGCCAGCGACTGGCGCAGGAACTGCGTATCGCAGTGGCGAACGAAAGTATTCGTGCCCATTTTCAGCCTTCCGTTCAGCTCAAAACACGACGAATCATCGGTTTTGAGGTCGTACCGCGCTGGATTCACCCTTCATTTGGGGAAATCATGCCGGATCGCTTCATTCCGATAGCTGAGGAGTGTGGACTGATCCACGAACTCGGTGATCAGATTCTTCGGCAAGCATGTACCGTCGCGATGCAGTGGCCCAGCGATGTTGTCCTTTCTATGGATGTGCTTTCGAGCCAACTCAAGGACAAGCGATTGAAGTCGCGTGTCATGGAAGTTCTTCGAGAGACCGGACTTCCTCCGCAACGCCTGGAAATCGAGGTAACCGAGAGCACTCTCGTGCGCAATCTTGAGGCGGCCCAGGACATTCTTGGCGGCTTGCGCGAAGCCGGTGTCAGAATTGCGCTGGATAACTTCGGCACCGGCTACTCAAGCCTTTATCACCTGAGAAATTTCAAAATGGACAAGATCAAGATCGACGGCAGTTTCATTCATGGCATGCTTTCTGAGAGAGAAGATGCGGGAATTGTTCGAGCATTGGTGGGCCTCGCGCATGGTCTGGGTATAACGGTTGCTGCGGACGGCATTCAGGATTCTGCACAACAGGCATCGCTGATTCGCACAGGATGCGAGCAAGGCCAAGGGAACCTGTACAGTGACGTCATCTCCGCCGAGTGTACACTCGACGTAATCGAGGCAGATATCCCTAGCCTTTAAGTCACCGGAGCGCAAGGCTACCGAATAGGCTAAACGAAAAGATAGAGAGGAGCCCATCCTGGGCGACTCCTATACATCTCGCTGGTCATCGTTCTGCACTTGGTTGATCGCAAAGAGGACGGGCGCGGGCCAACAAGATCTTTGGTTGTCAATAACGTAGGAGATCGCGCCATTAGAAGTGTGGGGGCATTTGGCCGTTCTCAATATGCTTGTAAGCTTCATCAGAAGCCTCGATGTAACGAACATTACCATTGTTCCGTCCTAGTGATACAAATCACATCCCGTCTCGCAATCCGGATTCAGATTGTGACAAGTGATTTGCGTGCAATTTCGGGGGCACTGTTGGCAGCGGTGCGCGTGCGCCTGCCCCCGAATCCGCGGATCGAACTTGGGGGTTAATTATGTGCTCAAGATGCAGTCGTACCGTGTCGGCCATTGACTTTGTGCGCAGACTACCAGGCAAGTCGCAGGCAGCTCTTGTCGAAGCAAGTGACCATCACCAATATGTAGTCAAGTGGATGAACGCCCCGCGCGCAATCATCTGCCTCCGCATGGAAGCGCTTCGTAATTCAGTCTACGAGCTTCTTGGTCTACCAGTTTCGGCATGGACGCCTATCGAAGTTTCAGATCAACTTATTGACGCCGCCCCCGAGATGCGAATCCACACTGCAATAGGACCTGTTCGACCAGTCGCTGGTATTCATTTTGCGTCACGCGTAGTTTGCGATCCACCGGAAACATCCTATGAAGCGCTGCAGCCCCACTTATACGACAGAGTCGTGAATCGCCTTGATTTCTGGGGAGCCTATACGCTGGATGTTTGGACGGAAAGGTTTGATGTGAGGCAAGCTGTCTTCGCCCCATCCGGAAATTCGGGGGAACTGAAGGCGTTCTTCATTGATCATGGTAACTCCTCTGGTTGCATGAGGGCTTCTAGAGAGACAGGTTTCGTCCCTTGTCTCTACCCGGACAAACGCATCTATGTTCAGGAGGAGATGATCGCTGTAATTCATGAATGGATCCTACATGTCCAGCGGAACGGTCGATCTGCAATCCAGACGGCTTATGAAAGGATGCCACCCGATTGGAGAACCGCCTCCGTCGAGGCGCTCGGGGACCAATTCACAGATCGTATTCGCCACCTTCGCGACCTAATCTTCCCGCCGATTCAGAGAGTTCCTGTAAAAGCCCGCTTTAGTGGCTCGGAGCGTTTCCCTGTTCGAATGCTGCTTCGAGTGGGACAGATCGCATGATGAACCGCATGAGATCCAACACTCACCTTGGCGGCTGGTTGAGCAGCAACCAAAACAGCCCCAACTTGCCCACCGCGTCGACGAAGCCTTCCAACTTGACAGGCTTGACAATGTAGCTATTCACGCCCAACTGATAGGTTTCGAGTACATCCTGTTGTTCTTTTGAGGTGTCAGGACGACGATTTGGATCCGTTCGTCCTCGGATCACTCTTGATGCGTTTGAGTACTTCGAAGCCGTCTATCTTCCTATAGTTTTAAGTCCAGCAGGATCAATTTCGGCATCTCTTCCACCCGGAGCTCACTCTGTATCCCTTCGCCAAAGATGAACTCCAATGCTTCCGCGCCGTCACGCGCAACTTTGACGTGATTGGCAATGTTTGCCTTGCGCAACGCCCGCAATGTCATCTCGAAATCATCGCTGTTATCCTCGACCAGAAGAATTTCGTTCTCGCCACTATCGCTCATACTGTTCGCTTTCTTCTGCAAGAGTGAAAAAAATGTCACGCCACGGCCTACTTCTGCTTTTGCCCACACTCTACCGCCGTGACGAAAAACGACACGCTGCACGATGGCCAATCCGACTCCCGTACCTTCGAACTCGTCGGAATTGTGGAGCCGCTGGAATACTCCGAATAATTTATGCGCGTAGGTCATGTCGAAGCCAGCACCATTGTCCCCAACAAAGTAAACGTTCTGGCCTGATTCTCTCGTGCACCCGACCTCAACCACTGCGTGCGATCTGCCGCGCGAATACTTGACTGCATTGGACAAAAGATTCATCCAGACCTGCTTTAGCAGTGCCGCATCGCCATAACACTCTGGAAGGCCCCCAACTTTAATTTCAACGCGACAACTGCTATCTTGCGAATTCAGTTCTTCGAGGACCACCCTCGCCAGCCTCGCCATGTCTACCGTGCGCTTGTTCATCGATTGCCGGCTCAGCTGTGAAAACGCAAGGAGATCGTCAATCAAACATCCCATTTTCTCGCCACCCCTGCGAATCCGCTCCAGGTATTTGCTTGCTTCTTCGGGGAGTTGTGCGCCGAAATCTTCCGAGATAATGCCAGCAAATCAGTTGATTGCGCGCAAAGGGGCGCGCAAATCGTGAGAAACGGAGTAGCTGAACGCTTCCAGTTCCTTGTTAGCGGACTCGAGCTGTGACGTACGTTCGATCACTCGCTGCTCGAGCGTTCGGTGGGCTTCCAGCAGCGCCTCTTCAGCGTGTGCCGTGCAGTTTTATCGCGTATGCTGCATTGGATCAATCTGTGCTCGTCCACGGAATAGGCGCTACCGATGAACTCGACATTCAATCGACGTCCGTCTGCGGTCTGCAACGGCAAGTCCTCGTATCGGATCGATTCGTGCTCCTGCATCTCAAGAAAAGGCGCCTGGCATTCCGGGACGTTTTTAAACGGACCCACTTCCCAGAGCATCTTGCCCAGAAACTCCGCGTGAGAATAACCAAGCATCTCCACCAGAAATGGATTTACATCCAGAATCTTCGCGGTCCCGGCGTCCAGAATCAGGATCCCGTCCTTTGCTCTCTCAAACAATTGCCTGTATCGGTTCTCTGAGGCCTTCCGACTCTGTTCTGCCTGTTTTTGCTCCGTGATATCGCGCGCTATTTTCGATGCGCCGACGATCTTTCGGTCATTGTTCGTAACAGGTGAAATGACGACCGAAATGTTCACCCGGCGACCATCTTTCCGAACGCGGACCGTTTCAAATTGATCGACTCGTTCGCCTTGCCGAATGCTCGCAAGAATTCTCGCCTCCTCCGCCTCGCTCCCGGCTGGAAAGAGCATAAGCATCGAATTGCCGATCGCCTCCTCGGCGGTATACCCGAATAGAGTTTCCGCTGCGGGATTCCAGCTCGTGATGATCCCATCGAGTGTCTTGCCAATGATGGCATCCTGGGAGGAAGTGACGATTGCCGCGAGCCGCAAGACCGCCTCCTCGGCCCGCTTCCGCTCGGTGATGTCTCGCAAAATTACGGTGAAGACCTTCCGCCCGTCGATCTCAACCTGGGAAATGGAGGCTTCGAGCGGAAATTCTTCGCCGTTTGCGCGCCTGCCACCAGGGTTCCGAGGGCTCCCATTCTCCGATCTGTGACGTTCGTAAGTGCAAACCCGCGAATATGGCCCTCATATGCATGACGGAACCGGTCCGGGAGAAGTCGGCCGAGTGGCTGGCCAAGCATTTCCTTAGCGCTATAGCCGAAGACCTGTTCGGCCGCAGGATTGAAGAGGACGATCCGTTGTTCATGATCGACTGCGATGATGCCATCCGGTGCAGAATGCACTATACCCGCGAGCCGCGCCTGGCTTTTGGTCAGCGAATGTCCAATATCTTTTGCGTTCGGTTCGTCGCTCATTGGCGGCCCACGGAGAGATTTTGAAGGACGGACGATCAGCTGCTCAGTTACACTCTGATCGGGTTAATTCGGAAAAGGACTCGGCCGAGAGCGGCCTGCTGAAGAAATATCCCTGGACTTCATCACAGAGGTGCTCCCGCAGGAAGTCGACCTGCTCCTCTGTTTCGGCACACTCTGCCAGAACTTTCATGCCGAGGATCTTTGCCATTCCAATAATTGCAGCAGCCAGCAAAGAACCAACGGAGTTGCCAACAATCGATTTCACAAAAGAGCCATCCATCTTCAGTTTGGAGAATTTATAGTCCTTGAGATAGCCGAGCCCGCAATACCCTGCCCCAAAGTCGTCTATCGCCAAGCTGACGCCCGTGTCAGCTAGCTCATCCATGACAGAGGCCATGACATTAGAATTAGAGAGCATTAGGCTTTCGGTGAGTTCCAGTTCGAGCCTTTGTGGAATGAGGCCTGTTTCGTTCAACACATTCTTGATTGTGTCTACAAAACATCTCTGCCGAAATTGAACGGCTGAGACGTTTACTGCGATTGGCATCGAGATGACACCTTCATCGTGCCACCTCTTCGCCTGTGTACAGGCAGTACGCAGTACCCATTCTCCGATGCGGAGGATCTCCCCACAGTTCTCGGCAATCGGTATGAAAGTTGCTGGAGAAACTAAACCCATTTCAGGATGCTGCCAGCGGAGCAATGCTTCCGCTCCGACGATTCTTCCAGTTTTGAGGTCTACTTGAGGCTGATACTCAAGAAATAGTTGATTCTTCTCAATTGCATGACGAATGCCGGACTCCAACTTCAGCCGCGTTTCAGCCATTTCGTTCATATCCCGGGTGAAGCAACGCCAAGTGTTTCTGCCATTATTCTTGGCATCGTAGAGTGCAAGATCCGCCCACTTGATGAGGCCCTCACTGTCCGTACCGTCATCGGGATATACGCTGATTCCTACGCTACTTGTAATGGTTAACGAATGCCCCCGAATTAGCATCTCCTCTGCCATCGTGCTTCGAATTCTCTCGGCAGCCATGGCGGCGTCCGTGCTCTCGGATAACCCTGTAAGCACAATCAAAAACTCGTCGCCACCCCATCTCAGCACTATATCGGGCTCCCTGACAGTTTGCATCATTCGTTCTGCAGCTTCCTTCAGAACGAGATCACCAAGTGAGTGTCCCAGGGAATCGTTGATGAATTTGAATCCATCTAGATCAACGAAGAGCAATGCTACTCTCTCTTCGTGCCGCGCGGCGGCGGCGAGCATATTTGGCAACTGATCTTGGAGATAAGCGCGATTGTGAAGGTTGGTGAGTGGGTCGTGGTCGGCAAGAAAGCGAAGTTGTTCGCTGCTCTTCATTAAGGCGGTTTCGGCTTCCAATAGCCTTTTCTTTTCGGCAGCCTCGCTCAATGCACGCTGGACAGCTGTGGTGAGGCGTGCCAGTTTCTGCTTCAGGACATAGTCGGTTGCGCCATTCTTTAGCGTTTCCACGACTATATCTTCGCCAAGGGTGCCGGTGACAAAAATGAATGGTGTATTTGGGGATGTCTTCTTAGCAATTGCCAGTGCACGATACCCGTCGAAACTTGGAAGTGAATAATCGGACAGAATCAAATCCCAGGATTGATTCTGTACAGAATTCAGAAACTCGGCTTGGGTTTCCACGGGAGTAATGTCGCAGATTATGCCGGATTTGAACAGCGAGCTCTTTATGATCTCCTGGTCGTCTCGATTGTCCTCCAAATGGAGCACTCGAACGGCGACAGTTGTCCCGGGATCTGCGTCCGGGGACCTCCTATTCGTCTTCATATTGCTGTGATCAGTCTTCACGCGCCAGACCTCGGTGGAGGGTTAAAATCTATACCCGCGTAGATAGCCAACTCCTTGCGATCCG
>Ga0209004_1000171_pt1 | contig 15944 bp, 5 predicted proteins | sample TexAe_RefH0_M1_FD_187948 | JGI IMG/M metagenome (GOLD analysis project Ga0209004, IMG submission 187948) | Forest soil microbial communities from Davy Crockett National Forest, Groveton, Texas, USA - Texas A ecozone_RefH0_M1 (SPAdes) (version 2) | ecosystem: Environmental > Terrestrial > Soil >... | reverse complement strand
AACGAGCGATGGCAGCGGTTCCGGAAACCGGGTCAACCGTGAGAGTGAAGTCGTCACCCTCTTTCATGACAATCCCGTTGTACGTGACCTTGATGTAACGGCTGTCGTGTGGAACTAGGGCACCGATAAGCCCGGTTGACACCGACAAGTTGATGCTTCCATCGGAGTTATATGCTGCTCCATCGAGAGTCAATTGGGTGTCGCCGTAGCTCTCAGGGAGCCATGTGTTGTGAACGAATCCCTGATTGTTAAGAATCGCGGCTGATGTGCCATTCAACTGCTGGCTCTCACTGGATATGTAGTTCAACTTCTCGTTGACAACGAATTTGTTGTACGAGACCAGTATCTGCTGACCGTTCTGAATGCTGGTGCCGGTAGCCGTACCTGTCATGGTGGTGAGCGGCAGGTTGCCGGTTGTGAATGTAGCGGTGAAAGCTGTGCCGGTCGAGCCGGATACTGTCAACGTCTGACCATTCAAAATCGGGGCGAAAATAGGATTCGAAAGGTTCGTAAGGGTGACGGGTGCTCCGACACCGAAACGATTAACGGCGTTCACAGTCACCACGTTGTTCACAATCTCAATACTGGTGACAGGTACGCTCACTGAAAGTGGAATGATGCCGTATGCACGATAAGAGCCGGTGGCTACGATGTTGTAGTCAATGCCGAATCCATACAGAGTGGAAGAATCCGATGAGAGAACGGAGAGCACGTTACCGGGGTTTCCGTTCGTATCAACCGCGAGGTCCATGGCCGAGTCGATAGTGATGGCCTGTGTAAGCTGTGCCGTCACTGTCTTGGTCACTGGAGAACTAGAGGTAGTCGATACCTCCACATTGTCTCCAGCCTGATTTGAACCACCATCAAGCAAGAAGTCCGAAGTGTGGACGAGGTTGATGAGAGCCGTTGGCACCGTAGCAGTCAGGTTTGGCTGACCGATGACCGAGTTCACGGACACGATTGGCTGGAGAGCGGGGATGTCCGACAACGGGGACTGATAACGAGCCAGCAACTGGAATGTCGTGTTACCCGACTGCGTGGACAGGTTGGCAACCGCTGCCTTGTTGGTAGCGTTAACCCCATTGAGAACCAGCGGCACTGAGACTTGGGATAGAGTGTCACCGATTATCTGATAGGCGAGGTCATTTGGATTGAGAATGAGATAGCCGTTTACATTATCGAACTGAGCGCGTTCCAAGCCAAGATAGAAGCTGCCTGTCGAACGAGTCACAAGAAGCTGCACGCCCTGATAGAACGGGAAGGGGATGGCACTGAAGTTGGGAATCTGGAAACGCAGTGTCGTGGCACTAAACGAGCCGAGGGTGATGTAGGTAGTCGGGACTCCGTACGTTCCTGAATTCTGATATTGGAACGCAACGACTTCATCCTGCTCAGAGAAGCTGACACCACGTGTGTAGATGTCAACACAGCCGTATACGTGCTTCTGGCGAATGGGGTCCCAATCGCGAAGCATCTCCGTGTCACCAGCGGCCACGACTGTGGCTCCGATGATTCCGGGGGTGGCAAGAGCCGTGGTCAGATATCCGTTGCGTGTTCCTGAGTCCACTCCTGTAACGAGCCGATTCATGATACGAGCGGCGTAGGCAGAGTTGATTTCGTCATCTTGACCGAAGGCCGCAGAAGCGAGGTTAGTGACATACCAACCGCTTGGGACTCCAGTGGTTGCAGTGCGAATCGTTCCTGCACCAACGTTCGTCACACTGCCGGTGGACTGGCAAGAAGCGGGAACAGTTACAGACCACCATCCATTGATGGGGTTATAGAAGGTGCTGACAGAACTGAGAGCGAGACTGGCCGAGCCCGTCGTAGTGAAGTTAAGGGCCGGTGTTTGTGAATCTGCCACCGTAGAAACAATTAAGCCCTGCGTAAATGTAGTGGACGCCGTTGGCTGCACATAGGTGTAGAACGTAACAGCGGCGACGGAACTTGTAGCTCCAATGCGAGTGATACCCGCACGTTCACCGAGAACATCGAACTGCGTGTCAATGAAGGTTTGAGTGTCATTCGCGTTAATGCCATAAGCACGAGCAATCTGTTGCTTGATGGGCGATGTGTTGAACGGGTCGCTAAAGCCGTCCCCGTTTGCATCGTCCACTTGAGATAAGGCTGATACCGATTCACTGACACGAGCGAACCATTCACGGACGCTCATGTTGGAGAGTTCGATGGCAACCGGGTCAATCATGAGGTCGCGGAGTTCCGAACGAGGCGACAAGTCAAGGTTGGGGTAGTTGCGGTTGACCTGTGAAATCATTCGGCTGGCAATGTCTTCCTTGCGTTGGAGAGCGAGGAAGTCAGTGGGTGAAACCAGCTTCAGGTTCACGAACCCGCAAGTTAGCGGACCGCTCTGCTGAGACTCAAAGACCGCCTGAGTGGTCGGGTCTTGGACGACAGTCGAGAGCATGGCGTAGAAAATATCCGCACCACCTACATCGGTCTGCGGGATGTCAACGTAATTGAAGTTGTTCTGCTGAACCGTATCCACTGTCGTGGTAGTTTGCGTTCCAGCCGTGCCGTTGTATGAGACCGTCTCTTCGCTTGCCAACACGTTCACAGCACTGCGACTGAGTTGTGAAGGTGGAATGATGTCTCCGTACTGGACGAACACTGGGTTGAGTCCGTCTGGGTCAGTGGACAACATGATGCGGGTGCCCACGGTGCCGGGATACGTAGGTTGAGCCCACTCCACACGACAAACGGTTTGGGCCTTGTAAGAGCGCGTGGCCGATGGCGGACCAATGAGCGTGCCGGAGCCGGAAACCACTGGGATAATCCCGAACTTCAGTGTCGGAGTGATGGCGATGTACCCGATGTTCTTCCAAATCACGCCATAGTCGGTTGTCGAGAATCCGAGCGTCGTACTGAAATTTGGAATGGATGCACTGGAGGTTCCTGCGGTGGTGACAATCTGCACATAACCGTTCGGGTCTACCAGCCGGTAGCCGAGGGGATAGTTGTAATTGGCTTGCCAAGATGCAGCGGTAGGACTGTAGTTACGTCCGAGAATCTGAATAGTGATGTCGCCCTGTGTTGGGTCGAGAGCGATGGAGCCCGTGAATTGGTTTTGCCCATTCACCAATACCGGGGACTGGTTGTACGAAATCTGGTTGTAGGCCAAGACCTCTATCTGGCTGGTGTTCGCATCGGCCAAGATGATATAGGCCAGAACGGTGGTGTCGATAGAGATGACACTAGTCCCCTGTGTCGCTGCTGGTATCACAGGAGTGACTGGTGTGAGTGCCGTTAATGTAGTATTCGGTGTGGGCATTTTAACCTACTAGCTGAGTTGACGATGTGAGTGAGAAACTGACTGGTGTTGAGTTGGGTGGACCGTAAGAAGTCAGGTCTGCCGAAACTGCAACGGAGTTGGGGTCAACCACCACCGTCTGTAAATTGAGGATGTCCTTAAGCATTTCCTCCGGGGTAAGCGATTGCACGGTCCTCTGTGCCGACTGAATCGACTTAAGACTCTGAAGGGCGTTCATGACTTGGTTAGAGATATCCGCATCGGTGATATTCACGCCGAACTTCTTACCGATATAGTCCTTAATCTTGCAGGTGTACTGCGGATAGAAGGGGCAGCGTGAAGAGAGAACCATCTTCAGAACCCGCTGAACCATCTTATGGGTGTTTACCGTGTGGATAACCGAACCATTGCTGGCTGGCTTGATGTCATTCAACTGACCCGCTGTGCTGCACTTCAGGCAGTAATACTTCAACGTGATGTACGAAACCTCAATCAGCGGGGTGATGAATCTCACCGGCTTCTTGAAAACTATCTTGTAGAACTTGTCCGAGGTCTGCACGCGGTTGATATCCGTCACGATGTTGTATCCGTAGACGGGATGATTCGGAGAAACAAGCTGACCGCCGATGTAGACTTGCACCTGCGACTGACCGTTAATGGGCGCACGCATGTTCAAGCCCACGTTAGCGGCTAGGTGCAACGTTACAAAGTCTTCCCAGTCAACCACATACCTCTCAAACGACTGTTGATGGTCGCAGGGGGCTAACCGGACGTTGAAGTCATAGCTCATTAGCTTCCAACCGCTCCTTGTTCCTTAATCGCAATCGGCACAGATGGGTCGCTGTGGTTCATCAGGAATAGCTCGTACGGAGTTGGTGTATCTGCCTGATTCACACGGAAGTACGGTTGACCTTGGTACTGTGCGTTGCCGTTTACATCGTCTACTAGAACAGCCGCGTACTCCGGTTTTGCAAAATAACCGTTGATTTTTGCCAAGAGGGGTTGAAGTGTCTCGGGGTTGTCGTTACTCGTCGTGTTGGCTGGCTTAGTGAAGTCGTTGCTTTCCTGAGCCATGTCCTCGTTCTTTTCAATGAGACACCGTACTCGGTTCATATTGAAGACTGCTTCCTCATCCCGCTGGAGCATCTCCTTGAACCGGGTCTTGACCTTACTCATCATGACCATGGGCAGGTGGTCGTCATCATAGGGATAAGTGAAGTGTCCATTCGGCCCCGGAGCCCATAGAGTCTTCGAGAACGTAGGCGATAGCTGCTGGTCGTTCAGCGTGCTGTAGAACTGTTCGAGCACACCAGCAGACTTCCGTAGCTGTTGGGCTCGAATCTGGTAAAACAACGAGATGTTGGGAAAATTTCCCTGCCTTTGGTTCACCCACGCCTGAAAAGCATTCCACTGAGAAAGTGTGAAATGCCCCAAGAAGTTAAACGGTGGGTGGGTGTAGGCGTACTTGAAACCACTTGCCATAGTTCTTCGCTACCTCAAATATCCGGGGCCATGCCATCAAAAGCTCCCCGTAGTCCCTTATCAATTGACTTGGTACCGCATATTTAGAATTGGCCTCCAATGCCTCACACATCTTGCCCATCTCAAAGGCCACGTGCTCTGGATAGTTAGCCGCCCTCGAACGCATCTTTTCGACCAAGTTGAGTCTCCACTTGCGGTGAACCCAAGTGAGGTCCGATTCACTAAGTGCGATGAGGGTCTGTCCAAACATATCCAAGTCGGTCGGGTTTATCTCGCATAGCATCAGATAGATGAACTCAGCTAAGGGGAGATTGCCCACGTCCTTTAAGTCCGCATCCAAATCCGAAACCCGTTTAGGGGTATGCCACATCGCATAGTTCAGATAGCCACCACGACCACCTAAACAGTTCCGTAGCATTGTGGCGAAGAGAATATCTTCACCCCTGCCAGAGGGAAAGAAGGGCGGAAGAGAGAACTTTGGATTCACCCCCATGCTCATGCCGATACCGAGAATCCAGTTGGCTGTTTGCGGGTTCATACTCGTTCTGAGCACTTGTCGATTTCTAAGCGTGGCGTACATAGCTTCCGGAGAGGCCGCTACGTGTTCTTGGAAGTTGGGGTCGTTTGCAATGAACGGCATGTATGCATTGGTCAGACCGCTGTCTCCAATAGAACCACCGACCGTCAGTGCGACTTCTGGAAAAAGTTGTTCGTGCTTCGCGATGAAGTCCTCGTCAACGAGTGTGGATTCATCAACGCCATCAATCCGCCATTCCTCTTGAAAAATGAAGTTGGATGAGGCTGTCCGTTGAACCTCGTCGCTACGATTTGGGACATCAGCGAACTTACAAACCATGTCATCATCAATCATGATGAGGGGTTCGTTAGGGCACATGAGCATTAGGAAATTTCTCATTGCCCCAATCGAGATGTCTGTTTTTCCAAGAGCGAATCGAAGGGCTGAAGCGTGACCGGACTCTTTCGCGAGTACAGCACTGAAGATTCCAATCATGTCTCTGTTGAAATAGCGGGATTTGACTCCGACCTCATGGAGAGCAAGGAAGTTTTCTCTTGCTTCCTTCACATCCGAATCATCGGCGACGAGGAACTTAACCCCTCTTCCGAAAAGCTTGGCGTTATCTCGAAGGCTTTCAAGACAGCGGCGGAAAGCCGCTGTCCTGTTTTTTGTTAGAATCCCCAAAGTCGTCATTTTTACTTGACGCCCCCACCACCGTACGTGATGTTGTGAGTGTAGATTCTCTTCTCGGGCTTCACACCAGCAGCAAAGTTCTCACCACCGATGTAGAGACGAGCCACGGGACGCTTGCCGACACACTGGGTCTCAACGAGCATAGACCACTCAATGTTGCCCTCAATGTTGGTGAGGACCGTCATGCCGGAACGAATCTGACAAGCGAGATAAGCCAAGTCTTCTGGGCTCTCACCCGCGATGTAGGACTCGATAACTTCCCTTGTCGGTACCGGGGTTGTCTCTGAGACGATGACCTCGGCTCCGTTTTCAGCCGTGAAGCGGTAGCAGATTTCATCACTGAAATCCATCCACTGAATCGGGAGCTTCTTCTCAACGAGAGTTGGAATTGGCCCTTCACCCTCGAAGATAATGGCATCGAGTTCCGTGCCCAAGTCAACGTCCGCCACCTGATACGTCGGGAGGACGAACATGTCAACCGCAGGGCATCCGCCACCACCACCACCGGAGGAGGCGAGGACGTAAACCGTGGTTGATGTGTAACTGCAAGTCAACCCGCTGACGTTATCTGTCGCATTGAATCCGAGGTTGCTTCCCGGAGAACTGCTGATATAGAAGTTCGGGTTAAACGTCAATGTGAATGTTTGCAGATATCCGCTGGCTCCCCCGATTGTGGCTGGTGAGGAAGACTGTAATACACCCGCACCGATGACAACCTGTGAAGACGAACCACTGACCTGAGAGAAGAAGTTCAGGCTGACTGAATCGTTACCACCAGTTGTGAACACCTGACCTGTGACGGTCATAGATGTCGTCAAGCTGGAAATTGAAGGACCAGCCGGGACCGATGAGAAACTCTGGGCCGAAGGCGGTACGAACGATGTTCCATTGGCCGTAATGGTGCCAACGACGCCGCTGATGTACGTCACCGTATTTGTCACGAAGCTGTTTCCACTCAGGTACGTGAGTGTGCCATTGACCGTCAAGTTTACGTTGAGGGTCTGGTTTGTCGTAGCAACCGGAGCAGTGAAGGGTACGTTCCATCCGGTGAGCCAACCACCTGAGTCAAGCACTGCAACCGGGGTTCCGGTCGATGTGGCTCCTGTGATTGAGCATGAACAGTTGACCGTGTTTCCCGTGTTCAAGGCACCCTGTTGTTCAGGGGAGAAAGCCTTGTTGAGAGAAATAGACAGTGTGTTGCTTCCACCGTTTGCCGAGATGGTCGTCGGCGAGATGGAGGAAACGGAAGGCTTATTCATGTAGTCAACTTCGAAGTTGAACGAGGTCCCGCCTTGCGAACCGGAGGGGACGAATACATCGAAGGATTGGTTCGCGTTGTTGTACCAAGCGATGTCATCCGCCGTAACAATGAGGCTGGTTGAATTCACTCGTGATGTGCTGTTCGGGTTGGCTGTGTTGCCGTTGTAATTCAACGTGAAGTTTGTGCCGTCAAAGCCGACCGAGAACAACCCCTGATACGCTGTGTTGTCCGCCGAGGATAGTCCGAATACAGCCGGAGCCGCCGCAGTTTTGTTCACTGCGTTGCCGTTGTAGCTCTGGAAATTGAACACATTATTTGTCGGGTCGTTGTACAGATAGAGCGTTCCCGCTGTGCCCTCCAGAACCGGGGCGTAGCTCTGCTGAGCAAACGTGATGCCCGAGATATTCACCGTCAGTGTGATGGGTTGATTTGCAATCTGAAGATTGGTGGCACCACCAGCCGGGGTGATTGTCAGGTTGCCGCTTGGGCTGCTCGAAGGAGGAGCCGAGATAAGCGTGACCGGAGCGAGTTCTGCTGAGTTGGCCGTGACGTGAAGAACGCGACCACTGTGGTACCAGTAATCCCAGTTCAATTCGATTGGGTAGACGCCAGCCTGTGGGAAGTTAACCACGTTGGTGCCGGTGCCGATGACTCCACCAGAACCGCTGCTGAGACATGGAGCACTAAGCAACGGATAGTTGCTGTTGGCTGTTGCTGTCTGACCAACACAACCTGTATACGTGCCCTTGCCCGACCAAGTTGGGATTGCACCCGTGGTGGAAGTGCCGATGCCCCACATCGCCGAGTCCTTGTAGGTCATCGTCAACGTGTAGTTGCCCGGAGCCGGAACAAGGATGTTTCCGAGGATGATGCAGTTGAAGTTCTGTGTGTATGGAGGCCAGCTTACGGAACTCACCGGGGAGCCAGCGGAGTTGAAGGTTGACCATACTGGGTCGGCACTGTTGCCCACACCACTTACATAGGCGTCCCACGCGAGAGAGTTGTTGGTGTGAGACTGCACACCGGACGATGTGATGTTACGCGGCGTGCCGCTGCCGGTGCTGCCCCAAATGTATGCCGATACTGGACCGGAGGTTGGCGAGTCACCCCATGCGTAGCAGGTGACGGTGCTGCCAATCTGGATGCTGCCGTTGCTCGATTGCCAGTTGACCTGAGCCGTGTTGGATGTATAGGACGAGCCCTGAATAGTCGCTGTCCCTTGAACTGTGTCGGTGCCACCATTCGTACCTGTGTAGGTGAACGAAGCCGAGCCAGAGCCGGTGGCGGGGTTAACCCCGACGCTCACCGTCTTGGTTTGGGGGTTCGCACCACCAATCGTTATTGTTACTGTCTCGTACTGAAGTGACATAAGTCAGAATCCTCTTAGCTGGTAAGTTTCATTGGGAACGCATTGGTAGCCGCCACACGCATAGTGCCATCGCCATAGACCTTCCACTTGAAGGTTCCGGTAGAACTTACACCGGAATCGGTTACGGTGATGCCGAATGTGTTGTCGCCGATAGCCCCCGAGGAGAACGGTCCGGAGATACGGATGTGTGCGATGCCACCCGAGAGTGAGTCAACGCTTGCCGTAAATCCGGCGTTGCTGATGGTGATACCAGACAGCAGTGTCGCCGAGTTGGTTGTAACCACGCCTGTTGCCACAACGTAGAAGGAGTAGTTAGGACGTGGGCTGATTGAATCGGTGGAACCCAAATCCACATAACCGAGGTAATTGGTGGATGTGCTGTCCGTGTAATCCACACCAGTCAGCAGGTTAAGACCGCTTGCCACTGTCATGTTCAACGACTTCAGCACGGTGGTGCCGATGTTGTCTCGCAGGAAGAAGGTAATCGTGTTGTTGAAACCTACCTGAGTCGTAGTTCCGGAGATGACGCCCGTAATTGCATTCAACGTCAATCCGGTCGGAAGCTGAGCCGGGGAGTTGGAAGCAACACCCCAACTGTATGGGGGCGTGCCGCCCGTACCGGCCATTGTGAAGCTGTACGCACGACCTGCTGTTACTGGGCTCAACGCAGTGGTGGTAATGACGAGACCCGAAGGCTGAACAATCAGGTTCAGAGCCGCCTGTGCAAGCGGGGCCAACGGGTAGGTGTCACCTAAGCTATCCGTGACTTGGAAAGTCGGAGTGCTGTTGTACGTGGCCCCGGTCGAACCAGAGATAACACCCGATGACGAGAGCGAGTAGCCACTCGGCAATGTGCCTGAGGCGAGACTCCACGTGAACGGTGTGTTGTATCCCGTTGCTGTCAACGTCGCAGAATAGCTTCCACCGACCGTACCGTTAGGCAAGGACGTGGTGGTGATTTTGAGACTGGAAGTAGTGGTCAACAACACGAACGCTTGAGCCTGTTGTCCTGTTGAGTCAACCGCCGTGACCTTCACGGAGTAGTTGGTCAACAGGGCAGTGGAGGTACCGGAGATGTAAGCCGTGGTGCCATTGTCCGCCGAGTTCGCCTGAAGGGTGAGTCCGGTTGGAAGTGGGTTAGGGCTGTCCGGTGAAACCTGCCATGTGTTCGGTGTGGTGAAAGTTCCGAATGCGCGGAGAAGACCCTGATACGGGGCTCCACGGTCAACCGGGCCGACACCGGAGGTATCAATAAGCATACCCGAGGCCGCACCAGTCTGAAGCTGGTAGGTCTTGGTGTCTGTGTGGCCGCTACCACCGATGGTATCCACAGCCTGAACCGAGATGCTCTGGCTATAGCTTGTGGACGTTACACCGGAGAAGATACCTGTGGATGTGTTGAACGTGATACCCGAAGGCAACGTCGGGCTTCCGGGGAGAGACCACGTGTAAGGTGGCACGCCGCCTGTTGCCGTCATCGCGTAGGAGTAGTTCTGCCCCTCATTGATTTTCGGTAGCGTCACTGTCGTGATTTGAACGTTGTTGTTAATTGCCAGCAACAGAATCGCGGAGGTCTGAACATTCAGCGAATCGGTCAAGTCAATGACAAGGTTCTGCGAGTAGGAGGACGCAGTTGGCGTGCCCGAGAGCAGACCTGCCGAGTTGAGCGTCATGCCTGAAGGCAAAGCCGGAGAGGTTGCATCCAAACTCCATGTGTATGGAGCCGTTCCACCGAATCCTTGAAGCACGAAGCCACTGCCGTTGTACGGCTGGTTGGTGACCGCTTGCGGAAGTGAAGACGTGAGGATGACGAGCGGGTTGATGTAGTTGACAATCAGACGGTGATAGAGGAATCCACTCTGCCCATTTTGGTTTGTCACACGGAACCATAGGTCGAAGTAACCCGCCTCGGTCGGTGTGCCGGTGAGAGAAACGAAAGTTCCAGTTGGGTCAACCGCGAGAGACAGACCGAATGGAAGACGGCCACGGTACACACTTGCCGTCGTCAAGCGAACAGCCGAAGATGAACCGATGGTGCCATTGTAAGTCTGTTGGACATTGCCGATGGTGAGGTTGTCCTGTAGCAGGAAGGCCCCCGCCTGAGTGTCCCATGTAATGTTGATTGTGGCGTGAACCACACCCAAGGAATCGTAGTATTCGATGGTGCTTTGGTTCGTAGCGATACCTACGAGTGTGCCGTAGATGAGTGCGGTGTTCGCGTCAAGAGATAGGCCGGGAGGGAGAGAAGACCCCGCCTTCACACGGGCATATAGTCCGGTGTTTTTAGAAACTGTAGGAGAGTTAACCCAAGGCTTCAAGGGGTTGAGGCCAACAAAATCCCCAACGATGTAAGGACGTGTGTAGCACTGGACATCTCCGATGTCCGCACTGACGGCACTGTTGTCATGTGCCAGTAATGTGTACTCACGAGTGATGGTTGCAACTTGGTTGCTACCTTGAAGAATCGGAAGCTGAACGTAAATCTGGCTGTTAGAGAAAGTCGCCGGAGGTCCCGATACCGATACCACGTTGTTGATGCCATCCACAGTTAAGGTCAATCCGTTGCTCAGCGTGGTCGTTGTCGAACTGATGGTATACCCGGAGAGACTTCCCAGAATGGGCAGTACAACACTGGTCGTGTCCCCCGAACCCCAGTAGTGGTCGAAGGAGAATTGGTCGATGAAAACATTACTTACGGGCTCGTCAGCCAGATAGTTGAAGGTCTGAGTAAGCACGGAAGAGTTGCTGTCCGTGAGAGACAGGGTGAAGTTGTTAACTCCGGTTTTCTGTGGTGGAACAGTGACGATGATTTCAACTTGTCCATCCACCAACGAGTACACCTGAGAAGAGGCTGACTCAATCTGAAGGACCTTAGAAGTCACGTTGTTCAGCGAGTCTGTCGCCTGTATACCGACTGTCCAAATGCCGTAGTTGCCAAGGGTAAAGTTAAGTGTGCTGCCCGTGAGAACAACGCCGGGAAGAGTTGTGACCGATGGCAGGAGAGCCCAAGTAACTGTGCCACTACCGCCACTGCTGCTCAGTGCAATGCTTTGCACCGAGGGGAAACTGGCCGGGTTGAAACTCTGATTCTGATTCAGGATTGTGAATAGAGTAGGGTCAACCACAAGAACGCTGATAACCGAACTGGCGTGGTTTCCCACGTTGTCAGTGATGATAACGTGAACCGTGTAAGCTCCGGGGCTCAGCGATGTAGCGTCAATCGTCAACACCGAACCCGCGATACTGAACGTACCATTCGGTAGTGATGTCTGAGGGTCAGAGGAGGGGGCCACGAAAGTATAAGGTGGCGTGCCCCCGGCTCCGACTAACTGCGCTGTTGTGATATTTGACATCCGTTTCCTCTTTAACTGCTGATAACTACGTTCACGTGCTGAGTGGAGGTTGCGATAATTCCCTTACTATCAACAACTCGCAGGGCAACCGCGATGGCGTAAGTACCCACTGTTGGGGCACTAGCCAAGTTCGTGGCCGTCACATTGTAAGTACCACTCGGGGTAAGTGTCTGGTTAACATCCGCCACACTAGCGGTTGTGTTAGTCTCATTTAAGTTAAACGCCAACACACGCTTGGAAGGTGAATTCTGGACGAAGGTTCCCAGACCACCCGGCAGGGTCACCGAGTCCACATAGTAGCTGTACGGTGCGTGTCCCAGTTGCGGGGTTGACATCAAACTGTTCATCACGATGGAACCAAGCTGCGGTTCTGGAGGCGATGAAGCCGAGATGTTCCACGTGTAATCCGAGAACGCCACGGTGATGAAGGTCTGTGCCACAATCGTAACCTGAAGCTGACCTGTGACGTTGATGGTGTTCGAAGCACTGTCACTGATTGTCATCGAGACATTGCAGTTGTACGGCGTGGTGCTTGCCGCAAACTGACTGATGGTAATCTGCAACTTTGCGTTGGCCGTTCCGTTATTGACCGTCGTGAAGCGAGAGTCACTGACACCCGTGATGTTGATGGAGTAGGGCGGAGCACCACCAGAGATGGTTACTGGAGCCGCCATCGTCTGCGTGACCGTGTACTCGCTCACGCTGTAAGGTACTGTGCTTCCGGCAGCAGAGAGCGACGGGTAAACTTCCGTGATAACCAGTGAGTCGGGGAACGCGACATTGTTGAACGTCAACGTGTCCGAACCCGGTCCGGTAGGCAGGTAGTCGTAGGCCATTGTGAAGCCATCCGCTGTGACATTGCTGTTGCCTGTGGTAGGCTGACCGCCGATGCTGAGACCCGGAGCACCGATTTGAGCGGACCCCAGTGTGTTCTGCAACAGAGGTAGACTTGCATCACCCGGCTGGAATCCTGTGTACTGGGCTGTGATGATTGCGTTGTTGTTAACCACGCGGTACTGAGTACCGATAACCGCCGTCGCACCGAAGTGTGAAGGTGCGGTGATGACTGCCGCCTGAGCCTTGATGACGAGACTTACCGTGACGTTCGCCGTCGTGCCGAAGGTGGCCGAGGTTGCGGTGAAGGTGATATTGGAACCCGATGAAGTCTGGGTCGGTGTGCCCTGCAAGTAGACGCGGTTGCCCGGAGCCGAAGACAGAGTGATTCCTGCCGGTAGCCCGGTTGCCGTCCAGTTCGCCACAAGGTCGGATTCCACATAGTAAGTGTTCGCCGGGAGAGCACGATTCACATACACGTAAGCCGGGATGGTGTTAGACAGAATGTGGATAGCCTGAGTCGTGGACTGCACAATCTTGACCGGGATGTCCACTGAAGCCGACTGCACACCATTCTTGTCGGTGGCGATGAGGATTACATCATAGTGAGATGTTCCGGTGTTCACAGCCGTAGTTGCCGATGCAAAAGCCGGAAGGCTGGAGATGGCTACTCCGGTTGTGATTCCGGGGAGAGTTGTGCCACTCTGCACAGTGAAGGCGTAAGGACTTGTACCGCCTTCAGCGATGAGAGGATATGCCCAACTGTAACTTCCGATGGCATCCGGAACGAGCGTGTTCAAGTCGAGGTCCAGCGTGTCCTCAAAGAGGATTGCTACGACCGGCGATGCGACCCCGCCACCACCAACCTTGAGACCGAAACGCTGAGCGCAAGAGACGGTAGCGTTCGATGGGTTGAGGATGCCTGAAATCTGAAGCTCGAAGCTGGAGCTACCGTTAGCCGATGGCGTGCCTTCAATGAACACTGCGCAATCAACACCCGTCGTGCTGAACAAGGAGTTTCCAGTGACCGTGGTAAGACCAGCCGGGAGAGCACCGTTGAGGATGTCTACAACTGCTGGAGTCGCCCCGTTGCTCAACTTGAGCGTGCCGTTGTCGAGAAGCACCATGCAGTAATACTGACCAGCACCCGGAGTGTAAGGTGTGCTGGCAACTGGGTCAGGGAATCCACTCGGCAAGGCGACATAGTTAAGTGGGTTAGTCGGTGAACCACCGATGAACTTGTAAGGTGCAATTGTGTATTCACCCGCACCCTGCTGCTGTGTCGTGATGTTGAGTAGCTTGGAGCCGATGTGTCCAACCGTGTCGATGACCTTGATGGTGACTTGGTATGTTCCATCGGCTGTCGGAGAAGCCACAAGCAGTGGACCGTAGCACACAGCACCGGGAAGGGTGTTGTTCGCTGTTGGGTCAACGTAGAATTTGTAGCTCTGAGCCGTGTTCAAACCAGCACTCGATGGCACACCACCCGTCGCACCCAATGTGAGAGCGATGTTGTTCGGGTAGCTCTGTGGATAGAAAGTCGTGTCCGTGTTGATGACGGTGAGTGTAGCCGGTGTGACACCAGCGACCACCGCAACCTCAGTCGGGTTGACAATCGACAGACCCGTACCCACAACACCGTTGTCGGTGAAGCTGGTGAGAGTGTACGGAGACTGTCCACCAAAAACCGGAACGGTGAGTTTGAATTGCTCACCGGCAACAATCGTCGGCTGGTTGAGCACACCGTACTGGAGCGTGGCTGGATTGAGAGCGATAGTGTAGTTCTGCGAAGCCTTAGCCCCGATAGCGTCTGTGACTTGCACCGTGAAAGTGAAACTCTTGGTGAAGTCCGTGGTCGAGTTGTAAGTGCAAGGTACACCACCCATGGTTCCGGAACTCGGGTCGATGCTGATACCAATTGGAACCTGACCAGCAACAATCGCCCATGTGTAAGGAGCCAAGCCGCCCGTGTTCTGAACAACCAGAGGCTGAGGGTTGCTTGGGTTGGTGTAGTTTTCGTACGACAAACCAACCGTGGCCGCTGGCAGACTTGTGGTGGAGATTGCCAAGTCAGTTGGAATCGTGAATGTGATAGTTGTCTCGGCGATGTAAGCAGGGCTGCTGCTGTCCATGACGGCGAAGTTCACCGTGAACGCACCAAGTTGAGTTGGTGTGCCGCTGATGGTTCCGTCGATGTTCATCTTCAGTCCCGGTGGGAGACCTTCAGAGTACCAACTGTAGTTCGTCAGACCACCCGTTGCTTGCATCTTGAATTCCTGCATCGGCTTTCCGACGTAGGAGTTGGATGGAAGCGTTGTGGTCGTAATGTTCACCGGAATGGCCGAAGTGTTTGCATTGGTTTCAAGGATGTAAACCGGCGTGATGAGTTCCTTGGCATGAGGACGGCCCATCATTGGGAATACGTCGATAGCCATGGTCGAAAGCAACGAACTTGCGTTCGAGAAACGCGACGTGGCAATCATCAACTTGAGTTCGTTGGTGATGGTGTCACGAGCGATGGAACGGATGACGACCTCATAAGGCTGAGGCGTGACAGTTCCGGTTGAGGCGTCAGTGATTTCGAACCCGGCTTCACCACCAATACCGAGTGTGCCAGTCAAGGCACCTTGTGCGGCTGCGGCAGGGTTGAACTGCTGGTCTACCACGTAAATCTGCTGTGTCAACTGACGACGAAGCTTGACGGGCGGGTTTGCAGTTCCGAAATCATTCTGCGTTTGAATGATGATGTTCTGAGCACCGGGCGTGTTGAACGACTTCGCCACGGAGCGGGTGCTGAGAGGCAACCACCCGGTTGAAGTGTTGTCCGGGAACGAAACCTGCCACGCACTGGCCCCGGCATAGTTAGCATTGAGCGTGATGGTGAGCGTCTGTCCCAACAGGATGTTGGTGTTGTCCAGTGTCACGTTCGAAGCCTGTAGAGAGGTTGGGAACGTGTGGTTGGTATCCCATGGATTTGAATCCAGAGCAACCGTGAAGTTGGACGACAGAGCCGTCATGTTCATGGAGAAGTCGCCACTCGTGAGAGCCTCTTCGAATACACGAGCAGATGCTGTGCCCCCATTTTCAAGACCGTCAGTGAAGACAACCACCGGGGTGCCTGTCGGCGGGGATGCGAGGCTGATGTTCCAGCCCTTGTAGGCAGCGTA
>Ga0209004_1000170_pt1 | contig 15994 bp, 15 predicted proteins | sample TexAe_RefH0_M1_FD_187948 | JGI IMG/M metagenome (GOLD analysis project Ga0209004, IMG submission 187948) | Forest soil microbial communities from Davy Crockett National Forest, Groveton, Texas, USA - Texas A ecozone_RefH0_M1 (SPAdes) (version 2) | ecosystem: Environmental > Terrestrial > Soil >... | reverse complement strand
ATCGTCACCGGCTCCTGCGAAACATTCTTGAATTCCACCACGAGTTTTCCGTCCGTCGGCGTGTACTTCCCCGTCGCCCCCGTCGCCGCAGAGAAGGAGGGCCGGCGCAAGGTGCCGCTCATCGGGGTCATCTGCACGCAATCCATGGTGCACTTCTTCGGCTGAACGGGCGTCCATTCAATCTCCACGGGCTTGGCACTTTCCACCTGAGCCGTGTACGCCTCGCCCGGCTTCAGCACCACACCCGAGCGGATCGGGACGTGCTTCACGGCACCATAGACGCTGCCCGTGCAGAGGATCGTTAAACACAAGATCGAGCGGAGCATGCCCGAAATTATACCTTCAGGTTTTGTGCGCGATGCGGGTCTGGCGGCAAAAAGGCGTGATCGGCTCCCGAAGTCGTCATAGACCGGTCCTTGTCTCTCCAGCCGCGCCCCTGTTGCCCGCTCCCCGGCTTCTGTCACGTTACCTCGGTGAGTACCCAACCCCTCTCAGTCCCCTTTTTTTTGTCCCTGAACCCACGTAGACTCTGGACTACACACCTAGGATTGAGGTCCTGAAATGAGCAAGCCCCGTTGGATGGGTTTTGGGATGGCACTTTTGTATCTGGCGTCCTCAGCGAGTGCGGTTTATGCGCAGAAGCTGGATGTGAGTGTGCTCTACCGGCAGGACAGCGATGTCAACTACTTTGCCGTGATTCCCGGATATATCAGCGCAACCACCGAAGGCGGTCCCGACTGCTCACTCGATCCAATGTCCGCAGAGTGCTCCGGCACAGCGCGGGCTGGCTCCAATACCGCGCCGGGTGACGTGACCTACAACGTAGTGGGGACCACATTGTCACTGCTGCTGCCAGACGGAAGAGTTGCGCTGGTCAACTGCGTCAACAAGTATTCGTCCAAAGGCAACTACATCAACCGCCGCAGCTGCGGAATGCCTCTCGTCGAGCACGTACAGGCGGAATTCAACGGTAAGACCGCGAAACTGAAGTGGCTCGTTGGGACCGACGGCAAGATCGAAACTGAAACTTACAGAATTGTCGCTCTGCTGGACAAGCAGTTAATCGCGAAACGCTGAGCCCTGAGCTACCCGCATCCCACGTGGAGGATTGTTGTCATTGCTCCCGTGCGCCATTGAACGCGAAAACAAGACCGCTTAAGCGGTCGCTCCGTGCTACCCTATCTCCGCGATTTCATGCAACGGAGTTCTGAATGCTGACTAATCGTTCCGTTCCTCCCTGTACAGTCATCCCCGTCCTTATCTATCCGGACCCCTCGGCCGCGGCAGAATGGCTTGCAGCTGCATTCGGTTTTACAGTGCGGCTGCGGATTGCCAACCACCGTATCCAGATGCGTGCCGGCGAGGGATGCTTCACCATCGCCGAAGGCGATGTGGTGCCCAATCGCTCGCATATCATCCAGGTGCGTGTGGAAGATGCCCTCGTGCACTGCGAACGCGCGCGGAAACATGGAGCTATCATCCTCACCGAGCCCGCGGACCAGATGTATGGCGAACGTCAGTACAACGCGAAGGACTTCCATGGGCACCACTGGGACTTTACGCAGACTCTCGCGGATATCGAACCTGAGAGCTGGGGCGGGACTTCAGTCAATCTAACCTGAAGGCTGGTTGCAATCAAAACTCTTAGTAGTGATTGACCTTCGGATAGGTGGCACGTTCGTGGTACTCGGGCATCAACAGGTTGTATTTACTGTGCCTCGTCAAGTCGGGTGTACTAACACCAATTAGCCGGGGGCCCCAGAAACGGGGGACCCTCGTCACCCGCCCGCTGTCGTGGGTTTCCCAAGGGAGTAGTCGATGAAAGCACGCATCCTGTTTTACTTTGCCGCCGTAGTTGCCTTGGTTCTCATTCTTGCTTCTGTACCGTCGCACGCCACCGAACGCCGCGACCCACTCATCATTCAGGACACTTCGCAGACGCAGACCGCAAAATCTTCCAGCCCGGCACACGCGACGGCATCGGCCAAAAGGCCAATGCAGAGCAGTCCCCGCAAGCCGAAGACGGCCAACACAGCGGGCGAAAAGAGCAGCCATCAGGGAGTAAATCCCCTGTTCGAAGCGAAGGACAAGTCTGTTGCCAAGAAGAACTCGCCCGGCCCCAGCAAGAGCACAAGCAGCACGGAGAATGGCACAGGAACAAGCAAGGTCGCTGAATAGCGACTTCTCCTCTTGGCGTTGTTGCCTTCTCCGGATCTGTAAGCGCCAGGGTGGACGCATCTGGTTCCGGTCACACCGCGCGTACTTTCCATATCGCTTTTCAAACCGCTCGTTCTCCATGAGTTCGTGACACTAGGGACGAACGAAGTCCTCGAAGCAATCGTCGCAGAGTGCCGTCACGCGCTCCTACTTCTGCGGCTTATCGAAAGGCTGTTTGTTAGTGATACGCGGCCGGTTCTCGGCTTGCAATTGCTTGCTCACTTCTTCGACTTCGCGGAAGACGCGCAGCAGATTGCCGCCTAATACTTTGCGGCAGTCTTCGGCGGAGTAGCCGCGCTCCATCAGTGCAGCGGTGATTTTGGGGATATCGGCGGGTGAGTCGATGCCTTCGGGAAGCTGGCCATTCACTCCGTCGAAGTCCGAGCCGAGGCCGACGTGATCAACTCCAGCGACCTTGGCGATGTGATCGATGTGGTCAACGAGCATCGACAGCGGCGGGCGCGGGATACGGTCGGCATATTGGCGCTGAAGCTTTTCGATCTCGGAGTCCGGTGCTTCCTTCCCTTCAGCCTTGTATTTGTCTTTAAGGGCCTGCACAGCTTTGTCGACTTCAGGCTGTTGCGCTTTCTGCGCATCCCGATACTGCTGCGAGATGAACGCCGAGTAGAAGTTGACTTGAACCACGCCACCCTTGGATCCTGGACCGCCTGAGTTGGCCACGGCGCGCAGCATGTCGTCCGTCATGTTGCGAGGAGCATCCGTAAGAGCACGCGCGGCCGAGTGCGAAGCAATGACGGGAGCACGCGTGATGATGAGCGTGCGATAGAAGGTGCGATCGGAGACGTGAGAGATGTCGACCATCATGCCGAGACGGTTCATCTCGTAGACCACGTCTTTGCCGAATTCGGTCAGGCCTTCTTTTGTATGCGGGACGGCAGCATCGTTGATGTCGCCGGAAGAGTCAGCCCATCCATTGGAGTTCGACCAGGTCAGCGTCATATAGCGAACGCCGAGTGCATAGTACTGACGAAGCAGCGCAAGTGAGTCCTCGATCGAGTGTCCACCCTCAATGCCCATCAAGGCGGCGATCTTGTGCTCGCGGTGGGCAAGTTCGATGCCCTCGGGTGAGGTGACGAACATCATCTTGTCAGAATACTTCGCGACCTGCTGTTTTACGCCGTCGATGAGGATGAGAGTGCGGCGGGCAAACTGTCCTTTGTTCGGTCCGGGATCGACCCAGATGGAGAAGAACTCCGCGCCCAGATTGCCTTTCTGCGCGGACTCAAGGTTCCAGTTGCCGCCGTTGAGCGGATCGGCGAGGTCGTAGTTCTCGTCGACAAAGCGCTGCGGTGTATCGGCGTGGGTATCGATCACAATGGCGGAGCGTTCGACTTGTTCGGGGGTAAGTTTTGTCGTCATCTTCTGAGGGAGCTGGGATGGAGTTTGTGCGTACAACATGGCCGGCACCGCGACCATCAGGGAGGCAAGTAAAGCACGAGTCCGCATAGGCTTGGGATGAGTGTACTAAGGAACAGGGATTAGGGAACAGGGATTACGGAGTCGCGAAGCAAAACGGCCGCTGCAGGTGTGCGGCGGCCGATCAGGATACACGTGTTGATGAAAGCCGAGGGTTAGCGGTGATTGTGGTTGGCAGCTTCGGCCGCGGCCTTCAGTTCACGATTGGCCTGGTCGAGCAGATCCTTGGCTTTCTGCGCATGGCCGTCCATGTCCCACTCGTTAGCCTGCTGAGCTGCAACGATCTTGTTGTAGGCCTGGTCGCAGAGACGCTGTGCGGCGGCAATATTGGGGTGGCGTGCGCCGCTGACGTTGCGCTCAGGCGGGCCTTGCGCGATGGTGATGCCAGCAGTGACCAGACTAAGGCCCATGATGCTGCCTGCTATCCATTGGTGTGCAAGTTTCATAGAAGATCCTCCGCCGAGAAAATTACCAGACGAATGTCAACGTTGCACAACAGAAAAGAGGCGAATGTGATGACTTTGGGAATGGTTCCTCAGGACCGAAGCGACCTTCCCGCACATTGATGGATGAGGCAGGTAAAACGCTCTTATCAGGAACCGGTCTTTGGAACCTTAGGCATCAGATTCCCCGCGGTTTGACTTCTGGCAGGCTACCGATTGGTAACGTCGGATAAGCTCGGAAACGGTGGATTTTTGTGTTGCCAAAGGAACGGAAGTGCTAAAATTCACCCCAAATCAATGCTTATTTGCGCCGAAAGGGGTTCACGGTGATTCGCTTTTTTCGCCACCTGTCCGTACTGGCTGCTCTTGCCGCTCTTGTGTTTGGTTCCTCGCTGCGTTTGGGAGGCCAGAGCGCAGATTTACCCGATAGCGCCCCAATAGCCACCATCGGTGCCGGATCAACCGTAGCGGTCAACGTTGATGTCATTCTTCCCGCAAATCAGGGAACCATCTATTTCCAGAACGGCGCGGTCACTACCTGGGAGCAGATCGACAAGAAAACTCCGAGCTGTCGGCTATCGGCGGTGGAGAGCCCCGTGGTGCGACGCCTGGTGCCGGGACGCAAAATCGTCATCACCGGGACGCGCCAGAACAACGCCAGTGTGAACTTCTACGGCGACGTTCTTCAGTTTGAAGAGGACGCGACGGTAGGCGAGTTGCAATGCGCACCAGGACACAAGGGGTCTATGTCGATCGGTGAACTGAAGCAGGTTTTCGGCGGAATGTTTTCGCTGATCCAGGCACCGCCGATCGTCGGCTAAAAGGGACTCAAAGTTCCGCATTCATCAATGTGAATGGGCAGGCCCGGCTTTGTGCCGGGCTTGCTTTTTGTCGTGTTGAGAGCTTCGGACTGGGAATGATTGAGTGATGCAGGCTCAAAGCGGATTCGGTTTCTCGTCCGAGCTCGAAATGCAATCCCTGACAATACCCGATTTGCCTATTGTTCTGACGTAAAAGGAGAAGCGGGCAGGCCTTCTCCATTGAAGAGATTGCACTGAGGGCTGTTGGCCCAGCCATAGCGCACATATACAGGAGTAGAGACGTCAGGGCTGGATGCGACGACCGTTGCGCCATCGATGGTTGCGGTGGCAGGCACCCACTTGCCGTCTTTACCTGCGATTTCAAAACCGGTGATTGCGCTTCCTTTAGCCGTCAGTCCCTGCCCGTGATCAAACCATGCGCGAATCAAATTTCCCTCGGGCGTGGCCTGGCGGAACATGGGGCCGAAATACTCTATGGTTTCGCCGTAGCTCAGGGCGCGAGCTGCACGAGCCAGGCGCAGCCCCACGTCAACCTTATCGGTGGGATGGACGTCGGCGGGATTGCCAATGTCGATGGTGACGGCCATGGCGGTGTTGCGCATGGCAAGGGTACGCATCTGCTGCTCGCGGAGCGTAGCCCAGTCTTCAGCCAGCGTCGAAGTGAAGTTGGCGATTTGCACGTACAAGAATGGGAAGTCCCCCACACCCCACTCATGGCGCCAGTCTTCAATCAGTGTGCGCATGATTCGGTCGTAGGAGTGAACACGCGCGAGGGCGCTATTGCTCTCGCCCTGGTACCAGAGGACGCCGCGGATGGGCAAAGGCGTCAACGGCGCGATCATGCCGTTCCACAAGAGGCCCGGTCCCCAGCTATTCAGCGGCGGATGCCATGGGAACTGCGGGATAGGCTTGCCTGCGGCCTTGGCTTCGGCAATCTGGCGCTGTTCATCCTTCTCTTCGGCGACAGCATCAGCGGCTTTTTCGGTCATCTTTCCGCGAGCCACGAATATTGGCGCGAGCGAAGCATCTTCGCCAAGGGCGGTTAGCCGGACCCATGCCTCCCCGACGGTCCCGCCCCACGTGGCGTCAACCAAGCCAATCGTGACGTGCTCACGCGAGGCGATGTCGCGGGCGAAGTACCATGCAACGGCGGAAAAGTCTTTCGCAGTCTCGGGTGTCGACGGAGTCCAGCCATCCGTGTCAGCGTCGGGCATTGCGTAATCGGAACTGCGCTTCCGGATCATGAGGAGGCGAATCTGAGGATCTGAGGCGTTGGGAAGATCCTGGGCGGCGGTGTTGGCGCGGCTGAGCGGGAACTCCATGTTTGACTGGCCTGAAGCGATCCACACATCCCCAACCATGATGTCGTCGAGCGTAATCTTTGAATGAGTATTCGGATCCACCGTTTCGTTGCTGACTGAAGAAGAAATTCCCGTGACTGTCAGTTGAAACGGACCGCCCGCTGCACCCGGTTTCAAGTAGACACTCCAATGGCCGGTAGACCCGGCTTCCGTTCCTCGCGTTTCACCACGAAATGAAACAGTAACCGGCTGTCCAGGTGCGGCATTGCCCCACACATGCACGGGAAGGTCGCGCTGGATGACCATGTGGCTGGAAAGAACCTTCGGTAGAGTCACTTGTGCTGAAACAGCTAAAGACGAAAAGAAAAGAAGAGCTGAGACAAATTGAACGCGCACCTGGGCCTCGCACTGTCGAATAGATTCGCCGAAATTTGAGAGCGTTTTTGACGCTCTTTTCACCGGAAAGAGAACGTTATCAGAGCTGGCTTGCGCCCGTCAGACACGCCAAGGCATCTAACTGGTGGAAGGCTGCGCAACACTCAAATGAATTTTGTGTTTAGGGAAGTAAACCCGGGTGCAGCAAGCAGATTTTATGCTTGGAGTCTACTCGAATGCACATTAGAAAAAAGCTGTTACCCGAGATCGGGACAGAATTAACAACTTATACAGATCACATATTTTTTACGCGCTTTCAGACATACTTAAGAAAATCAACTCGACCAGGAGTCAAAATGCCATCGATGCGCACCCCACGCGTATTCGCATTTATCCTCGTGGCCTTTGCCTGTTTGCTGTTCTTGCCCGCGCGCTGCCACGCCCAGGCTGCGTTACTGATGGAGGAGCCCTACGGCTTCTTCGGCACAGTCAATCCAACCGGGCATACCGCAGTCTATTTTGCGAATATCTGTGCGGAAACACCTACCAGGCTACGCCGCTGCGAGCCCGGCGAAATGGGCTCGGTGATCGCTCGCTATAGCGGCTTGAATGATTACGACTGGATAGCAATTCCGCTGATTCCCTACCTCTACTCGGTGGAAGACATATCCCAGGTACCTGAGCACGTGGACCGTGCTACCGTGAATCGTCTGCGAGACAAGTATCATGAGGCGCACTTGCTCGATCTAGGTGACCATGTTTCGAAGGGAGGTTTCTGGAGCGGCGGATGGACGGAACTGATCGGCGTATCGTACGAACGGCGCATGTTCGCCTTCCGATTCGACACGACCCAGGCGCAGGACGATGCATTCATCGCGCGCATGAATGACAGCAAGAACCGCTCACATTTTAATTTGCTCTTCAATAATTGCTCCGACTTCTCGCGGAGCGTGCTGAACCTGTATTTTCCGCGGACCTTTCGGCGTAGTATTTTTCCCGATGCCGGGATGACAACGCCCAAGCAGATTGCTTACAAGTTGGACCGTTATGCCAAGAAGAATCCGGAGATACACCTGCAGATCTTCGAAATTCCGCAGATTCCCGGATATCGTCACATGAGCCGTTCCAACAAGAGCATTTCGGAATCACTGATTACCTCGGCCTATGCTGTGCCAATAGCGATCCTCAATCCCTACCTGGCCGGCGGACTTTTTGTGGACTACGTAGTGCGCGGTCGCTACCGCCTGATCCCAAAGGATCTCGAAAAACTCGAGCCGGAGAGCCTGTCCGCGTTGACATCTCCTGCCGTGCCCGCCGAGAATCCCTTCAGCGCCAGTGACCAGGTCCACAGCGCCGCTGCAGCGAGCGGCACAGCAGAGACACCCTCCGCCGCGACAGCCAACTTCGGCCTGAAGGAAGTTATGGCCACGCATGAGTGAGACGCAGAGCCTGAAGAATCACGCCCGCTTCGATCCTCTCTATCACTTCTTCATCTTCGCGCTTTACCTGCTCAACCTGGTTTATGCGGGGTTTCACCTGTACCGGCAGCCGAGCCTTTCGTCGGGGTGGTACCTGGTGCTCTCACTCGTAGTCGCCGTGCCCATCATCAAGTTGCGCACGTACCCCTTGAAGGTGCAGGATCGCGTCATTCGTCTCGAAGAGCGCTTGCGGCTGCAGGCGCTTGCTCCGCAGCAGTGGCATGCGCAGATTTACCGGCTCAACGAAAACCAGTTGATCGCGCTGCGCTTTGCTGCCGATGACGAAGTTGTAGAACTAGCCAAGCAGGCGCTCGAACACAATCTGGATCGCAAACAAATTAAAGAGCGCATCAAGAGTTGGCGTTCAGACGATTGGCGGGTATGAAGTCGCGGCTTGATCGCCGGATGACTAGGATGGTGTACTTTCACGGCAAATCGATCAGGCGTAGAATAGAGGCTATGAGGTTTAGGGCTGCAGTTGCTCTCGTGACCGTTGCGCTTGGGTTGCCCGCAATCGCGCAGCATGGCGGCGCTCATGGCGGATTCTCAAGCCACGGAGGATTTTCAGGCCATACGGGATTTTCCGGGCATTCCGGTTTCTCCGCACCGAGAGGGATTTCGCGACCTGGATTCGCAGCAGGAAATCCTGGATTTGCAAGACCCGGTTTTGGCAGAATTGCTCCTCCATCGCGAACGGGATTTCGATCTCCCTACCAGGGACGCGGGATTGCTTCCTATCGGCCTTCGTATCGGCCCGGATTTGGTGATCGCTCGCGCGAACGGGATCGTGACGGCCGCCGTGGACGCTGGATTGGATCGTATGGCTATGGATATCCAGGATGGCCGGGGTATCCCTACGTGATCGATCCGGGTTTTTATGACTGGGGAGATTCCGGCGACGACTCTGCTTATAACCAAGGAGGGGCGGATCCAGGCTATGGCCCCGGTTACGGTTATGATCCGGGTTATGTAGATGCAGTTCCTTACACGGGCTACGGTGATGCACCGGAAGGTGATGCACCCCAGGCACCGCAGTGGCCTGCCTATTCACAGGCGCCTGCGCCACAAGCACCGATGGCGCGATCTCCCTACGCGGGATCGATTGCCGGCTCTTCGCCCGTAGCCGAACAGCCTCTCACGGTGATCTTCAAGGACGGCCGCACCCCGGCGAAGATGCAGAATTACATGGTGAATGCCGAGGCTCTGACCGATCTGGATCAGCAGCACTATGAAAAGATTCCGCTGGATCAGATCGACATCGCTGCGACCGAGCAGACCAACCGCGCCCGCGGATTGGATTTCCACGTTCCAACCACTCGCTCCAGCGAATGATCGACTGGATTCGCTTCGGCCGCTGAGAGACTAGAATTCGTCAGAGTTCGAAAAGCGCGAAAGGATGCGCCTCCGCACGCCGGCGCAGGACCGGCAGCGCAACATTGCAGACGCGGATCCCCGATCTCGTTTCAGCGCAAAAAGTCCCCCTGTGGGCGTGTCCGTGCAGCGCCAGCAACGGATTGTGCGCTTCGAGCGCGCGCTCGAGGCGAGAGCTTCCCAGAAAAGCAAAGATAGGTTCAGGTTCGCCGACGATGGTCTCCTTGATGGGGGCGTAGTGCGTGATAGCAACCTTCTTCTGCGCTTGCGTCTGCGCAAGGCCGTAGTCGAGCTTGATGGCTTCACGTTCCGCGATCTCGACGAAGGTCTTGATCCCCTGCTCTCCAAACGGCATCAATTCATACGGCGCAAAGCCACCGCAGAAGCCCTTGGTGCCAGCGAAACCAATGCCGTCGATTTCGTGGCAGTGTCCGTCGAGCAGGTGGACGCCGGCGAGGCGGAGCATGCCGGCAAGTTCGTCCTGGTGGCCGCTTTCGTGGTCGTGGTTTCCGAGGACTGCAATGATGGGGATGCGGATGGATTCAAGCACGCCGAGCACCGCGCGCATCTCATCCGGCATGCCGTGGTTGGTGAAATCGCCGGCGACCACCAGCACATCCGCTAGATCATTTACCGGCGAGAACTCGTGGACATCGCGCACGTGGTTTTCAGCGGCGAGATGGATGTCAGCTACGGCTGCCAGCCTCATTCCTTGCTCCTGGTTGTGTTTCTCTCCTGCAATCGATGTGGGTAGTTTTCGCAGAGTTCACGGTACAGATCGCGCTCGCCCCACTCGTTGACATCGATGGCGAACATCTTGGGATCGATGAGCGAACCGCGAAAAGGTTGGTCGCCTTGTGGCGAGGTGATGGACATTTGAAAGCGCTCGTTCAATTCGCACCAGACCGATGCGGGAATGTCGGTTATATGCGCAGGGTATATATACGCAAACAGGATGAGATCCCAGTAGAGCATCTGCCAGTGCTTCTCGGTCAGCCTGCGCAGGCGGTCCCAGTCGAGACTGCGGGCGCAAGCTTTGAGCAGGTGAACGATGTCGGCGCCATCGAAACGCTCGCGGCGGGTGACGAAGAGCTTGGAAGCAATCATCTCTTCCGCTGAAAGAATCTTGCAACGGATGCCGAGGACCGCGTCTTCCTGGGCTCGATCGATCCACGACTGCTCGACAGTGAGAGTGGCGTTGCCCACGCCCGTGATCAGGTCGACGAAGTAGTCTCCGCGACGTGCTTTGGCGAGCCAGACGGGATCCTGGATGTAGGTCTCGAAGCCTTCGCGCACGAGGACTTCGAAGGCACGAGGTACGGCGTCAGGAGGCGTTACGAGATCAAGGTCTTTGGTGGTGCGCCAGATTCCGGTGTGGTGGTGAAATGAAAAGCCCCCGCTGACAGCGAATGGAACGGCGGCATCAAGCAGTCCGCGCACAACGCCTTGGTAACAAGCATAGGCATCCGGGGCCCACATGGGCTCTTCTGATGACGTTACGGGCAACTCTGCACTGTCTTCCGACATAAGATACTTCGATGCAGAACGCGGCGACGCGCGAACGGACAATCCAGAATTAGGTAATCAACGGCAGAACCTTAACCAGTTTGAACGGTCTTCTTACCAAAACGTGTTTTGACGGGCGGTCCGGCTAAATATTTGACCTCTCAGGCCGATAGTACTCCGGGGAGGGCTTCGTGTCTTTCGAGAATGTACTGGCTCTGGCTGGCATCCTTGCGGAAGCGCTGTTCCTCGGCATTCTCGTGTGGAAGCGCTCGTACAAGTCCCTTCCGATTTTCTTCTCGTACATTGCCTGGGGCCTGGCCGGCGACAGCGCGGTGCTCATCCTGCGCACTCTCCTGCGCAATCAGAGTCCTGATATCTGGGTCGTGGAGATGTTCATCGACTCGGTTTTCCAGTACGCTGTTCTGATCGAGCTGGCTTGGTCGATACTCCGTCCCATTAAAGGCTCATTGCCGAGGGGGTTTCTACCGGGACTGTCGATCCTTATCGCGGCGGGCGCTGCGCTTGCGTGGCCTCTTTGCGCTCTCAAGGATTCGCCCAAATACTCGTGGGAGTGGCTTCTCGCCCTCCATGTGGAAAGATCCTTTGCCATCCTTAGGATTCTGTTCTTTGTGGCCATTGCGAGCTGTAGTCAGTTTCTGCGGATCGGTTGGAGAGATCGGGAACTTCAGGTTGCTACTGGGCTCGGGTTCTATTCGCTCGTAGGCCTGGCCGGAACCATGGTGCACTCTCACCAGGATTTTGGGATGCAATACTACTACGCGGAATTCGCCGTCGCGGGAAGTTACCTTATGTCTCTTGTCTACTGGGTGGCAAGCTTCGCGCAGCAAGAGGCGGCACGGCGCGAAATGACACCGGCGATAGAGGTATTTCTGTTGGATATGGCCAAGGTAATGCGGCGGAGGCGTGCTGCGTTGAGCCCGACGATCAGTTCCTGAGCCATTTCACAACGTGACGTTTCTCTCCCGTCGAGCGGTACCATGAAAAACAGCGCGCGGCCACACGTGAACGCGATTCAGTTTCGCGACTCCCACAAGTTCGGCGCGCAATAGACGATCCGCAACGAGACGCGAGCGTCCATTCCGGACCAGTGGCCAAGCGTTTTCAGTGCTTTGCCGCTTCTGAACTGCCCGCGGGTCGAGGAACGGGCGAGTCAGCGCCGAGCAGCGATTCCGTGTCCAACGCATGCTCTTCGCGATAATGCTCCACCGTCATCTTGCCGTCCCACCACGCCCAGTTCATCGGGTAAACATCCGGGTCGCCGAAAACCTGGTAGAAGTGCCAGACCACGATCGCGAGCGTGGCAAGAATGGCCTCGTAAAAGTGCACAGCGGTGGCGACATCGACCCACCAGCGCGCCAGCAGGTTGCCGACCCACACCTTGGCCCACATCATCACGCCTGTGACTCCCATGAGGCCTGTGCCCCATACGAGTGCCCAATACTCGGCTTTCTCGCCGTAGGTGAAACGGCCATACTGCGGCTTGGTCTTGCTTAGTCCGAGATAGTAGAGCATGGCTTGGAAGGCGTCTTTGCCGTCCTTCGGACGCGGAGCGATATCGCAAATGAGGCGTCGGCCTTCGCGCGCGATGCCGATGTAGAAGACGTGATAGAAGCCGGCGGCGATGAGCACCACTCCGGCGATGCGGTGCACGACACTGCGAACATGCTCGCCCATGCCGAGCACTTCAGCGAACCACGAATCCGGGAATTTGAGGGCGAATCCGGTGATCACAAGAATGATGAAACTGCTGAGGAGGATCAGGTGTTGCCAGCGTTGGTTCGTGGTCATGCGCTGCATCATCGGATTGTGCATACTGCGGCGCGCCGCGGCCTTGCTGCGCCAGATGATGAAGTTGTGCAGGAACATGGCACCGATGACGCCGAGGATGAGAACGATATAGATGATGCGCACCCAACGCGTAATGACCGAGCCGATGTCCTTGGGGTGAACACCGTCGGCCAGGTGCACGGGCGTCAGGGTGAATTTTTGCGTCGCTCCCTTGTGGCATTTGCCGCAGGTGGTATCGAGGTTCGCACGATTGATAGTGGAGCGAGGATCTTTGGACGGCAGAATGTTGTGCACGCCGTGGCAGCTTGAGCAGTTGGCAGCGACCACAGACCCACCCTCGGCGGCGAGGCCGTGATAGCTGTCCATGTACGTGGAGACGCGATTGCCGGGTACGCCGAATTCGCTGGAAAGGCGAACGCCCTCGTGGCAGCGGGCGCAGGTATCCCGCGAAAGATTTTGCTCAGAGACAGGTGAGTTCGGATCTTTGTGCGACTTGATGGAGTGGATACCGTGGCAATCCGTGCAGACCGGCGAGAGTTGGTTGCCGCGCGCTATGGCTTGACCGTGGATGCTGGCGTTGAAGGTGCTCTGAATGTCGGCGTGGCACTGTCCACATGTGACAGGCACATTGAGCTTGGAGATTGGCGACTGGGGATCGCTGGCGGAAAGAATTGCATGCGAGCCGTGGCAGTCTGTACAAACCGCAGCCTTGGTTGAGCCCTTCTCGGTGGCGCGTCCGTGGACGCTCTCCTGGTAGGAGAGGAACGCCTGCGCGCTCTCGCCGTTTAATTCCATCAGAAATTTTTGTCCATGACACCGGCCGCAGGTGTAAGGAATGTTCGCGTGATTGACCGGTGAGTCGGGGGCGCCGCCAGCGAGCACCTCGTGGGCACCGCCGTGGCAATCCTGGCAATTAGCGGCAATCTTGCCGTCGACAACGATCTTCGCATGCATGCTGTGCGAGTAGGCACTCTTCGCATCGGCATGGCAGTCGGCGCAGAGAACTTTTTGGGGTGGCGCCTCGTGTGCGAGGCTCTTCACGTCCTTATGGCAGTCCACACAAGCAAGCTTCATGGAGCCGTGGATGGAGTGCTTCAACTTCTTCGCGTCGACAAAGAGAGAGACCGGCTTGCCATTCACGTCGGTGGTAAGGGCGGAGTCACCGTGGCAGGTGAGGCAGTCTTCGTCTTTCAGTTTGTGTTGGGCGCGAGTGGGGAGGGCCGAGCCCAGCAGAAAGAATGCGAACGTACAGAGCAGGATCCTGCTGGAAACTTTCACGCTAATCAGGAGACGCTTTTGAAGATTTGCACGCCGTGATAGGAGTCACAGCTCGCAGGGAAAAGAAACTGGATTGAGTATGATTTCCTTCCAGCGCAGCTCGAGGAGCCTCCGATTGCGGCAGCTTGAGACATCGCACCGTCTTTGGTTTGAATAGGGCATGACTTTCGCCGAGCCCTGATTCAAATCACTTATCCTCGCGCTTCCCTTCCTACTTGAAATACGCGGTCAGGGTCAGCACAAGCAGCGTGAGCCCGATGAAGATGGCTGTGAAGCCAACGATGCGCGAGCCGTTCACGAACCATGTAGCCGGCGCGGTGCCTAAACGTTGCTCGAGTTTACCTTCGCGAAGCATGCGCGCGTATTCTTGGGGTCTCTTGTGCTGGAACTCTGCTTCGCTCTCGACGCCGGTGAAGATCACCATGTCCATCGGGAAGCTGTCAGGGCGCAGGTGCGTATTGACGAAGTGGATCGAGAAGATGAACAGAATCGCGAGCAGACCTTCTTCGCTGTGGATGACGAGCGCGGCATTCAACGCCCAGCCCGGAAGAAAGCGTGCGAAGAACGGCGCAAACCACATCGCGTAGCCGGAAAAGCCGATAACGATCATCCCCCAGAACACCGCCCAGTAGTCAAACTTCTCCCAGTAGGCGTAGCGCTCGAATTGTGGTTTAGGACCGAGGCCGAGCATCCAGCGCATGTGGTTGAACATGTCCTTCGCATCTTTCCAGTTGGCAACCATCGAGGTCGCGCCCCAGAAGATTCCCTTTTCGCGGCGGAAGAGCCCGCGAGTAAATATCTCTTTGACATGAATCAGAAACGCGACGCTGAGAACCAGCGCGCAGAACTTGTGAAAGAAGAGGATGGCTCCGAAACCGCCCACAGCGCCGGCGAGACCGCGTGCCCAGATGCTCTCGCTGAAGCGCAAAGGCAAGCCAGTGCCGGCCAGGCCGAGAAACGTTGAGAACAACACCGCGTGAAGGTAGCGCTGCTCGCGCGTGAAGCGATTGAAGAAGCGGCCGCTGGCTGCTTTCGGTACTTCAGTTTCGACAGGGGCTAGTTCCAGCTCAGGCATCTTTCCCTCCATTTGCCGACTTTCTCCTGACCTGGTCGAATCGGGAACGAATCAGCCACAGAATCGTGTGAATCACAAAGAATGTAAGTACGCTTGCCAACAGCAGGTTCATGAACAGCCGTACGTAGTAGAGTGCCGGGTTCAATTTGCGATCGTGCGCATTGGCATGCGGCTGGTATTGAACAAAGCTGAGGTTCGCTCCGGTGTGACACTTGCCGCAGGTCTTCACAAGGCTGGCCTTGTGGATGGGCGAGCGCGGATCGGATGCCGGGTAGATTTCGTGTGCGCCGTGGCAATCCCAGCATCGTGCAGTCTCTACATATCCGCCGAGCGAACCCAGTTGCGAATGGAACGTGTCGCGGTAGGTCGAGAGCTTGTCCTTGTGGCACGAGCCGCAGATCGGCGTGGACTGCATGCGGAATTCAGATTCAGTAGGCTGCAGGATCGCGTGAGTTGTATGGCAGTCCGTGCAGACCGGAGCTTTCAGGTTGCCGGCTGCAATCGCATGACCATGCGCGCCGGCCTGGTAGTCATCATTGATCTTGGCGTGGCAGGTGCCGCAGGTTTTTGGAATGTTCGCCTTGAACGTGGGGCTGGCCGGATCCTTGTGACTAAGGATATTGTGCGACCCATGGCAGCTCTGGCAGTTGGCCGCGACGAGTAGTCCTTCCTTGCTCAGCGCGGATCCGTGGATCGAATCCATATAGTGCGGGTAAATGCTGGGCAGCCCCTTTTTCGTCGCCATGGCGCCATCGCTATGGCACTGGCCGCAGGTCTTGGGAACATTCAGCGGATAAACAGCAGAACGAGAATCGGTCTTGGGGAATATCTCATGGGCGTTGCCGTGACAACTGGTGCACGGATGCTCTTTTGCGGAAGAGTG
>Ga0209004_1000169_pt1 | contig 16217 bp, 16 predicted proteins | sample TexAe_RefH0_M1_FD_187948 | JGI IMG/M metagenome (GOLD analysis project Ga0209004, IMG submission 187948) | Forest soil microbial communities from Davy Crockett National Forest, Groveton, Texas, USA - Texas A ecozone_RefH0_M1 (SPAdes) (version 2) | ecosystem: Environmental > Terrestrial > Soil >... | reverse complement strand
AGTGACTAACGCGGAAGCGTGCCTGCGACTGCTTGACCGCAACCAGCCCGATCTGCCCGAGGCGCGGGAAGCTGCGCTGGAAATGGTCAAAGACTCCAGGCGTGCGGCCGCTATTATCGACCGTGTCCGCTTACTTTACCAGAAGGGCTCTCCACAACGGGACGTAATTGACGTAAACGAACTTATTCGAGAGATGGTCACCGTACTGCAGAATGAGGCGAATCGGCGTTCGATCACAATGCGCACCGATTTCGCCAAAGGACTCCCGTCGGCGATGGGGGACCGCGTGCAGTTACAGCAGGCATTGATGAATCTCATGCAGAACGGCATTGAGGCGATCTACGGCCCTAGCGGTCAGCTGACCATCCAGTCGAAGCTGGCGGAGGACAATCAACTTCTGATTTCTGTCACCGATACTGGGGTGGGATTGCCTGCCGAGAATATCGAAAAGATTTTCCACGCATTCTTCACGACGAAATCTCAAGGCACAGGTCTCGGACTGGCAATTACCCGTTCCATCGTCGAGTCACATGGTGGCCGCGTCTGGGCCACTCCGAACTCTGGACGGGGAGCTACGTTTTATTTCACGCTGCCTGGTGGTGGCAGCGGCATGACGTCGCCCGCGACTTGAGGTCGACGCTCTGCCCCCTTTTGCGCCAGTATCGCCCACGAGGCGGACTTTTTCGGCGATGTTGTGAACGGTTACGCTCCATAGGCAGGTCATTGCGGTGTGATGATGACGGCCGAGTAACAGGAGGTCGGGGTTGTACTCGGCGATCCGATCGGCCATCGAGGAAGTGGCTATCTGCCAGGCGCGGTGGAACAGCGTAGGTCGATCCGTTCGCCGGCGTGACTGGACTGCCAGAGTCATCGTCAAGCGAGAACAAAGAGTATTTGTAGTCCTCAGCGGGGAGCACGTTGTATTTCTGTCCCAGGTCGGTGTAATGAAGTCGCCTTCCGGCAATCGTAAAAGCTTCAAACGGATCAACCCGCGAAAACCACGCCTTACCAATGAGGTCACGCCGCATGATCAGAACATTTGTGATGGAGTCGGTCGCTTCGGCACGATCTTTGGGACCCACCCTCACCGAAAAGCGTCAAACTTTACAATTAAGTCAAAGGCAACTGTAAGTTGATTGCGTGTTGATGGACCTCCTAACGATGCTGCAAACGATCGCTGGCCCGCAAAATCGCCGCGGACCTCTGGCCGAAAGTTCAGCCACGCAACGGGCATGACATTGAGTCCGAGCGTTGCTTCGCTGTAAGTCCCGCGAGTTTCGTTCCGCACACCGTGAGGATCCGAAAACCATTCCTCTCGTGTATTAACAAACAGCTTCGGGTTAACCCTGAATGCTGTAAGCAGATATGCTCCTTGTGTTGGTGAAACGCGTTTCGTAGTTGGATCGTGGACATCCGCCGCGTAATGAACCTGTGCGACCTGTCCGATTCGCGGCGTCCATACATGCCGCGCCTGCAACTCCGCAAGGGTCTGCCAGGTGCCCAGGTGTCCTGCGGTAACGGCAAACGGCTCCGGCCCGGTATAAACCGTGGCAATCAGTTGTGTGTATTTGTCGAAATGGGGTCGATATAGGGCGCGAGTTACATATGAAGGACTTCGGCCTCGAAGTTCGAAGACGGTGTTATAACCCATGACCACCCCGCCGATCAGATCCAGCTTTGCTGTGGGGTGGATGGTGGCAAGAGCGGAAGTACTGCCGACTTCGTATTTGATCCAGAAGTAGCTTTCCGAATAAGTTGGCCGATACGGTGCCATCAGCGTTTCATAGCCGGTCGGTACATTCTGGCGTCCTAGAGTCCAATCGATCCCATGACTGTTGATGCCTGGAGTATGCAGTGAAAGATAGGCCTGTCGAAAATCCGTACCCATGTGGGTGCTCTGTGGTCCGAAGTTGTCCAGCGGCCGCAGCAATGCTGCGTCTGAACCCGCGTAGAAATCTGCACGAAAGCCCACGGACCATCCTTCGCTCGAGGGCACCCGATCGACAATTAACCAGGCTCCGTTCAACAGAAATTCGTTGCCGAATCGGTTGGGAGTCGGTGCGTCAGTGAGCAATCCACTCCCCGTCGAGGCGTACGTGAATCCGCCATCGAACCAGCCGTACATGCGAATGTGGTTCTTGTGTAACCAGTCTCGTGCGGTGCCTTCGGGAAGCAGTGGAGGTAGCGCCTCTGGAAAGATCACGTTGAGGAATGGTTTTCGGTCGTCGGCGGAGTCCGCTCTTGCCTGTAGCTGCTGGTCCTGCGTGTTGGCGGGTGGAGTCTGCTGCGCTGGCAATTGACGCCCGTACAACGTTGTGAAGACGAAGGCGAGAGCGAGCATACGGCCGACCAACGTGGCCGTGTTCAAGGATGATGCAGATACGATTCCGGCTAGTGGCGCAGACCGTCGGAGCTGGCGAGAAGCGCAGTGAGAGCCACGATTACATGCGACCATGTGTCTTTCCTGTCTCAGGAAGCGTGATCGCTGCCAGCAGGGCAATCAGAGATCCCCCTATCCAGAACCAAAGGCTTGTTTGAAAGTGTTGAAGTGGGTTCGTAGGATGAAGAAAGCCTGGGCCGAAGAGCTTGCCGAAGACTGGGCCGATCAATGCGCTGACACCAAATGTCATGAAATTCATGGCACCCGTGGCACTTCCCTTCACTTCATCCGGATTCACTTCCTTGATGATGGAATACGGGATCATAGCCGCTCCCGAGCCAAATCCGAATAGGAAGCAGCTGATCGAGACCGGCAAGATCGCAGGGAGAAAGATCATCTGAAGCATCATGCAAATCATTGCGATGATGCCAATGAGCAGCACGGGCTTTCTACGCCCTAAGCGATCTGAGAACCATCCCAGCACGGGACAGCCCACAACCCATCCCATCGTGATCAGCGATGCCGTCGTGACTGCGTTGTGATAGGTAAGGCCACGATCCTTTTGGAAGAAGGACACGCCCCAGGTCATCGCACCGATAGTCGTGGGCGCAAACAAGAGGCCTGAGATGATGCCGCACAAATAAGACTGTGAATTGCGGAAAACGACTCTGTAAGGCGAGATAAACGAACACAACACTCCGCCGGCAGTGGCTTGCGCCTTTACAGCGGGAGTGGAGACAAACAGGACGACGCCGATGAGCAGGCCGCTAAAGCCCAGAAACAGCCATACCGATTGCCAGCTCATTCCCCGCTCAAGCAGCGGGCCTATAACAAAGGTCCCGGCAAAACCACCGGCCATTCCCAGGCATTGGGTTGTTCCGATCGCAGTGCTCAACCATCGCGCAGGAAGCCCATGTGCGGCCAGGTATACAGCGCCGGTAAATGCAAAGGCAGATCCTGCCCCTTGAAGCAACCTGCCTGTATAACCTGCACCCAGTGAGGGCAGGAGAAACAAGAGGCATCCGCAAGCGAAGAGGAGAAGACCGGCAGGTAGAGCACGCTTTGCCCCGAGCCAATCGAGCGATGCACCCGCTACCAAACTCATGATCGAGTAGGTATAGTAATACGTTCCAAGTATGACCGCGACGCCGACCGAAGTCGTGCCAAACTCCTTTGCAAGTTCGGGAACCATGACACTCGGCGAGGATCTCGACGCGTACTCAAGCGAATAAAAGATGAGACACAGGAGCCACGCCACGACATAGCGGTTCTGCTCTGTCGTGGATTCTGTGCTACTTCTCGCAGGAATACTCACACTGGCTTTCACGGCGCCTCCTCTTATTTGGAAATCAATCCTGTTCCCATCCCAACAGTCCGCGTTTGAAATCAACCTATCTGCCAAACAGACGGTTGGCCAGATTGGCCTTTGCCAGATCGATGATTTCGTCCCCGCGTCCGTTAAGAACAGCCTTGCTCAGATAGAGGCCGAATCCCAGAGCCTGGTTGGCGCTGATCGTCGGTGGCATCGAAAGTTCCCGACGCTGCACGAGAACATCCACAAGCGCGGGACCATCATATGCAAGGGCCTTTTCAAGCGCCGGTTTCAGCTCTTCCGGCGTCGTGACGCGTGCGCCAAGCAGGCCACAGGCCTCGGCGACCTTGCTGAAGTCAGGGTTTTTTAGATCAGTCCCAAATGGCACGATCCCGGCAGCCATCATCTCAACTTCTACGAAGGCCAGTGCACTGTTGTTGAAGACGACAATTTTTACAGGCAGCTTGTTCTGCACGGCTGTCAGCAGTTCACCCATCAACATGGCAAGGCCACCATCCCCCGAGAGAGTAACGACTTGTCTTCCCGGGAAAGCTGCCTGGGCACCAAGTGCCTGTGGCAAGGCATTGGCCATCGAACCGTGAGAGAACGACCCAAGTAGCCGGCGTTTTCCGTTGAAATGAAGGTAACGAGCAGCCCATATACATGGACTGCCGACATCGGCAGTGAAGATGGCGTCCTCTGCGGCGATTTCATCGAGGACGCGCGCTACATACTCGGGATGAAGAGGAGATGACCCTGGTTTGCCGACCGCGAGTTCATCGAGCTCTTTTCTCGTCTCTTTATAGTGTGCGACACTGTCCTCAAGATGAGCGCTGTCTGTGGTGGAGCCGACTAGCGGCAAGAGTGCTTTGAGCGTTTCCTTAACCGTTCCGATGAGGCCGACATCGACCACGGTGCGGCGACCAATTTGTTCTCCGCGAATGTCAACCTGTACCTTTCTTGCATGTTCGGGATAGAACTGCGGATAGGGGAAATCGGTCCCGAGAGCCAAAAGCGCGTCGCAGTTCATCATGGCTCGATAGCCTGACGCGAAGCCGATCAAACCGGTCATCCCGACGTCGAAGGGATTGTCGTATTCCACGAATTCTTTGCCGCGAAATGCGTGGACGATAGGGGCCTGCAGATGTCCGGCAATCTCCAACAACTCCGCATGAGCACCTTCACACCCTGCGCCGGCCAGGATCGTTACTCGTTCTGCATTCTTCAGGATGGCAGCCGCTGCCGCCAGATCCTGATGTGGTGGCACCAGTATCGAGTCGTTGCTGAGAAATCCAAGAGCAGCAGCAGGAAAGGGGCAGTCTTTGTTCGCGATGTTGCCTGGCAGAACAATGACTGACACGCCACGCTTCGCTATTGCCGTGCGCATGGCTATGGCAAGAATCCTGGGCATCTGGTCCGCCTCGGCGATCACGCCACAATAGTGGCTACAATCCTTGAAGATCTGCTCAGGATTTGTCTCCTGAAAATAAGTTGTTCCCAGTTCGGTACTGGCAATCTGCGAGGCAATCGCGAGTACTGGAACACGACTGCGATGACAGTCGAACAAACCATTGATGAAGTGCAGGTTGCCTGGGCCACAGCTTCCGGCAACGACCGCCAGCCGATTGGTGAGGTGAGCGTCTGCCCCAGCCGCAAAAGCGGCCGCCTCTTCATGCCGCACGTGAATCCATTGGATTTTCTTGTGCTCACTGATGGCGTTGGTGAACCCGTTCAGTGAGTCCCCCGGCAGTCCGTAGACTCGGCTTACGTCGCTCGAGATCAATGTCTCGAGAAGGATTTCTGCAACTGTTGCCATATTCCCTCCATAGCGCTAATACCTCACAGCTAACGAATTGCCGCCATTCGCCGCTCAAGGAGCTGTCGGTCTGCGCAGCCCGTGGTGCTGCGTTGAGGTGGTTGTGAACCAGAAGCGTCAGGCTGGACGCAATATGCGCCCCTCGGCGTAGCGTACGAGAGGATCTGTACATCGATACCGGCATCGTCCATGGCAGCGATCCGCCGCTCGGCAAGAGGATAGATGCCTGCTGGGGTGCGGGTTTCCGGGTCTTCGGTGAATTGTCCCGATTTTCTCATTGCACCTAACACTTCCGCATACGGATCGTTCGCCTTTAAAGCGGCGTCGTGTATAAGAAGAAGCCCGTAGTCTTCCTCGAACCTGATAACCTTCATTGTGATTCTCCTAGTAGGTGAATGAATGGGTGACCTGTTCGCTGTGTATTAACCATCGTCCACGCTCTTTACTGGAGCATGCCGAGTGCCAAGAAACAGCGTCGCACGATCCGCTGAATTCAAAAGGTTTGTAAAATGGCTGATCTTCTCACTGTCCGTTGCGTGCCGAATCTCTGACGTCAAGGCGGAAAGCTGATTGACGTGGCACGCGAACACAATTCCATCACGCATTTCAACAGAGAGGGTGACTGACGGGGAAAGACTCTGCCTCTTCTGTGGGCACGCCAGGAACAAGCGCCGATTTCCGTGCGACAGATTCGCCATCAGAGCGTGAATTACTGAGAGCGTAGACTTGGGCGTGATCACGCTGATACAAAATCGATGCCCGTAAATCCATACCGGAAAGGTCTTGAGCACCGAGATAAGAACCGTAATCCTTGAGTGCCTGGTAGACACCGTTACGTACGATTACAAATCGTGCATGACACGTTTTGTTGAGTCCATAAGCCCGTGATGCTGTAATTAGCCGAGCCGTTCGCCAACAAACGCAATCACCGGCCGGTTGCCATATAACCGAATTTGCCGGGGCGCACGGCAAGTTCTGGGAGATGCACGATCTGCTCTTTGAGAATCAGTTGAGGCTGAACGAGGCTCTGTTCCTGAATCTGGCTGACGATCTCGACCTATCAACTTCGGAGTTACAAACAGCCATCGCGAACCTTACTTAGCGCCTTTCTTCGTCGACGGTTGGCGCCTCAACGGATCTTTCGATTTCGGATCCCTAAGTGAATATATCGAACTAGCTCGTTCGGTGAGTCGATAGCCGAAGCCAGAGGCAGTGCGAACCACTGGTGCTTCATTCGTCCTTGAATTAGATCCAATCTGATGGAACTCCAATCACCGAACCCTCCAGGCGCGCGTACAGGTTCGCGCCTTACCGAGGTTAGCTAACAAATCGTGGTGGACGACAGGTAATCGGCATGAGCTTCTCGGAGATGTCGGTCTTGGAGCGGTCGTGGGGTTTGTCGACGGCTTGTTCGCAATCGGTGGCGCGTTGATCGCGATCCCATTGCTCTGAAAAGCCTACTATTCCACCAAGTGACGACTAGCGGGTTTTACGGTACTATGTGTCCTCATGCTGTTCGGGTGATCTTGGGGTGGATAAGTCAATTAAGCTTCACAAGAGGACTCAATCATGACGAATAGAGAAGCCGGAATCAATGTAGTTCGCGAAATGATGGGCGACCAGGCGGCCTCACAACTCAGCGCTTCCGCTGACTCAAACACCTTCGGTGCCCGGATCGCTGCCTACGCGGTCGACCAGGTCTTTGCGGATATCTGGACTCGTCCCGGTCTGGACAGGCGCTCCCGCAGCCTAGTGTCGATGTCCGTCATGATTGCCATGCGTCAGCCCCATGAATTCGCCATCCATATGGGGGCCGGGCTCAACAACGGGCTCACACTGAAAGAAATCGAGGAAGTTCTCATCCAGGCGCTGCCATACGTTGGCTATCCTGCCATCGCAACAGCACTGGTTGCTGCTGGCGAGGTTATCAAAGAGCATGGTCTGGACGTCAACGAAAACTACGCTGGCCACCGCGGCCTGCTTTGACACTAAACGGCATTATCACGGCCGGTGTTGAACGACGCCTGACTGTGCACTCCTGATAATTCACTACTCGGGTTCGCGCGGGAAGCAAGCATGCGAATCGAAAACCCTCTGCACATCCGGTTGGTCGTGCCAAGAGACCTGAAGATTCCACTAAGAGCTGCAACGCAACCCGGAGCAAGTCATCGTCGTCATCAACCGCGACCTCTTTTTGCCCATCACCTTACAAAGGCAAGCATAAGACGCTCAGGAAGCAAAGACAATTTTGGTTCTCGATACGGCCTCTAATTTCTCTGCATAAGAAACGTCTGCGAGATGTGCGCAGCCACGTGTCAGTTGCATCAGAGATTGCGTGCTAACTCGAAAGAGTCGTAGACAAGCTTGGGCTGCCAACTACGGGCAAGTCGTCGTATGAAATTGTTGCCCGGCATTCGCATCCCTACCTCATCGCACACAGAAGAGAAGGCCCTGTCGCCGCCTGACTCAGTATCAGCCGAGTAACCTTCCGAGCCAGACTCTTCTCGGTTTATCTCAACCTGTCAGTTGAATGCGTGATGGAATCGCACTCGCACTCCGCGACAATCTGCATTCCGCCTTGACGTCATAGATTCGACACGCAACGAATACCAGCGAGATTCACCATTGTGCAACCCATTTGAATTCAAGCGAAACTGCGACGCTGCCTCCTGGCACTCGACATGCTTCGTAACCTTCACTCGCTCGAGGGCGAGATGACGATTATCGCAGCTAGATCCAACTGTATCGGTCGTGGAGAAAGGCCGGAAACAGTGCTTTCCTGCGTGATGACAACCAGGCGGCGATCCGCACAAGGGACTTCGAGGATCTGACACATAAGGGATGGCAAACTATGTCAATCACTGAATTAGCGACAGAGCAGAATGTGGCGAATGGTTTCGTAAGATCCTCTGAGGAAAGCGACATTCAGACGGGAAGTCCACTTCCGAATGGGGGTGCAGATCAAATAGGAGACTAACTGACTTGCGTCGCTGCGGTTGTTTCACGGCCTCTCGATTGCTTTTGAGTAAGTGCCGGTGCAGACATCAAGGGATGCCGTCAAGAACATAATCGGTATGACTAAAGGTGGAGAGGAGCGTGGCGATTACGCCGGACAGGAGTGAGCCGGCTCTACTTTCAGGCCTTGCCGGAGCGGCCCGGTATCAGCGAGCAGAGGAAGAGCAGACGATTCACGCTAGATAAGGACAGCGGAGCATGGAAAGCGGCTTCTTGCTAGAGGTATCGAGGTCCGGTGAGACTGATCGGAGTTTTCCTTCCGTAACGGGTGAACTCCTCGGCTGCTAAGACAGCCGAGCTCCGTTACGACAACCGTGATTTATTCGCATCGGAGATCTTGTGGCTACGCAGAAACGTCAGCAACATTTCGCTCAAACGACATCGCGAGTCATTTCCTTTGAGCAACGGAGGAAAATGGCACTCATTGAAAGGCGCGGGCATGAAGAGTGGAAGCGAGGACTCGAAGAGGATTGGCAGAGCCATTTGGAGGCCTTGCAGAAGCATGTGTGTGTGCTCCTTCTCGAGAATCAGCAGTTAAGAATGGCGCTTACTGCAAACGAGCCAGAACGGGGACACGGTGATGCCATCAACTCATAAGACGACTGAGACAATTCTCACACTTCTGCAGCTTGGCGGCATCGGCTAACCCTGTGTCCAGCAATTGAGCAGATTTAAGGCGAGTTAAACGTGACCACCAAATACTTAACCATCAAAAAGGAGAAACAGGATGAAAAGCGACTCAGATGTGCAAAGAAGTGTTCAAGACGAACTGAAGTGGGAACCAGGTGTCAGCGACGCGTCGAAGATTGGCGTGGCTGTCAAGAACGGTGTGGTGACTCTTACTGGTTTCGTCAGCAGCTACGAGGAGAAATGGGCTGCTGAGCGATCCGCCAAGCGAGTAAGTGGTGTGAATGCCTTGGCGGTCGAACTGCAAGTGCAACTTCCCGGCTATGCCAAGAAGACCGACGCGGACATAGCGAAGGCCGCCGAAAACGCGCTGTCCTGGGATGTCTTAGTGCCGGCCAACAGCGTCTCGGTGATGGTTGAGAACGGATGGGTTACTCTGGATGGCAATGTCAACTGGCAGTACCAAAGATCGGCTGCCGAGAATGCCGTGCGAGGTCTGACTGGAGTCACCGGGGTTTCCAATGCAATCGCGGTGAAGCCAACGGTATCTCCCACAGACATCAAATCCAAGATCGAAGCGGCTCTCAAGCGCAATGCCATCCTGGACGCGGAAAACATCAATGTCCAGACCGATGGTGGGAAAGTGACCCTGAGCGGGACCGTAAGCTCCTGGGCAGAACGAGACGAGGCAGAAGCTGCAGCATGGGCGGCACCCGGCGTCACCGACTTGATAGATGCGCTAACGATCGCATAGGAAATGCACCCAAAGCGGCTTTCCAGACGTTGGGGTTCTGCAGGCTTCTAAGCAGATCCTCAAGAAGCAGCAGCACGAAAATGCGCCCCGCGGGCCGGAGCTTGGCAAGGCTCCGGCCGGTGGCTCGAGGAGACAATTGAAAAGCGTTTGTAGAGATTCGAGCCGCCTGCAACAGAAGACAGCGCGAAATCACGGAATTTCAAGTCGTTCCGCGACATTGATTGCTCAATCGCCAATGAACGTACACCCACTGCGCGATGGGAGATGCTCATGACGGACCAGCAGTCGACAACTTGTGGGAACTTCCCTGCGGAAAATAATGCTGGCACGGAACACTGGCTGAAACAGAAGGAGATACCGCGCAGAGAAATCGTGGGGCCCAGTTCATCGGTGGCCAACGAATTTCGACCGCTCGATAAGCAACAACCGCTGGAACTCATCCCTGACTTTCCATATGAGAGCCGGCATGAGTTCGTGGAAAAGCTGGCGTACAAGCTCTGGGAACAGAGGGGGCTCCCTTTCGATTCACCGGACGTCGACTGGTTCGCAGCGGAACAAGCTGTGTATGCGTCGTTAGTAGAATCGGGGATGATTACCCCATCCCCGAATGCCCCGCAGAACATCGGAGAAGTGATTTACCGCTAGGCAATTTAGCGTTGAGATCAATCTAGAACTCTTACGAAAGTGGATTCCTCCTGGGGAGGTCTGCTTGGCGTTCTGATCGGACTCCAAACGGCCCTCATCAAGAATGAGCGTAGAGGAACGGCCGGTGTCTGCTGCTTCTCCAGAAGTAGACGAGGATGATGACACTGGCGATTGCCGCGTACGCGCACCACACAGAGGTAAAGGCATATCGCTTGACTGCGTCAACAATCAAGAGAATTGCCAGGTTTGCCACTCCAAAGACAACCATCATCCTGATCTTCGAGAAAAAAAGCGAACCGCAGGTTGCAATCACGTATAAGACGGCAACGGCCATGTTGTTGGTGGCGTGATTGATGTAGACGATGCTATTGTCCCTGACGTAGATGTCGGTTGGGTACGCCGTCAAACCCCACAATACATAGAGTGCCGTTGCTCCGCCGATCACGACGAAAGGCGACATACGCCTGCGGCTTTCCCGGGTAGGTTCGAAGAGCATCACACTGAGTGGCGCCAGGAAAGGTAGAAAACCCTGCGCATACAACATGAATGCCGCGCCCATGTTGTGTGTCACGGTGGGCGAGAGAACCCCATCCAATCCGAGCCAAACGAATCCCTCGGTGAACTGGTGCACGGCAAACAGCGTAGGTAGCGACGCGAAAAGCAATTCGCGCCGGTGCTTCACCTTCGTCAAGGTGACGACGCCAACGGTGCCAAGAACTCCGCTGCCAACAAAATTTGCTGTAGCTGAAAAACACATGGCTCGTCCTCTTCCTTGCGAAGATTACTCCGCTTTCCTTAGAGCACAATATATTTCCCTGAAGCACTTCGGCCCATCACCAGCAGCATTTAATTCCCATAATCCCTGCGTAACTCACCGCGTCCGCTAAGTACGCCTGTGGCTTCCTTCTCGTGCGCCAATCGAAAAGGCCTCAGAAAGAGATGCAACTCTACGCTGCGTCTCGGCCGAGGCGTTTCCGATGTAACCTGGCTACCACGCAGCCGGAACTCAACAGACGCACATAATTTGGACTCAATGCGTGCAATTTTCCCATTCGCCACAGCCACTTCAATCTGTCGAAGCAGGCTCACGATCTGCTCCGGAGTATGCTTCTTCCCTCGTGCCATCCCAGGCTCCTCTCATACCAGTTTGTCTCACATCGGCTGCTACAACACTCGCCGAGCACTCCACAGCGTCAGTCCCATATCTAATCGGTGAGATGAGATATCCCCCACTCCAGGAATACAAAAGGGCAAACCCACAACTTAGCCTCGCCTGCGGCGCAACGCCTCATTCTCCAACTGGACCGCCGTCAGTTTGTCCAGCAGGTCAAGAACCACCGAAATGCCTGCGAGATTTATGCCCAAGGACCGGCGAAGCCGCACAATTGTTCGCAAGCGAGGAGCCGCCTCAAGATCAAACCGTAGTTCTAACTCGTTCTGGTCTGCCGGAGTGATCAATCCGAATTCCACGAATTGCGAAGCCAATTCAGGGTGGATATTCGCATGGACGGCAAGTTCATCGAGTTCCGAGTATCAGGGTGATTAGGCCGCTCCCCGCGGCCCACTCCCACCGCGGCGGACGTAGCCCCAGGGCTGCAATGATGCGCAAAATGCCCACCAATGTGAAATACGTAGCTAGCAACAGTCTCACTAGCAATGCTCCGGCGAATGAATGGCCAGTAGCATGAGACCTACGACGAACGAAAGCACTCCATTAAGAGAGTGAAGCAACGCATGGCCACTCTGCCAATGCCGGAAGGTATGTACGGCCTCGATAATTCCTACGATCAATAACACCCATCCAAAAAGGATCATGGAAACAATAGTTGCTGCAATTGAATCCACCAGGGCGACTAGGCCAAGAACAATTGAATGCTGCCCAGCACGAGAAGCGAACCCCACTATCCGTGGTACTCATGCCTGTCACCGACAAAAACAGCTTCTGAGGTTTGAGTTATCGGCTGCATGCTTGAAGCCCTCCTTTCGAAAGACCGAGCACGTTCACTCACTTGGTGGATCGATCCTATCGGTGCTGCAGATTGCCACGCAATTATGTCTTTATATAAGCGACTGGCTTCGAAGTGAAGTAATTTGGGTTGCCAATTATACGTTTATGTATTCTTCTACGAACAAAATTAATAATTTCTGCTATTCAGAAAATGATAATCGACGGAGTACAGTATGCAGGAATGGTTCTACTGTGGCGGCGCGCCGAGTTCATTAAGAAATAATGGATGGCAATGGAGCTACAGCGCGGGCCATTGCATCGTATTGACCCTATGGGATATTCATCAATGGAGATCTCAGATGAGCGCTCTGCCTTCTCCGGCATTGACTTTCGATTTGGACGGGACGCTGATGGATAGCGTCTATCAGCATGTGCTTGCTTGGCACGAAGCGCTTGACCAACATGGCTTATTCTTGGCGGCGTGGCAGATTCATCGAAGAAATGGAGTATCAAAGGAGCTTGCGAGAGAGTTGCAAATGGAACATGCACAGATCTATGCGAAATATCGAAGCTCGGATGGACCTCATCCCGGGGCTACTGAACTCCTCCGCTACCTTAGAGAAACCGGCATTCCGCATGCGATTGCCACAAGTAGGCCGCGAAGGACGACCCGGCAGTTTTGGCTCTTGAGATTGGCCCTGGTGTACCCTTCGTCACAAGAAACCAGGTGGAGCGTGCTAAGCCTAATCCGGATCTCTTTCTCGCTGCAGCGACTGAGCTTGCGATACCTATCAGGCAAACGATGGTTGTAGGAGACAGCGTCTCGGGCCTCCTTGCCGCACGTCGAGCGGGACGTCCGGGTATAGGTCTCCTTTCTGGAGATACCGTCGAGAGGAGTTGCAGCAGGTGGGTGCATACCGTGTCTATCTGAACCCTTCGGACCTATTGGCTCGTCGAACTGCGGATTGAAATCGAAAGATTTAAACTGTTGACCGTTAACCAAGTACATAAATGCGACACTTCAGGGATGCAGATGAATCGATCCTGAATCGAGATTGAAGAGATGGATACCCCCAAGGGATTAAGCAGACTCGTACTCCCCCAGCTTGTGGTCGGTCCGCTTACACGCGCGGCGATTTTTCTGGTTGTCTGCATTAACCCCGATCAGGGCAGCTACGCGACGCTTCGTACATTCTGCGCGGATCTGTCCAGGCTCATACGTGCCGTTGAGTTTCGAAATATTGAAGCGGGCCTCACCTGCATCACTCTCAACGATGCCGGTGGCGAGATCGATGTGATTTGTGGTTACCGCACGCCCTGGAGCAACGAATTCCTTCGCACCCGCAGCGCGCACACTGGCGTAGCTCGCCACAGTCTTCATATGCAGGCCGAAGCCATCGACATTCGATTACCAGGAATTCCAACCTCAGCGTTGCGGGATGCGGCGCCGCGCCTGCAACGTGGAGGGGTGGGATACTATCCCAGTTCTGACTTCGTGCATGTGGATGTGCGTCCGGTGCGCCGCTGGTAGATTGCCCCTACCACGGATACGGATACCCCTTCGCGAGCACCTTTTCGAGCTCTGCGTCGTGGCCATAAATGTCATCGTAAAAGTGAACAAGTCCGTCTTCCAATACGATCACAGTGGCATAGACAATCAAAACTGGAATCGGATGCGCCAGATTCACCTGCTGGGTGGTCGTGCCGTTCATGGCCGCTCGAATGCGCTCAGGAGTCCATCCGGGATTGTCGCGCAACACCCAGGCAGCAAGATCGGCAGGCTTTTCTAACCGGATACAGCCATGGCTGAAATCGCGCCGGGACCGGACGAACAACTCCGTGGCCGGAGTATCGTGCATGTACACGTTGTAGCTATTCGGAAAGAGGAATTTCACCAGCCCCAGAGAGTTTTTCGGCCCCGGCTTTTGACGTACAAAGAGCTTTCCGGCTCGAAGTTGGTCGATAACCTCGCTGCTGACCTCCCCGGCTGAAACGACATTCTGCCTGTTGTCCACAACCTCGAGGTTATCTTTGGCCAGATAGCCTGGGTCGCGAAGAATGTGCGGAATAATCTCCGCTCGCGTGATGGAGTATGGCACCTCCCAATATGGACGGAAAACGACATACTCCATGGTGTCGCTAAACACCGGGGTGCCGTGGCCGTAGGCCTTGCCGACCACCACGTTCATCGTCACTCCGATGTTGAAGTTCTTATCGTAGGCACGCAATCTAAACTCGGGAATATTGGCCACGATGGGCGCGTTTTGATAGGACTCCGGCAACCACCGCCATCGCTCCAGGGTCAACTGCATCTGCCGGACCCGACGGCTCAGAGGAACGTTCAAATCTGACAAGGTTTGAGCATCAATGTGCCCGTTGGGCTCTCGCCCATGACGGCGTTGAAAGTTCTTCACGGCATCCACCAACGCGCCTTGGTAGATTGGCGGGTCGACGGGAGAATTGAGGCCAGGCGGCAGGTCGCCAACCAAACGAAGCAGCCGTGCAAGCCGGGGAACACCAAGATATGTGTCGCCGGGCAGGAGCGGTTTCTTGACCTCCGGGAGTTTCTCTCCGTCATCTTTCCCCGCTAGATCCAGATATGTTTGCAGAGCTTGAATCGTGTGCCGGTATCCGGGGTATGCCGGCTCGACAGTCGCCAGGGCGCCGGCCACATCGCTCCCATTCGCAATGTGGTCCTTAATAAACTCGGGCAGGTCGTATTTTCTTGACTCATCGTCGAAGGCAAAGTCGAGGTGCTTTGGGTTTACCTTCCCGATGTGAAGGTCGGAGATATAGCGCATCGCGCAAACCGTGAGCGCAAGATCGAATTTCAGGGCATCCGTCTCGGTCGGTTGGCGTGCCGCAGGCTTAAGCTTCGCCAATCGATCGTCCCAACGGGATCCGTCATAGTCTTCCGGGAAGAGCCCCTTCCGGTCAGCTAGGCGCATCAATGCGATCAACTGTTTCGCCCGTGCGGTTGGCTCCAATCCATTGACCCACCATAGCGAGTCCCCATTGAACTCGTAGAACTTTCTAACGTCCTTGCTGTAATCACTGAAATCCGGCCAGCGCAAATCGGGAGAATTGGCAGTGGCAATCGCGTTGAGCAGCCAGGCTTGCCCCTCCGAACTTAGCCGTGACGCCTCGGCGATTGTGGTCGGCGCCTCCACGGCACGCGCCGAGCCGGTTGCCTCTCCGCCAAAGAGCGCGATCAGAGCCAAACGCGCCAGCAATTGCTTGCCACATCCCCAGGTCCTCAATTGAATCACTTGCCCCTCCCCGGAACCCGATGCAATTCCGCACTTAAGCCGAGCATCAGAGTGCCAGAATCGAATCAGGTGCCCGACCGTCTGCTCCCAAATGAATTGATTCGCTGAGGCTCGATTGGTCACGGCTGCGGACGAAATTATTTCGAGTTCGCTTCACATCTCGTGAGTCTGGCAAGGTCCCCAACGTTTCTGGATCTCCGAGATTCAGGGCCCCTAGTGGCCTGTCGCAGTGAAATCGTTAGCATGAATGCGTCGAGTTGGATTTGAGTACTTCCATTGAAAGGGCCGAGCGTTTGCGGAATAGGCGTTGATGTAGCGGCGAAGCTTACGGGCCAGGTCAGAGACGGAAGTGAAGATGCCGCGTGCGATCACATCGCGCTCGATTCTGGCAAACCAGAGTTCGACCTGGTTCAGCCATGATGAGTAAGTAGGCGTGAAGTGAAAGTGAACG
>Ga0209004_1000168_pt1 | contig 16228 bp, 14 predicted proteins | sample TexAe_RefH0_M1_FD_187948 | JGI IMG/M metagenome (GOLD analysis project Ga0209004, IMG submission 187948) | Forest soil microbial communities from Davy Crockett National Forest, Groveton, Texas, USA - Texas A ecozone_RefH0_M1 (SPAdes) (version 2) | ecosystem: Environmental > Terrestrial > Soil >... | reverse complement strand
AATCTTCTCTTCTGCGTCGTGGGCCATATCGACGTTGCCTGAAGTTCCCTTTGCGGCGATCGGGGCGCGCGCGAGTTCACCCACGCTGCGCAACAGCACTTGCGGATTCTCATGCAGTGTTTCGCTCTCCAGCTTTAATTCCTCGAGGCATCGATCGCCAAAGTGTGCCAGGTAGTCCTCATACTTTGCTCGAAACTCCAAATGACTCCGCAACACCCGCAGGGCCTCGTCCAAAGGTGCACAACACAGTGCATCCGTCAGAGCTTTGTCTTTTGCGGCGACTGAGGCCATCTCACGCACACGCGCCGCCGGCTCCGCGCTGATCATGCCGCCCTGGCTTCGGATTGCGTTGTTCGCAAGCTTGCCGGATTCGTCTCCGCACCATTTCTGCGTAAGCTTGCGAAGGGTCCCATGAAAAATCATCGCGAAAAAATCGTTGATCAGCGGCGCATCCCAGTGAGAAAGCAACCTCATTCCCAGCGTGGAGTAGTGCGCCATCAGCTCATCAATGCGCATCTCGCTTAAAGGCGGATCCGGTTCCCGCAGCGCCTCATCCAGGCGTGCGTAAAATTTCTCAACCTGGCGATCGAGGGTTAGCAGATTCTTGATCAAAGCCAGGGCCATTCCGGCCAGGCTGGCCATGTCTGCGAGGCGCTGCCGCGTCGTCGCCTTGTCAAGCACCGCCGCAATGTTGTCGGGCAGATTCTCGCGAACTCCCATCATCTGTTCCATGAAGCGGCGATTGATTGTGAATCCCGGCAGCAGAGCCAGCACGCGGTACCAGTTGAGCAGGTTGTAGTAGATGCGCCCTTCAATCAATCCCAGCATGCATTGAAACGTCCGTTCGTGCGCTTCAATCTTGCGCTGGGGGACGCGTAGAATCCGGCAGAACTGCCTGTACACCCCTTCATAGACTGAGCGCGCAAAAGAGAACGTCAACGGTGTGGTGACACCGTTGTAGCTCTCCGTAATGTTGTTGTTGTCCCATATATTCAAGTCGCCATCGGGATCGGCAAGGTTGTGCAAGGTTGTGATGGGCCGCGATTGAAGGAGGTTCAACTCTCCGTCCTTGATCGCCCATTCGATGTCCTGCGGTTGGCCGAACTCCTCCGTTGCCCTCCGCGCCAGCGCCGCAACGGCAGCCACTTCGACGTCAGACAGGGCCGGCTTGTCCATTTCGGCGGGTTCTGCTGCTTGCGCGCTCACGCCTTCTTCAGCACCGGCATCGAATTCGTGACGAATCTGCTTGTGCGCAATAGCCCGCCCCTCGATCCGCCCTGCGCGATCTATCTCATACACATCTGCATCGGCTTCGCCTCCAACCAGCGACGTGCCAATTCCGTTGACAGCGGACACGACCGACAGCGCACGACGCCCAGTCACTGGATCAGCGCTGAACGCAACACCGGAAGCATCAGCGTCAATCATTCGCTGCACCAGCACCGCCGGAGCACTGGCCGGAACGGCAGTCATTCCGCGCTGCCTGCGATACTCAAGAATGCGTTCGCTGAAACCCGAACGCCACACATCCGCAACCCGCTTGACCACCGATTCCGCATCTACAAACAAGTAACTCGTAAGTTGTCCGGCGAAAGAGTTCTCCGCTCCGTCCTCGTCCACCGCGGAAGAGCGCACGGCAAAACGATCTCCCGGTTTTCCCATTGCAGCGACGGCAGCAACAATCTCTGCCGCAACATCAGCTGCAGGTTTCAGTTCATCCACAGCCTCACGAAGCAGTGCGAATTGACCGGAGGAGAGCGCGTGTTGTTGTTCAGCCGAAATGCTGCGTGCAAACGCTGAAGGCGTGACGGCGAACCACTCTGGAATCGGCAATTCAGCCACATCGAGACGCGCCAGCGCAAAAGCCTTGCCGCCAAGGTCGCGAATGGATCCTCGATGCGCAATGCAACTCACGCGGCCCTCCATGCACGAAGCGCAAGGGGAGCGATGCCCAGGCTGAGATAAAGAACCAGGCTCCAGACACCGGCCATGTTTTCAAGAGCTTTACCGCCTCCTGTCTTTTGTTGTCTCAGGAATGCCGTTCCCAGTGCCGACGTGAGAAGAATCCATGCGCCGAAGACGATCGCCACTTGCATTTGAAATGCAATGTGGCGTGCCGCAACCACAGCGAAGGTTGCAGTCACTGTCATCAATGCGATCCACACTGCAACGGCCTCTCTGCGCCCCCACAGGAAGCTGTAAGTCTCCACGCCCTTTTCTTCATCCTGCGCCGACCGGATTTTGCGGCCGATTTCAACAACCATTCCGTTGAACAAGCTCACGACCAGGAACCACAAGAGACCGCGAGGCGGCCGTGTATTTCCCAGCGGCGCCCAATCGCACGCTGTGGCATACAGATCCACCAGCGGCATAATCGCCATGTGCGAAACCATGTAGAGTGTCGGCCTCGCCTTCAGCCATCGCCGCACAAAGAACTCCTTGCTCATCAAGCCCAGGTAGAGCCACGTCGCGAAGAGCAGGAACAGCAGTCGAGGCGCGAGCCACACCGCAAGCATCAATTGGATGGCCATGCATCCGACCCACAGCCAGCCAAGTTCTCGAAGATGAATCAGGCCGCGAGGCACAGGCCGGTAAGGCCGAAACCGGGTGTCTTCTTCCAGGTCCTTGAATTCATCCGCAAGCCTCAATTGCAGGAAGGTGAGGAACGAAGTTGCAAATGCCACCATGCACGGTTTCCAGCCCGGCAGCGAAGATGCCCCGCGCAGCAACGCGGAAAAACTGACGGCCGACATGCTGAACGCGAGGATGACGGGGGAATGAACAAGGACGGGGAATCGCTCGCGTTGGTAAATCCACCAACGATTAGCCATTGCTTCCCCCTTTGATTGCGCCATTGCCGCGCGCGAGGTTCTGGTGCGCGCGCGTGAAGTCGCCGGCGCACATTGCGCCTGTGATGGAAAGTTCGCCAGCCAGGGCCAAGGCGCCGCACAGTTCGGCGAGAGCCTGTGCCTTTCCTTCTCCGGCCAGGCCCAGGATCTCTAGACACGCCCGTTGACTGGGCAACGCGGTGCCTCCGCCTATTGAACCCACGACGATACTGGGCAACGTGACCGCTGCGTACAAATCCCCTTCATCCGTCACTTCAAAGCGCGTGACTCCCACGGCCGACTCGGCTACGCACGCCGGATCCTGGCCGCAAGCAATGTAAAATGCGGCCAGCGCATTTGCATAATGCGCCTGAATGCCGATGCTGCCGCTCTGTATCGCCCCGATCGCCGACATCTTCCAGTTCCGTTCCATCTGTTGCGGCGTGGTATGAAGTCGAGACATCACGAGAGCCGCGGGCAACGTCACTTCCGCTGTAACTTTCTTCCCGCGAACGGTAACAAAGGAATGTGCAGTCGCCTTCTTGTCTCCGGAGAGATTTGCCTCCACAAAGTGGTATCTCGGAACGACAGGCGAGTTGGCAACGATATGCTCGCAGATCGCCTGCGCGGCGATGGTCACCATGTTCTGCCCGGATGCGTCGCCGGTGACAAACTCCAGGATCAGGTAAACGTGGTTGCCCTCAATGGCGATCCCAAGGTCGATAAGCTCGCCATGTCTCGTAGTAGCGCCGGCTGCCGCGTCCAATGCAGCACGGTTTTCCATGCACCAGATGGCAAACATTCCTGCTTCGGTGATGGACTTGAATGCAAACCCTGGCGTTCGCCGCATCCCTTCGTGCAGCAGGATGCTCACGCACCCTCCCGCCTCCGTGATCGCCTGTGCTCCTCTCGAATACGACGCCACCAAAGTTGCTTCCGTCGTCGCCAGCGGGACATAGAAATCTCCCGTCGCGAACATGCCTCGCACGCGCAGCGGACCCGCCAGACCTACTGGGACCTGAACCGTCCCGATGCAGTTCTCAATGTTCTTTTCGTAAGGCTCAAGCGAGACGGATGGATCGTAGAGAGCCCGACGGCTCCTCTCGGGGATGGGTAGCAGTTGCCATCGCTGTTCCAGCGAGTCGGGTGATGCGGAACTTCCACCAGGAACGCGCGCAGGAACGGCTCTGTCGTCGCGAGCCAGCGTCTGCACGATTTCCAATGCCGACCTGCGCTGCAACAAGCGACGCAGGAATTTTCCTATTCTGTCTTCGTTGCTCGCCATGGTCGCTCCGCCTGTCCTTTGCGTTCCCTCAAGAAGGTGGTACGTGTCCACCTGGTTTTACTGCCGAGCCCATGTACTGCTACATGACCGCGACGGGCATTCAGTATTCGTCTCGAAAAACAAGCATCCCGCCCAGGTTCCGCTCATGGCCATCGGGAAATCCACACTTGGGAGCGAACGCATCGGTCTCTCGAAAAGTACCGAACAAGCGATCCCACCAGGTGATGTCTCCGTAATTGAATCCGTGGACACCCAATTGATGATGGACAGAATGATGCTCGGGCCTCTGCAGGACGTATCCGACCCAATGGGGCGTGCGCAGGTTGCTGTGATAGAAATACTCACCCAGTACTGCGAAGACATTGAACCAGGCGCCTGCAGTTGGAGATCCTCCCAAGAGCGAGAACATCAGTGCGCTTGCAATCACGGAATCAGCGGCGATTTCGAGGGGATGCTTATAAAAGGCGGTTAAGAGCTCAATCCTTGCCGGGCTGTGATGAACCTGGTGGCACACTCGCCAGAGGAACTTGAAATCATGCCGTGCGCGGTGCCACCAATAGAATATGAATGTACCGAGAAACCACCCAATCAAGCCTTGCAGAAATGATGGCATCGATTCTGAAATATGAAAGAGTGTCCATGACTGTAGCCAGCGATTCCAGGCGACCCCTGCCAAAACGACGATGCCTAGCTGACAAAGATTGAGCAAGGCTGCGCGTGCATACCATCCGGGCGCTTCCGGCAACTCACGTCCAGGGCGCACTCGCTCAAGGACAAAAAAGAGAAGTGTGGCGGCGACAATGATCACGGAAGGGATCATGCTATCTCCTGGATCGCAAAACCTCGATGTGTTGAGAATAGGTGCGCGGCGTCATAGGAACCACTAAGCAAGTGACAGTTTCGGAGACTGTCACACCGTAGGTGCAATCACTTCGCCTCTGAATCGAGAGGTAGAGACCCAGGAAAGGCCCAATGCAAATCGTGCTGAGTAAGAAGAGTGACGTCCCTCTTCGACAACAACTCGCTGAGCAGATCGTGTTCCTCATTACCACGGGCCAGCTTCACGCAGGCGAGGAGCTACCCAGCGTGCGTGCGCTTGCGAGACAAAGCAAGGTGCACCACAACACCGTCAGCGAGGCATATCAGGACCTCGTACGCCGTGGTTGGCTTACGCGTCGCCATGGGAGCCGCCTGTTAGTGGGGACGGGTTCAGGCGCACCATTGGTAAAGCCGCAAGACCTTGATGAACTGATCAACGTGACCATCCAACATGCGAGAAGCATGGGCCACACGCTGCAGGCTCTGAGGCAGCGCGTACGTGAGCGCCTCCTGGCTCAGCCACCAGACCACCTTCTGGTGGTGGAGGAGGAACCGGGTTTGCGCGAAATCCTGCAAGCAGAAGTTCGAGAGCGAACATGCTGGTCCACCGAGAGTTGTGCCTTCGAAGACTTTACGAAAGAGCCAGGTCTAGCCATCGGTGCCCAGGTCCTGGTCGCGAATCATCTCATTGAATTTGTGAAGCCAATCGTTTCGCGAAGCAGGCCCGCGATAGGCATCGTCTACTCTCGAGCCGGCGAGCACGTCGATCAGATCCGCAAACTCGAGAACCCGTCGATTATCGCCGTTGTATCCGTGAGCGAGAGTTTGCTGAAGACGGCGCGAAGTCTACTGGCGCCTGAACTCGGGAACCGACATACCCTCAAAGAGGTACTGGTCGATCAGAATATCCCGATCCGCGTGGGTGCAGCCGACTTGATATTCTGCGACTCAATTACCCTCTCAATCGTTCGCGCGCGCCGCAAGTTTCACTACGGGCTCATCGCCGCCGACTGCCTTGAGCATATCGCCGCATCTCTCAGCCAGCATTGATACGGACGGCCGAGGAATTGGATCCTGCATTATCGAATATGCATCGCAGCGCATTCGACGCACGCAGAGAAGTCCGCCACGGCTCCTGCGGCGAACCGGCAGCACCAACCGCGAGTCTAGCTTGATTCGGAGGTGGAACTGGAAGCGATTCCATGCTCCAGTTTCTTCGACAGGAAGATGCTCGACACGCAGAAGCCAATAAACAAGTAATAGCCGGGCAGTATCTTGGAGGCATTCGTCGGGATCTGCACTTGCTGGACGTTCGACACGTCGCGCAAGCCGTCCCACGCGCTTCCAATAACGCCGTTGAACGCGACGAAGGACATGAAGATCGCAAGGACCATGACGTCGGCCATGGACCACTTGGATAGCTCGAAAGCGAGTAGCTTCACGAAGCGGTTGGTGAGCAAAAGCTCCGGCCGGAAGAGACACGCGCCGAGCGCCAGCATTTTCAGCACCGGGAAGACCACGCTGAACAGGATCACCAGCACCCCGACCAGCGTCATCTCTGGCCGGCCTATCTGGATCAGTGTCTGACATACCTCAAGCACGGTCTTGCTGCGATAGTACAGCGACTGGTCGCGAAACTCGATGGGCGTGCCGAGCAGGGTTGCGTCCAGCTTTGTGACGCGGACTTCCACCTCCAGCATCGGGCTGAGCACGCCGCCGACCAGCATTGCAATCGAGAACAACATCAGCACCACCACGGTGCCCCGCGAGAGCTTCGGCTCGCCGGCCATCAGCACGATGAACCCGAGCGCCGCCGCCGCGAGCACTGTCAGATAGTAGCGAGTCAGCTTCGTGTCCGCTGCCTCGATCTGTTTGCCAAGAGTCTCCTCGCAAGCCGCGCCATTAGAGCACCCATATCGCTTCAGGATAGCGTTATACGTGGCCATGTCCGTGGCGCCGAATGTGTTCTTCACCGCATCGGCAATCACGCCGCGGATGGAGTCCTTGAAGCTCTCTTGCGTTTGTTGCTTGCCAAGCTCCGCCATCACCACGTTGGTGTATTCCGGCACATGCGGGCGCAGCGATCCGATAATCATGTTCACCAGCATCGCGTTGCCTCCGCCCGGCATGCCCGATGCCTTGGCGTTGGGCGACGTCATCTGAGTTTTGATATTGTCCAGCACTGCATACAGCGACCTTTCAACCATGGGCCGCAGATTCTTGCTCTGTCCCTTTAGATCGAGCTTGTCCACTTGCGCGTCGAGAATTGGGCCGATCATGCCGCGCCATTGGTTGGCGCTCAGGATTCCGTAGCGCACATGAGTGATCTCGGCCAGGTCGGTGCGGAGGAGGCGGCGCGCGGCCAGGCCATCAACCGTCTTCCAACTGAACCAGATAGCCGGCAACAGCAAAATCGCGCCCGCGGCCAAGCGGAAATCGAACCAACGTGAGTGTTCGCTCGGTGATGGATTTGTCGGCGTGCCCACGTTTTCCACGATGGTGATAACGAGTATAAAGCCGTTTCTGACCGGTGACATTTCGATGGTGCATACTTTGGGTGATTACAACGAACAATGCAACTCAATTCAATCACACGCTGCCACCGGACTTAGAGCCGGGTTGAGGCGCGAAACGGCGGGACTATACCCCTTACAGTTTGAGCGGGGATACCTCATTGTCACGCCGAATGGCGCTAAGAACGGGGGTTTCAGGAGCCGTAGGCAATCTTATGCATGTCGGCCGATTGAGTGGCCACGAATCCATACTGATTTTGAGTTCCGGACAGATTACCTTGGGGTTTTACTCTGCGTTGAGGGTTTGGCCATGCCGCCCTATCGGCCAAATTCTGGATGCTTTAGGTAGCATCGTTACGTTCAGCAACGTAATACCGTGCATCATTTGGCGGTCTGGAAGCCAAATTAAAGTTGCTGACAGAATTTCGTGTAGTGACTTTCGTCAAAACTCGACCCTAGTCGACTTTCGAGGAGCAATTCCAGGAGAGCCCTGTAAAGGCCAGACTATATTGCAGTTATCCCGATTCTGGACCTGCCCCTTGCGCTGGTCACCAGATTCTGGCGGGAGTCACTTTTGTCAGCTTATACGTTTAAACGCTGCCACAGATATTGTCGGGGCATCAAGGACGCTCAACGCGCGGTAGGCGTGCTTGGTAATAAACAGGTAGGAACTGACGAACAGTGTGAGGTGCCTGCCCGCTTCATTCCTCTGTCTCAGCTTTGGTGCGTAGGGTGAAACAGAAAATTGCGCCGCGCGGGGAGTTGTTAGCTGCCCACAAGCTGCCACCATGCGATTCGATAATAGAGCGGCTGATGCGGAGTCCCATGCCGGTTCCATAGGGCTTGGTAGTGAAGAAGGCATTGAATATCTGCTCCGCTTGCTGCGGAGGTAGCCCCACGCCGGTATCGCTGATCGACACCATAACTTGCTCGTTTTTTGCTGGCTGCGAGCTGATGATTAGCTCGCGCGTCGAGTCCACATCCTTCATCGCGTCCATGCCGTTGAGCAGGAGGTTCATCAGGACCTGCTGCAATTGCACGCGATCTCCCACAACTTGTGGAAGAGCCGATTCCAGTTCCGTCCGGACGGATATGGAGTATCGTGTTGCTTCGCTCCGCAACAGGACGATCATCTCTCGAACTACTTCGTTGACATCGACTAACTCCCGTTGCGGACTAACCTTCTTGAAAAGCAGACCGATCCGGCTAATGATATCGGTCGCACGGGTTACGTCTTTAGCCATTCTTGACGCAGCCGCACGCGCCTCTTCCAGATCAGGTGGCTCGCGCGTAAGCCAGCGCAAACAGGTATTGGCTTCAATGACGGCGGCGGCAATCGGCTGATTCACTTCGTGCGCCAGGGAGGCAGTCAACTCGCCCATGGTGGTCACGCGGCTGACATGTGCGAGATCCACCTGCGCTTGGCGAAGTGCTTCTTCGGCCAGCTTGCGCTCGGAAATGTCCGTCGAACTGCCCACGAATTGCGCCAAATCCCCGGATGCGTTCAAAACAGGATGGCCAACTGTGTGGATGTGTTTGACAGAGCCATCTGGAAGAACGATGCGAAATACCACTTTGTAATCCGACTTTTCAGCGATTGCTCGATCGAATGCCTCTTGCAACCTGGCTCGATCATCCGGATGAGTGCGCTGCAAATGTTCTTCAAAAGCCGGCGGGCCATTTTCTGGATTGAAGCCATAAATACGGTACCATTCCTCGGACAGATGCAAGGCGTCTCTTCCCGCCACCCGCCACGCCCAACTCCCTGTGTGCGTGAGCCTCTGCGCTTCCGCCAAGTACGCTTCACTTCGCTGCAGCCTCTCTTCCTGCAGTTCCAAGGTCTGGGCAGCGAATCGCCTATCCATCGAGGATGTGAGCAGAGCCAGCCCGAGCACCATAAAGGTGACAGCGGCAATTCCGGCTGTGCCGAGCGTGGAGATGCTTACGGCGTGAGACAGGTCCACAGGCATTTCTGAGGGCGTGAAACTGACGGCAGCCATGCCGGTGTAATGCATGACGGGGATCGCAGCACCCATTACGACGGCTCCAGCTAACTTTTCCCGGCCGATCCCCGTTTTCTCATCTCGGAAGTGGAAGGTAATCCATAACGCGGCCAGAGAGATAGAAATCGCTAACACGACGGACACGGCTACGAGAAAGGAATCAAAGTGGCATCTGGCCGGTAAACGCATGGCGGCCATGCCGATGTAATGCATACCTGCAATTCCGGCACCCATCAGGACACTTCCGGCGGCCGCTCGTGACGCACCCATTGTCTGTCGGCTCACCACGTACAAAGCAATGGCTGACGCGAGAATGGCCGCAAACAGTGACAGCAAAACCGTCGGCCAATGGTAGGCCACGGGAATCGGCAGGATGAACGCCAGCATCCCAATGTAGTGCATGGACCAAATGCCAGTTCCCATCGCGGCGGCCCCGCCCAACAGCCAAACCGCATGAGTCCAACCTCGTGCGGCCGTTAGCCGACCTGCTAGATCCAGAGCAGCGTACGAGGCAAACATGGCGATCAACACTGAAAGCGCCACCAGCGCGTAGTTGTACGAGCCAATCAAGTTCATGGCAGCCATTTGACTCCATGCGGTTGCCACGCGGAACCGTCGTGCCGCGCTTCAATTAAGGATTAACCGCCTCCCTCAACCGAATCCCCAAGATATCGGAGGTGATTGCTTCGCGAGCCATGCCTCCAGCATATTCTCACACGGCAATTACGTTGAGTATGGACCACTTCCTAACTGCCGTCGGGCCACAAACCGACCATAAAGCGTTCAGATCGTCTAAGCTCTTAGACAAAAAATGCTCGATGGGGATCAACCGCGAACTTTTCGGGGGCTGCGCTTAATATCACCCCGCAGGCGAGAGCCGCAACAAAATACAGCGGCGCGCCAGTCTATTCCCAAGTCCGGCATGCCCGGCGTGTCGACGGCCTGATGCAACACCGGGTTCAGCACATTGAGAAGCCAGGCCAGGCCGAAACCCAGCAAGGCCAACATAGTGCAGGAGCAGGCAGGACAGCGCAAGTTGGGTGGTTCGGGGGGCGCGGGCGGCCAAGCAGATCATCGCGCGGCAAGGTTCGAGTACAGCGCTCCGTCTGCGGTTCGCGAAGAGACCGAAGTCGCGGATGCGAATCAGGCCGCCAGGCAGGACGTGAAGCAGGAAGCGGCGCAGGAACTTCTGAGCGGAAACGATCATGACCTTGGGCTTGCCGCCGCGGGCATGATCTTGAAAACCCTGTGAACGATCGTTTCGGATGCCTCTTCGCATCCACGCTTGTAGATTTGCGCTAGGCCTGTTGTCGTTACTCTAGGATCATGCCGGGCTAGCGCTCAGCCCGCGAGTTTGATCTAAACTTTCTCTATGACAAATCGAACTGCGTATGTGGCAAACACTCGAGGAATAGCAGTGAGCGTTGAGCCAACTTACCTTGAGACGAGATCATCGCCGGACAGTTCGGAGTATTTTTGGTCTTATAGAGTGCTTATCGAGAATCAAGGACGGGAAACGGTGCATCTGCTGAGCCGGCACTGGATGATCACGAATGCGCGTGGCGAATTGACCGAGGTCAAAGGACCTGGTGTTGTTGGGGAGCAACCGGTCCTCAAGCCGGGAGAGAGCTTTGAATATACGAGTGGTGCGCCTCTCAACACGCCGTCAGGGATGATGGGCGGCGCTTACCAGATGGAGAGTGAGAGCGGTGAGCGTTTTGATATTGAGATACCGACGTTCTCGCTGGATCGTCCGAATCAGAGCGTATTTCTGAACTGAGAAATAGAGATCGTGAGTTAGGGATTGAAGATGAAAGTTCGCGCTTCGCGCGAATTAGCATCAGTGCGCTGGCAGAGGATCGCCAGCGTGTGGTCTACCGCTCGGCACCTTATCTCAACGTGCAACACGCCAATGATTTCGACGGAGAGACGTTATTCAGCAATAAATCTCCGAGCATTCAAATCGACGCTCCCGAACACCGCTCTGTGCTCAAGGAGAACAGAGGCCTGTTACCGCCAGTCTGACCAAAGCCCAAAAGCTTTCCCGCAGATTTCTTCCATGGAAGTTCGAGTGGAACAGAGAATAGCAGGCACAGTTTTTACTGACCCAGCAACCTCATGATCCACGGCAATACCTTGCCAGCTTATTATTGCTAATCCACACCGCGAACCGTCAACTGAGCAGAATGCTGCAGCTTCTTACGTGTTTTTGACTGGCCGCCTGGACGATCTTGTCGCGGCACGTTTCTTTGCTTGAACTTCGCCCTTAGATTTGGATGGTGTGCGCCTTGATGATCGCCTGAAGTAGCCCAGGGAAGGCAAAGCCAACGGACCTTGTCTTTGACGGACAGTCTATGACTCCTGAGAACGTGTCTTTGGCTTTCTTGAGAGCTGGTCGATCGGTAAATATCTCGGACTTCCGCTTTCACGATTTGCGCCACACTGCAGCAAGCTGGATGCGAATGAAAGGCGCGGACATTCACACAGTTGCGCTCATCTTGGGACACAAAGACTTAAGAATGGCTGCGAGGTATCAGCATCTCAGCCCAGCCTTCTTGTCGGACGCTGTGAAGCTCCTTGATGGTGCGTATGCAGAGTCGCCGGAAGAAAGCCGAAAGTGAGTTTGCTGGTTAAGATCTCAGAGCATGACCGGTACGAGAAAGACAAAAATTATCTTCATATTCCGCCAAGACCTCTGAGATTCTGTCCTGACGCCAATAGCGGCTATCGGCATCCTTCGAGGTGGGTCTGTCGCGGCTCGCCCGCTGGTCCGCTACGTCTCTCGGAACAACGAAGATGCGGCGCCTCGCTTGATCTGCACCAGGCAAGAGAACGATTGCCAGCCAATCAAACTCATCCTTCGCCTCGTAGCTGACGAACGTATCGCTGCCACGTTTGAAGGTTCGGGACTTGACCGAGATGCGTTGCGGTATTCCGCCTTCTTTCGGTTGTGCGATCACGTCGTAACCGGGCCAATTGTCCGGCATTTTCATTGCCGGAATTCCAGCAAGTGTCAACTCGCCGGCAACGACCATTTCGCAGGCATCACCCATCTGCTTATTCGTATAGGGACGAGGAATGATTCCGGAATTCTAGCAGCAAGTATGGGGCAAGTTTCGGCTCTATCGTGACCGTAGCGTTACCGCGATGTAATTCTCGGAACGTAGACATGTGCCTAAAATGTTGATTTTGTTGGCGTCCCCGACGGGATTTGAACCCGTGTTATCGCCGTGAAAGAACGGGTGCAACCTGTAACTCTAACAACTTAAAGGCAGCGAAGTGCACCGGAACACATCGCAACGATTCTAACGAACGACTTTCTGGTCCCGAACTGGTCCCGAGAAGTGCCTGTTGCCATTGCAATTTCCACTGAGTTAGCGCCCACCCAGACATTGTCGGGGAGTCTAGCTTAGCGGGCCTCGATCAGAAATGAAAGCTTGTGGGAAACCGATGCTATTCGTGGCGGATCGCAGCTGATTCATTCATCCTCGGTGCCATCCGGCGATTGGCTTTCGAACCAAACCAAATCCTAGCGAAACGTTAGAATATGAGTGCAGAAATATCAGCCCGCCGGTGAGGACGACTACGCGTGACTATGCAAATCAACGCTGGCGATAGGATCGGCGGTCTGCCGATACTTGAAGTCCGCGATCTGCTCCGGAGGTTTCCACTCGGATTTCATTCCATGACCTTGGAGAGGGCTGGATACTCAGGGTATCGCGCGAAGAAGCTCATCCTTGCACTTCTGATTGTCGGATACCTTGAGGCCAGTGCTGACGGTCATCTGAGATTGACCCCGGCAGGCAAGACATTCTGCCGTGGTTCGGCAGCAAAGCGTGTCCGATGGGAAACTGCTGATACGGCACTCAAGGAATTCGTGGAACGTGTTCAACGAGCGAATCGCAACCAGGGATTCCTGATGACGATCACGGCCGCGGTGGTCTTCGGCAGTTACCTGCGTGGCGGCGAGCGCATCGGTGATCTGGATCTTGCCATCGAACTGGAGCCCAAGAAGAAACCAAAAGATTCCATCGCACTTCACCGGATGTACGCAGATCACTTCGAAAAGTCAGGTCGGGCTTACCGCTACGTAGGCTGCGAATACGACTGGGCACAACGAGAGGTTCTTCTCTTTCTCAAAAACCGGAAGAGAACGCTGAGCCTGCACACGATGAGTGATTTTGTCGCCTTGGAGAAGACTCCAGGTTTTTCTTACAAGATTCTTCTTGGTGATCCAGAGCGGATCAGCGCCAAGTTGCGACCCCACGATGATAACGCTAGGCCAACTCCTTGAACCCGCTCCTTTAGCATGCGAATATCTGTCTTGCGAAGGAGCATACGCCATCGCCCGCCGCCGCGACCCACAAGAGAACGTGATCGAGTCGGCTCTCCAGCCGGGGCATTTTATTGTCTGGAATCAGGAGAGCGGATTCGTGGCTCGTTTGGAGGGGGTCGAGCGTGAGATCGGCGCTATGGTGGGCGACGACCCCTTGCGGGCCAGCCGCTTGTATGAGACCTTCATCGCCGCTTGTTTCCTGAAGGCCGACCAAATTGACTCGGAATGGGAGTTCGGCCACTTTATCGCAGAGCTTGCCTGCGGATGGATTCGGGCGCGCCAGGAAGCAGAGGCGAGCGCCGAATCGACAGCGAGAACCCTTCTCTCGTGGATGGATCGTGACGACTATGGTTTCTTTAACGAACTGGGCTTCGATGCAGCCGAGGTTCTGGACCGCCCAGGTTTGGCGGCTTTCGAGAAAAAGGTGCGCGGCCGGTTTGAAGAAGATTGCAAAAAACAAAAGGATCAATCGGGCGGCTACCCTCAAAATCGCTGGGCGCAGATTCTCAGGTCAATCTATGTGCAGAAGCACAGCGTCGATGAATATCTAGCCGTTGCCGAACGGACAGGTCTTTCGCCCGCCGATTGCGCGACCGTCGCCTCGATGTTTGAGGCCAGGCGCAAGCTCGGCGATGCTCTGAGGTGGATCGGGCGCGGCATCGCGTTGGAAGCCCAGCATCCCCTCGGAAGGAACGCCGAATGCAATCTCGTCGGCAGGCGGCGCGCTTTGCTGAAGCAGCTTGGGCGCGGCCAGGAAGCGCTGGAATCCGCCTGGGCGGAGTTTGAGAAGTGCCCCGGTGCGTTTGCCTACGATGAGCTCATGGGCTACGTTCCGAAGCGCGATCGGACCGTTTGGCACGAAAAAGCGATGAAGGCTGCCGAGCGGGGCAATTTGGCCTCGCTCATCGATTTGTTGGTGAAGCTAAAGGAGGCCGGACGGTTAGCGGACCGCCTGGAGGGCGCGAGCGATCGCGAGCTGGAACAGCTGAGTCATTACACGACGGAACCGGCGGCAAAGGCCGTTGCCCAATCGCATCCAGCCGTGGCGGCAAAGGTTTTTCGCGCGCTCTGTATGCGTATTCTGAAGGCTGCCAAGAGCAAGTATTACGATGAGGCGCTGGAGCACCTCAAAGAAGCTCGCAAGTGTTACTTGGCTGCAGGCCTTGAGCACCAGTGGGAAGGTCTCGCGCTTGAGGTCCGCCGGGATCATTTCCGGAAATCCAGCTTTATGCCGGGCTTCAACGCGATCATCGCAGGGAAGAGCGCTCCCATGGAGGCATCTTTTCTCGATAGAGCGCGCTGGCGGTGGGCAGCCAAGACGAAAGTGTGATACCGACCGTTCACACCGCGCTCGCCCGGCGCCTAGATTTGCCATTGACGGATTCGGTCTGCCGCTCTTTTGCGGTCTCGAGAGCAGTCGCCCGCGAGAGTCGCGTCACATTGCCGTATCCATTCTCGTTCTTGGACACCCATTTCTCTCGCAGGGACGCCCATCTCTTTCTTTGCGCCTCTGCGATTTGGTTCCTTTCTTTCGCGGTGAGAGTTTTGCGCGTTGAAATGGCGGGCCGATTGGAAGCCGGGGTCCTGTCTCGCCGTATCTTCTGACTCTCTGACTGACCATTTCCGCAACCTTCAGCCGCAATGGACTTCCCTTCACGCTTCGGTCTGGCTGGCGGTGCCGGTGCAGAATGGGTTATCCCGGCGTCTGTTTCGAGTTCGATGCCAAACACATCGGCCAACCGGTCCTTCGCAATGGTCTTTCTACCCGCACTCTTGGGCTTCGGCGCGAGGCGCCCCACTTGGTCGATCAGGTCCACGTGATCCACCTGTCGCAGCTTGAACAGCAACGCGGGATCCTGATCGAGGCGGCTACCGACGCCGTACAATGTAGCGGCGACGTGTTTACACATGCCCGCCCAGTCAGGGCAGGAGCAGGACATCTCGATCTCGGCGGGCGCGGGGAAGAGACCGTTCTCGCGACGGGTCACGATCTCCATCACATTCTTTGACAGCCTGCCTTGCAGAAGCTCGACAGCCGAGCCGATCTGCGCACCGCATTGTTGGCTGAGAGTTTTCCAGCGCGCAGCGGCCAGTGGCCGGATAGAGATGGCGATGCGATAGAGGTGGGAACCGCTCACCAGAGAGGTTACTTTCCCCGGCTCGATGTCGAGATTGACGACGGAGCCATTGCGTACATAGGTCCGGCCCCGCGGCAGCCGGTTACTGAAATCGCTATACGACTCCAGGTTGTCGCACCAGGCTTTCCCCCAAAATGTGGTGGCGATCGCGCGGCCGTCGATTTTCACTGGCGAAAGCTGCTTGCCTTTCCCGGCCAGCCGCTGCGCCTCCGGATCCGGCGGTATGGACGGGTGCAGGCGGGTCGGGGCCGGTCTCCGGGCCTGCGTGAGCTGCGCGCCGTCAGAAGCCCGGCCTTGGCCGGGGCA
>Ga0209004_1000167_pt1 | contig 16231 bp, 12 predicted proteins | sample TexAe_RefH0_M1_FD_187948 | JGI IMG/M metagenome (GOLD analysis project Ga0209004, IMG submission 187948) | Forest soil microbial communities from Davy Crockett National Forest, Groveton, Texas, USA - Texas A ecozone_RefH0_M1 (SPAdes) (version 2) | ecosystem: Environmental > Terrestrial > Soil >... | reverse complement strand
GGACGTCGCCGGCATCCTGGACGAACTCGAGCCAGTCGTCGCTCGCCTGGTGGTCACTGCCAACTCCTCGCCCCGTTCCATGGCCCCGGCTGCGCTCGCCGAAGTGGCCTGATCCAGATGCGGACATGGGTCACCAACACTTCCATTACGCCCTCTATCCACACGCGGGGACGTGGAAGGACGCGATGACCGTCCGTCACGGCTTCGAATATAACTACCCGCTGACGGCAGTGGTAACGACGGCTCATGCGGGCACGCTTCCGGCTTCGCATTCCTTTGCATCAGTCACGCCCGACAACGTGGTGCTGACGGCGGTGAAGAAGGCTGAGGACGCGAAGGGTTTGATCTTCCGCGTTTACGAGTGGGCAGGGAAGGACTCGACGGTTGAGTTTCATGTGCCGCCGGGAGCGACGAGTGCGACAGTGACCAACATGATGGAGACCCCTGAGGGAAGTCCGCTCGCGGTTACTGGCGACGTGGTGAAGGCTCCGATTCATCCCTACGAAATTCTGACGGTGCGGGTGGATTATCCAAGCGGTGGCCCGAAGGAATAGGTGTCGGGTCACTTTGAATATGGCGCAGCTTTCTGGCTGCGCCATATTTATATACAAGCTCGCAGCGGGTTGAGGATTGTGCTTTCCCACCCTTGCTGCGCAAGGATGGGGCACCCAAAATATTCTCCGATTCACTAATCTCCACCCAGGTCTCAAAGTCGAGACCTGGGGCACCCAGCGAAATCTATTTGGCTGCGACCTTGGTCAGATCGGCTTTCTGATCGATCTGGCTCAGCCGATACATCAGCAGGGCATCGCGCTTGGTGTTGATGGGTTGCGTTGAAAGGTCGATCGTCTCGCCCGGTGCATGCGCACCTTCGCCAGTCGCGCCAATTCCCGCCAGCCCGGGAATGAGATCCGCCACAAACGATATATCTCCCGCGCCGCGTTTCATCGGGTCCAACTCAGGCATCGTCTTGAACCCCAGGCTCGCATTGGCCTGGTTGAGAATGCCAAGCAGCGCGCGGCTTTGCGCCGTGGGAGCCATGGCCGGATAGCCCTCGCCAAAAGTAATGGTTGCCGCGGTCCTCAGCAGATGCTGGGCGACGATGGCCTGCATCTTCTTCTCGATGCGTGCGGTCTGCTCGTTTGAAATGGTGCGGATATCGCCGCTCGCGTATGCCGTGGGTGCGATGATGTTGTCCTTGCCGGTGGCTGTTGCATTATTGCCGGCTTCGTCCACGTTGATGCTTGTTCCGCCCACAACCATGCCGACGTTATAGGTGAGATACGGCTCGGGAAGCTGGATGCGGAACGTATCCAGAATGCGGGCAAGTTCGTAGATGGCGCCAAAGCCTTTGCCCGCAGAAAAGATTCCGGCGGAGTGGCCTGTTTCGCCCGTTGTATTGATGTGCCAAGTGATGGAACTGCGGCGGCTGATACTGCCATAGAAGATGCCTTCGACCCGCGGCGTTCCTTCGAACTCGAGTGCGACGTCGCTGTGGTGCGCGGCGGCGATCATATCGCGACGGGAGATGCTGGCAGGTTCGCCGTGCGCTTCTTCATCTCCGCTGAGAACAATCGTGATCTCAGTCTGCTTCAGGACGCCGGCGGCCTGCATGGCCTTGAGCGCGAAGAGCATGTCGACGAGACCGCCCTTCATATCGTTGACGCCGGGTCCGGTACCGATGTTGCCGTTGACGGTGTAGCTCTGAAACGGACTGGTCTTTTCAAACACGGTGTCCATGTGGCCGATGAGCAACATGCGTTTGCCGCATTTTCCCGGCTCGGGGCATGGATGTTCGGCGACCAGCACGCCGGCTCGCTGCACCTGCTCCATTGGAATCCACTGCACCTTGAAGTCGAGATCGCTGAGCTGGGCCTGCATGATCTGGGCAACGGCGCGGACGCCCTCAAGGTTGTGTGTGCCGCTGTTGATGTTGACGAGTTTTTCGAGCATGTCATTTGAAGCCTGCTCGTTGGCGTCGATATAGGCCACCATGACCTTTTCTGCGGGGGAGAGCGATGGTGCGTTCTGGGCAAGCGAGACGGCGCTGAGCGAAGCAGCCAGTAGGGGGAAGACAACCCGCTGAATTCTCATTTCTCGCCGAGGATAGCAGCCCGAACCTGTTCTGGCACAGGGCAGGAATCCGGAAGAGTCGGCCGGCTCAAACGTGGTGCGATTTACGTTTCTTCGCTGCTACAATCAGGCGACTGCTTTTCCGCCCGATACCCAAGCAACGAAAGGATTCTGCTGATGCTGCGCTGTTCACTCCGCCTTTCTGTCGCTCTACTCGCCGCATGCTCCGCGATTGCACCGGCTCAGAACAACATCGATTATCAAAAGCCTCCGAAGGCGATTGCCGATCTGCTTGAGGCTCCGCCCACGCCGACGGTTGTGCTGTCTCCTGCCGCGGGGACGGAAAAGCGTACGCTGCTGATCGAGCAGCCCGGCGGACTGCTTACGATTGCCGATCTGGCACAGCCGGAGCTTCGCCTTGCCGGACTGCGGTTCAATCCGCGCACCAATGGACCAAGCCGGCTGCCCTACATGATCGGACTGAAATTCAAGCCGCTGCCGGAGGGCAAGGAAATGGCGGTGACCGGCGTGCCTGCGGGGGCGCACATTGTGTTTGCGCAGTGGTCGCCCGACGCAAAGCGGGTCGCGTTTGTGGTGATCACGAATGCCAATCCTGGCGCAGGTCTGAGCTTGTGGACAGCCGATGCACGCACTGGGCAGGCCACCCGCGTGCCCGGTGTCGCACTGAATGCGGTCTTTGGCGATCCGTGCTCATGGATGCCTGACAGTCGCAGCCTGCTTTGCCTTACCGTTTCCGCGCATCGCGGGCCGGCGCCGACGCATTCTGAAGTTCCTACGGGGCCATCGGTGCAGCAGAATCTTGGCCGGGTCACGCCGGCGCGCACCTACGAAGACCTGCTGAAGAATCCTGAAGATGAAAAAATCTTCGACTACTACGCAGATGCGCAACTTGCAGTCGTGACGCTGACGGGAGCGGTCAAGCTGATTGGCAAGCCGGGAGCAATTGCATCGGCGGAGCCGTCCCCGGACGGACACTATGCACTCGTTTACGAGTCCCATCATCCGTACTCCTACGAATTGCCGTTTGAGAATTTTCCGCATCACATCACAGCGGTCGACCTTCGAACCGGAAGCGAGAAACTGCTGAATGACGCTCCGCTCGCCGACAACATTCCGATTGCGTTCGACGCGGTGGCAGCCGGCCCGCGCGATTTCGAATGGCGCGCCGATGCGCCCGCAACCGTGGCGTGGATCGAGGCAGGCGATGGCGGAGATCCAAACAAGCCAGCGGAGATTCGCGACCGCATTTACCTGAGCGAGGCGCCGTTCACCGACAAGCCGCGCGTGCTGGCGGAGCTTCCCATGCGCTTCTCAGGGCTGGAATGGGGCAACGAGCACGTCGCGCTGGTGAATGAGCGGGAGTGGCGGCATCGCCGGCGCGTGCTTGCCGTCGTTGATCCGTCGGCTGCCACTCCGGAGTTGAAGAAGATTTTTGAAGGCTCGTCGGAAGATCGATACCACGATCCGGGCAGGCCTTTATTGGTGGAGAACCCCGCGGGCCATCGTGTTCTCGACTTTACAGCGGACGGTGCGGGGGTCTACTTCACCTCGCCTGGAGCAAGCTCTGAGGGAGACCGTCCCTTTGTTGCCGTGATGAATATTGCGTCGGGTAAAGAGGAGCAGCTCTGGCGCTCTGCCGCTCCGTTTTATGAGCAGCCTGCCGCTATCCTCGATCCGGCAAAGAACATTCTGCTTGTCCGGCGCGAGTCGCAGGAGCAGGCCCCCAACTACTTCCTGCGCGACGCCGCGGGCCAGTTGACGCAGGTAACGCAATTCCCGAATCCCTATGGCGACACGCCGCTGCCGAAGAAGCAGATTCTTCGCTACAAGCGCGCCGACGGCGTGGAACTCAGCGCCAACCTGTATTTACCGCCGGGCTACAAACCATCGGACAGGCCGCTGCCGATGCTGATGGAGGCTTACCCGGTGGAGTACAAGTCGCGCTCGGCGGCAGGGCAGATCATGGGATCGCCCTACCAGTTTCCGCGATTCTCATGGGCTGGGCCGGTCTTCTTTGTTACGCAGGGATACGCGGTGCTGGAGAATGCCGCGATGCCGATCATCGGCGAAGGCAATGCGCAGCCTAACGACACCTATGTCGAGCAACTGGTTGATGACGCGAAGGCGGCTATCGATGAGGGTGCAAGTCTGGGCGCGGTCGATCGCAACCGCGTTGCCGTCATGGGCCACTCCTACGGTGCATTCATGACGGCCAACCTGCTGGCCCATACCGATCTTTTCAAGGCGGGCATCGCGCGCAGCGGAGCCTACAATCGCTCGCTCACACCGTTCGGATTTCAAAATGAGGAGCGAACCTATTGGCAGGATCCCGATATCTATTTCAAGATGTCGCCGTTTTCCTACGCCGACAAGATCAAGACGCCATTGCTCATGATTCACGGTGAGGCCGATAACAACCAGGGAACATTTCCGATTCAGAGCGAGCGTTTTTTTGACGCGCTCAAGGGCCACGGCGCCACGGTACGCCTTGTGTTTCTGCCGCTCGAGGCGCACGGCTACGCGGCGCGCGAGTCGCTGGAGCACATGCTGTGGGAGATGGACAACTGGCTGGATACGTACGTGAAGAATCCCGCACCAACCAAGGCTGCGGGACAATAGCGAAACCTTGTGAAGGCGATATTGAAAACGCTCAGACGCACGGGGATGGCGGCTCCGGTCTTCGTGACGTTGGCGTGTGCTTCGCAGATCGTTGGACAATCAGGGCCATCGCAGCAGGACCAGCCGATCTATAGCCTCAGGCTTCCAGTCGATGAGGTCAGCCTTACGTTCCAGGCAACAGACGACCAGGGTCGAGCGATTGACGATTTGAAGGTCGATGACTTGAAGCTGCTCGATAACGGAGCGCCAGCGCGCCGCATCGTCTCATTCGAACCCATCAAGGACGCACCTGTTCGCTCCGGCATTCTGATGGATTCGAGTGATTCAATGGAACCAAACCAGGAGCGCAGCCGGAGCGTGGCAGCGGAGGTTTTGAGCAGCCTCAACCAGCAGCCAACCGATCGTGCCTTTGTGATGGACTTTGGCGGGCTTTCGCTCATCGCACAAGATTGGACACATGATTCAAGCGCGCTGGAAGCTGCGATTCGCAACCATAAGGTTGCTTCAGATGCTGGAGGCTCCCTGCGCGGCACGGCTTTGCTCGATTCCCTGTATCGTGCCTGCCTGAATGAATTCGGTCACGCCGACAGCTTGAGGAGCCGGAATGTCATCATCCTGTTTTCAGACGGCGTGGATAACTCAAGCCGTAGCGACATCAGGCTTGTCCTTGATGAATGCCAGAGGACCAATACCATCATCTTCGCCTTCGGTTTCGATCCGCAAGGGACCGCGTCTACAGGCCCGGCCACGCTCGCGGAACTGGCTACCAAGACGGGCGGGCGGGTCTTTCACGGAGACGATGCAGAAACGCAAATTGCCGATGACATCAGCCTCATCGAATCCGACCTGCGCAATCGGTATCGCCTGACTTTCAAGCCGCCTGAAGTGAAACACGACGGCGCATTTCACCGCATTGAGCTGATGGCTCCAGCGCGCCTTGTCTACTTTCGCGTGCAGTCGGGGTACTACACGCCGGTGCGGTGACGCGGCATTTCTGTCGCCTTCGATCCATCGAAAGCGAATGCGCAGAATTTCTCAGCCTAGCTCTTCTTCGAAGTGACGGTGGAGAAGCTCGACACCAACTGGCCGACCCGCTTGCTGCCGCAGTGAGGACACTTGACCTCGGCTTTTTCGACGTCAGAGATGTGGAGGTGCTGGGTGAATTCCATGTTGCAGTCCTGGCAGTGGTAGACGTATTGAGACATAGTTCCGCCTCCGAGCCAACATCATAGCTCCGCGGCTTGTGGATGGACGATGAATTGATGGCGAGAGCGTGAATTGTCAGCAGTGCAGGCCATCGAGCGCTGACAGGTCGATGGCCTCTCTTTAAGGCATTTATTATCAGAACTTACAAATGATGTTGCGTAACTGAGCGAATGAAGCCGACGCATTGCCGGGGCCGGGTTACTCAACTTCTATCGATCCGCGCGCGCGCATCGGCCCCTGCGATGCGCTTCATGGGGAGACCGTGGCGCAGCTTCTGGAAGTAGCAGATCTCGACCAGGGTTGGCCATAGTTCCAGCGTGGATTTGATCACACCGATTGCATCGTCCACGATACGGACGAGGTTGTGCTGAAAGAAGTCCGGCTCAAAGCCATAGAAAGCTTTCTCGAGATTCGTGGCGAACATGCGCAGGGAGTCGACCCGGTCAGGGTTCCTGGTTGTTTCCGCGGCTTGAAGAGCGCGCCTGTGAAGCGCCGTAATCTTGCTCAGGATCAGTTCTGCGTCCTGTGCGGTTACCTCTCCGGAATAATCGAACGTAATTCCCAACTCATCGCGGCATGTGAGAGAAGAATGGATCTTCTTCTTGAGAAGATTTGCAATTTCTTCGTTCAGCACCTCGGATGCCGGAGGGTTGCGCATGTAATTGCTTTTTGTGTGGTGCTGTGCGGCATCCACGTGGGCGGCGACCATGCCCTTCTGCTGAATCCATAACCGGTAGATGTAGTCCTCAAAGCGCAAGCGCGTAGGGAAGAACGGCGGAAGACCGAAGGTATTGTCGTAACCGGCGACGCCGCAATCCATCCGCCAGTTTGAGTTCGTGATAGCGGGACGGAAGTTGACCAGGACATAGATATCGTTCAGGACTTCCGGGCTGATCTGATTTTCATCCTGAAGAAACATCTCGACAAAGTCGATAGCATCGATGTCATTCGTGCCAGAGCGAAACGTCTGCGCAACCTTGACGATTGCATCCTGTCGGACAGAGCCCGGCTCCAGAAAGATGGTGTTCTCAGAGGAGAACCCCTTGCTGGAATTGGTTTCAAGTTCCATCGCCGTGTCGATGAGGGTCTCGCCACGTTCGTGGTTCATGGGAGTCTCGGCTACCGGCTTGCCCAGGACGTCGAGGAACGCGGACATGATGTCGAATGATTTGCGGACATAGCCGTTCTCGCCGAGCTTGTGCAGGCGTCCCCGGCTGATTTCGTGGTCCTCAAGCGACTCGGGGCTGTCTTCCATCAGCGAGTAGGGGCGCATATCGTCATCGGAACTGACCATGTGGCCGCCGAGCGAATACATGAGAGAGTAATTGCGGTTTCCGCCGTAGCTCGGCCTGAAAATGTTTTTGACCAGCGGCTCGAGGCGCTTGTTGCGCAGGCGGGAGTTGACGTAGGTGATGAATTCTTCCTTCTCTCGCGGCCCAACGTAGAAGAGCTCGGATCGGGTCTTCGTCGCTTCGAAATCGGGAAGGTATTTGTCTACATTCGCCTGTGTTGAATCATCGAAAACGATCATCTGGACGGAATGGCCGTTCCTCCAGAAATGTTCATCATATTCGTGGATAGTGGCTCCGACATCCCGCAATCGGTGTGTCGGTACTACAAAATACGGTTCCTGCTCGGTCATATGTCCTGAAATGCTCGCTCTCGATTGCGCCCAATTCCGACGCGTTCTTTACCGCGATCCTGAGGTACGACGGCGTCTGTGAATCGAACGGGACTTCAAACGCGCGAGCTCGCGCTGAAGGCAGGGTCGAGAGGGCATTCGCGGTTCCCCCCGATCTGGGCGAACCTGGATTTGTGGTGTGTTCAGCGGAATCTGCGAGGTATTCGGCAATGAAACAAAAGTTCGCTGGAAGAACTCGTCATCGAGGACATAACATTCGCCGTCTTCTCCGGATATAACCCATTCACCGCGTTTTACATTAATGAAACCAAGATCGGTAGCGATCGTCTTTGACTCGGCGCACTGTATGGCGTCCACGATCATCGGTCTCGAAGTTTGATATGTGCCCATGTTGATCCTCGGCTGACCCGCTGGCCAGCCCTCATTCATTTCATCGCGGCCTCCATAAAGTGTGCGGAGGGGAATTGTAAGGAAATCGTGTGGGCTCTTCGATGGGTATGGCGTTCGGCATCCCGCATTGTCATCAGCAGCTTGACGCCGGGGGGTATATACCCGTCTCTGGGAGTAAAGATCCTATTTTCAGCTAGTTAGAGCGGCAATAATATACTTGACTAATGACGATTTCTTCGTTATTCTGGTTGTGCGATGGAAAACAAAGTCAAAACCCTTGCAGATGCAATCAGATACTTCTCTGACGAACAGGTTTGCATTGATACCGTTGCCGGGATGCGCTGGCTAGAGGGCGATGGTCCTACCTGCCCCAAGTGCAACGCGGTGACTGCCCGTCAGCACTGGCTCAAGACTCAGCGGCGCTGGCAGTGCCGGGATTGCGGCAAACAGCATTCCGTCAAGGTTGGGACCATCTTCGAGGACTCCGCTATTCCCTTGCAGAAGTGGCTCCCCGCGATGTGGCTTCTGGCGAACTGCAAGAATGGCATCTCCTCTTACGAACTGGCGAAGGATATTGGCGTCACTCAGAAGTCGGCATGGTTCATGCTCCATCGGATTCGCGAAGCGATGCGTGATACACGCAAACACAAATTTGGTTTTGGTGGCCCTGTGGAATCAGATGAGGCATTCATTGGCCCCAACCCTCAGAAGATGCACAAGGACCGCAAGGCGAAGGTGCAAGCGCGTGACGGCCTAAAAGGTGGCTTTGTCGGCAAGACTGCCGTACATGGGATGCTGGATCGCGAATTACGGCAGGTTCGCGCCAAGGTTGTACCTAACGTTTCCCGTGTGACCTTACAAGATGCGATTCTCAAGAACGTCACACCCTTTGCGAAGGTCTACACCGACGAGCATCAGGGCTATGACGGATTGAGCAGGAACTTCGTTCACAAGGTAATCAATCACTCTCAAGAATACGTTCGTGGACAGGTCCACACCCAGGGAATCGAAAACTTCTGGAGCCTGCTCAAGAGGACTCTCCGCGGTACGTATGTGGCCGTGGAACCCTTTCACTTGGATCAATACTTGAGTGAGCAGGTGTTCCGCTACAACAACCGTGCAACCGCAGACAATCCCCTTACCGATGCTGATAGATTCGCGCTGGCAGTATCGCAAGTGGCAGGAAAGCGCCTCACCTATGCAGAACTGACCGGCAAGGTGGGAAATCCGGCGGTCTAAGCTGGCTTGGTTGGGACGGCAGGGGCGTGGGAAGCGGGGGATTTGATCTCCCGCTTTGCCTTTTTGTCCTCTTCTATTCGCTTGTTCAATTCCGTCTTGGAAACAGAGAGAACGCGACCTAGAAGATTCTCGAATGCTTTGTATTCTTCGGACTGCGGTTTTGGCTTCATTTATTCCACATCTCCAAAAAACAGGCGCTGGAGCGCGCGCTTGCGAAACTGCCAATGTTCGAGAACCCCATCGTCCGACTGTAAAACACAGCGCCCCTCGTCATTGAGCGTTACCCGTGCGTTCCATTCAGATTTGTTCCCCTCATCCTTGACCATGATGGTTTCATCTACTATGCCGATCTTTACCAGAATCCTAGGGATAATGTTTATTTGCCCGATTACAATTGTTGTGCCGTCTCTGAGTAGTTCAACCACAAATCTGAAGTCTTCCTGCAAACGCTTCACGCCATTTATGGCGATCACATCATTTTCAATTTCCATTCGGAGTTCATTGAACACATGGCCTACCGAGCACCCTGCACGCAGGGTGACCCAGTCTAGTTCATATGGAATGCGGTTAGGCGCGCCCATCTGGAGATAGTGTATGCCTACGATACATTTTTTGGGAAAGATTGCGCCTTCGGGATATAGGACATCGATCACCAATCTTCCAGGAATTAACTTCAAATCGGCTGAAATAGGGGTCGAATTTGACTTAGCAATACAAGTTCACGATTCGATCATCGACGTTGAGTGCAAGGGGGAGCGTCTTGAAGAGCCGGACATTTTCAATCACGCCTTTAAGGTCGTCTACGATATGGCGCGAACGTCGGTAAACATGATGTCTTTCGCAACCGGGATTACGTTTTCAGTAGTGCTTGATGAGCTAATTCATACCGATGGCACAAGGCGCCCGTTTGCGATCCAGCACCTTCATCTTGCGCAACTTTGTACGGCCTATTCGACGGAACCTCCACATGAGACCAACGGATTCATGGAGATTATGAAGATCGTCATGGCTGAACCGGCGCTTTTTCTAGCGCTAGATCAATTGATAACAGCAACCAGTGTTCACCATCTTATGACTGTCAATAGCGCTCGCGCTATTGAGGGATTACGCCACGCGATGGCATCCGCTGGCATGTCAAGGAATCAAGAGTGGGAATTATTTCGTACAAATCTAAACGTAGATGAGAAATATCTACGCCTGATCACTGATCACTCCATATCGGGTCGTCATGGCGAAGGAACATTTGTCGCGGGAAATATCACCAGCGAGATAATCATCCGAGCTTGGACGATCATGGATCGTTTTCTTGAGTATCGGAAGAGAGGGAATCTAGCTTTACCTATCGCCGATTTCCCTCTTCTGACTGGATGACTCCCAGTTTTCTATCATCGATTTCCAGACACCCCCAGCATCTTCTGCGAGAGCGTCAGCCCACGCTGCCTCTAGCATCTCTTTTGTAGGTACACGAGGAACGAGAACGTATTCGCACCGCCCTGTCACGGCATCTTTGAGTGTGGCGGATTGGGTGTCATTAGTCAAGTATATTATTGCCGTTAGAGCGGGGGTATCCGTGCAAATATTTCCAATGAAAGAGCTTAGCTGTAGATATTTGCTGCGCAACGACTTAGGACGACTTTCAACGAGCGCTATCGTGCAGAGAAGCAGAGAGGCCGATTGAGAATTCAAGGATAGCAATCTGTCTGATAATTATCTGCAAATTGCGGCGAGGAATTTTAGTTGAGGAGTCAATGACTTGGGAGCTTTGCTTGGGTTGGGGGGCTTGACGAGTCGCGATCGACGTTGCGGTGCTGTAAGCGCAGCCCCGGTCTCAGAATCGAGACCGGGGGCACCCGGCCCTACTGAAATACGGGGTTATGCCCTATCTCTGGCCCTTCCGAGTACAACTTATTGCCAAGTACCGAGTGGGCGACGACCCGCTCACGGAAGCAAAAATGCGCAGAGTGTCCAGCGCGGACAACTAGCAGTTTTCGCGGAATCGGCAGTTGACCGACGACCAGTTGGATCGCTGGATACTGGCCGACTTCAGGGGGAGTAATCCCGCCTTTGCTCCCTTTTCTTTTCTGCAGTTGGCTGCCGGTAGAGAGCAGCGCGGCTCGAAATCCGAGTCACGGTGTCCGACTGTCCGGAACAGGTAACTTTTGGCTTGCTTTAGCCGAGTGCCCCAAGGTAGAAAATCTCTTCATACCCTCAAATCCACGGCATTCTGCAGGAGGGATCTATGATGCTTCGAGTGGCCTTGCGCATGACAGTGGGATACCTTTCTCTCGCGGTGGCGTGTGCATGCTCAATCCAGGCACAAACAACGCATCAAGCGAAATTGACAATGCAACTGGGCCACGGCGGTGAAGTACTCTCTGCAGCTTTTTCTCCAGACGGGAAGCATGTTTTGACAGGAGGATCCGATGCCGCGCCGCGTCTTTGGGAAACAGCAACAGGAAAAGAGTTGCGGCGCTTTGAAAGTCAAGGAGGTATGTATTCCTGCGTCACTTTTTCACGCGACGGACGACTCATCTGGGGCGGAAGTCGTTTCGAGTATGTCCAATCTTGGGACTTAGCAAGTGGCAAACAGCTAAATGGATTCCGTACGGGTCAATTCCTCACTTCCAGATCTCCTCAAATTTCAACAACCTCCTTTCAAATCGCACTCTCCCCGGACAGTCGAATCCTCGCAATAGCAACTGGATTTACATCCGAAGCAATCCTTGTCGATTCAAGAACTGGGGAGAAAGTTCAAGAGTTCAAGGGGCACACTGATCTAGTGACAGATGTCGCGTTTTCTCCAGATGGACGAGCAATCGCCACGGCCAGCAAAGACAAGACAATAAAGCTGTGGAACACTGCACAAGGCGAGGCAGTTCGAACCTTTCGAGGGCATCTCAATTCAGTTGAATCCATTTCATTTTCCCCCGATGGCCAGTACCTTCTAACGGGCAGCGCAGACAAGACGGCACGATTATGGGATGTCAACAGCGGAAAGACAGTACAACTCTTTCGGGGGCATTCTGCGACTGTCTCATCCGTGGCTTTCTCGCCTGACGCAAAACTCATTCTGACTGGCAGCAACGACAACACGGCACGTCTATGGGATCGAAAAGCCGGAACTATAATTCGCAAATTTGCCGGACATAAGGCGGGATTGAATTCCGTTGCATTCTCTCCGGACGGCAAACAAGTGCTCACAAGTAGCAGCGATGGTACTGCGCGACTTTGGGATTTGGCCTCCGGTAGAGAGATAAAGCGATTTGAAGGTCATTCCGATTGGATCCGCGCAGTATCGGTTTCTCCGCACGGAAGTCATCTGGCATTCTCTGGGACTGGGAATGCCGTTCGTCTTTGGAATGTGAATGGCGGAGTTGAGGAATTTCTTCTTGAAGGGCATTCAGGGCCAATCAGTTCACTAGCCTTCTCGCCGGACGGTGGGTTGTTGCTCACCGGAAGCCTCGATAAGACTGCCCGTATATGGAGCGTGGCAGACGGGAAACTTATAAAGAGTTATGTTGGGTATCCTGCGGAGATTAACTCTGTTGCTTTCTCCCCGGATGGAAAATACTTTCTGACGGGTGGGAAAGACAATACTGCACGGGAATGGGACTCAAGCACAGGATTAGAAGTGAAAAAGTTCGAAGGCCATACCGATGAAGTTACGAGTCTAGCGTTTTCGCGGAACGGTCACGTGGTACTAACAGGAAGTAACGATCAATCGGTCCGTTTGTGGGATGCAACGACCGGAAAAGAGGTTCGAAAGTTTGTGGGCGATTGGGGGAAGATTAGCTCAGTCGCATTTTCTCCGGATGGAAACTACATCGCAGCAGCAAGCCAAGCGTTCCCTGCCCGCCAAACCCGCATGGTGTGGGAAACTGCCACGGGCAGACAGGTGCTTAATTTCAGCGCACCGATTCCGTCAAACGCGATTGTTTTCTCTCCTGATGGAAAGTACTTGCTGATCGGAGATGCCGCGAGTCAAGTTGCTATTTATGATGCAGCAACTTGGAAAGAGTCTAGATCTTTCACTGGACATGACGGACCAGTAACTTCGATCGCTGTTTCACCCGACAGTCGTTTTGTTCTTTCGGGGAGCCTTGACAATACCGTCCGCCTCTGGGATTTCCACACTGGTCAAACTTTGCTGTCTTTGTTCGCCTTTAACGATGGCTCATGGGCTGCGATGGATCCGGAAGGCAGGTATGACTCGTCAGACCCCGACAATTCGTCGTCGATCTACTGGGTCACCGACAATCTTCGGACGATTGATCTGGGGCAGCTGAAGCAGGCTTACTATACTCCCGGGCTGCTGGGCAGAGTCCTTCGGCGCGAACGGTTGCCAGACGTTAGCAACATGAACAGCGTCGCGCTCCCGCCTGCGTTATCGCTTTTAAGCGATTTTGACCCGGTTTCTGGGAAGCTTGATGTCAGTCTGCGAAACGATGGTGGTGGGGTTGGTAAACTCCTCGTCAAAGTAAATGGTCGCCTCGTCAGAACCATGACTGACCTTCAGATTCCCCCCGAAAACCAGTCTGTGCGAATCTCCATCGACCTTAGGGATGCACCGTTCGAGCGTGGAGAAAACCGGATACTCATTACTGCATACGACTCGGCAAATCGCATTCAGAGCCAAGATCTATCAATTACTGTCATGAAAACAGCGACTGCCAAAGGGCTAATCCCAGATTCTTCAGATGAACCAGTTACACAAGGCAAGTTCTTCGCGATTATTGTAGGCACATCTACTTTCGGTGATCGAAGTCTGGACTTGATGTTTCCATCGAGAGACGCGGCTCGGATTGCCGCGGGGCTAAAGCTCGGTGTAAATCGCCTCTACGGAAGCGACAAGACTTGGATCCGTCTTCTGTCGAGTGAAGCCCAGAATGAAGAGGACAGACCGACAAAGAAGAACATCCAGGCAGCCTTCGATAGAGTGCGTAAGGAGGCGCGTCCGGAAGACACACTCGTGGTATACCTCTCCGGTCACGGCGTGATGTCAAAAACACAGCGCGACCGCTACTACTATCTGACGGAAGATGCAAGGACGCTGGACATTGAGGGTGATCCCGCGGTGAGAGACGTTTCAACAGTTAGCAGCGATGAACTGTTTGAATGGCTTAGCCAACCCACCAAGACGATGCCGCTGAAGGAAGTGGTGATCCTCGACACGTGTGCCTCGGGTGCTGCGGGCGAAACCCTCACCCGGCTTGCTCAGATGCGGGTTATCTCACCCGACCAGCGCCGCGCGATCGAACTCTTGAAAGATTCAACTGGAACTTTCATTTTGTTGGGTAGTGCAGCTGACTCGCCAAGCTATGAAGCAAGCAAGTTTGGCGAAGGCTTACTGACCTATGCCTTGCTCGAGGGTATGAGGGGGAAATCGCTCGATGACGGCTCTCGGTTGGGTGTGTTGAGATGGTTCGAAGACGCTAGCGAAGAGGTACCTTTACTGGCAAAGACTATCGGCGGCATTCAGAAGCCGCTTATTGCGGCTCCGATGGGCCGGGGATTTCCGATCGCCTTACTTACGCCAGAGGATCGCGCCAAAATAACCCTCGAAACACCAAAACCTGAATTGACTCGCGTCGCATGTGAGAACGAGAGTGGTGTCGATCCCTTGCATCTGTGCGAAGCTATTCGCGAAGAAATGCGGTCCCGGTCCTATGGGTACACCCGTGGCGAAAAGGGCAATGAAGTTCCAGTAATCTATCTGGATGCAGTCAATGAATCTTTCCCAGACGCACTGATGCCTAGAGTTGTCTATTCGGTTTCACCCTCAACTATTACGGCGCGTGTTCGTATCGTCGCGAATGAAAAAGTCGTAGCCGAAGCAACTGTGCAGTCCACAATCTCCGATCTGCGAGCGGTTGCAAATACACTTTCAAACAAGATCGAGTCGCTAGCCAGTTCGTTGTCGAACCACTGAGTTTCCCATGAGCGGCCATGTTTGCGCCCTATCTCTCGATCCCTAGCGTTCTATTGATTCCACATGGGGTATCGCGAAGCCCACATCCTGCTCGAAGAGTTAGCAGACGCCACATTGGACGGCAACCGCAGGCGACATGTGGAACTGCTGACGACGGTGCCGCTACTGATCATCGACGATCTGGGAATGCGTAAGCTGCCGCTGACCGCCGCCGAAGAACTGCTGGAAATCATCATGCGACGCTACGAAAGAACAAGCACCCTGATCACATCGAATAGGCCAGTAGACGACTGGGGCAAACTGCTCGGCGATAGTGCTGCGGTCTCCGCAATGCTCGATCGGCTGCTGCACCACGGTCATGTGCTCAAGTGTGGACCGCGCAGCTGGCGAACCAAAACCGGCGGTGCCGGAGAAAGCCAATGACAAAAGCAAGAACAAAAACAAAAGCAATACTGATGCCGGGCAAAGAACGCCCGGCGGCTTCGCGACTCGGGATCCAGAGGCCTCTTACGACGGAGCATCACCTTAGGAATACTCGAAGAAACACGAAACCCTCTGTCGGCCAGCCCGTCGGGCAAACCGCAGAGGGTCTCGATTACCGATTCCTTCGGAGCCAGCCCCGCGTCATCGGCCCTGGATCACTCCGCAAGGCGCGACCCCGGCGAAGCGAGTACCACCTTAACACGCATCTGGACAACTTAGAACATCGAGCACTATCTCAACATCGAATCCGCGCCTTGCAATCGCACACTGAAGCAAGGTAAAACAATCACGTCTTCGGCCAATCCCGTTGGCCGGTTTTGAACTGATAATGTATGGCCGGTTTTAAGGTGATAACCGAGGATCAGGGGCGCAATCTCTCCAATTTGTGCACGTCTACTTCCGTAAGAGTTGGATTGTAGATTTTGGGTCAGTTGCAAGCATTCAAGGAATCACTCCTGAAAAACGTCCATGTGTCCAGGATTCGGTAGATTTCGTGCGAAAGATTGATTTCTTGTCAGATACCGAGTCGCCGACGACACACTCTCAGAGCCGTTTTTTGGAATTCTTGTTATGACAATCTTCAAACTGTCCTCGTGTGCAGCCAAATCTGGCTGAAAGAGAAGATTCTC
>Ga0209004_1000166_pt1 | contig 16233 bp, 11 predicted proteins | sample TexAe_RefH0_M1_FD_187948 | JGI IMG/M metagenome (GOLD analysis project Ga0209004, IMG submission 187948) | Forest soil microbial communities from Davy Crockett National Forest, Groveton, Texas, USA - Texas A ecozone_RefH0_M1 (SPAdes) (version 2) | ecosystem: Environmental > Terrestrial > Soil >... | reverse complement strand
CGCCGTTTCGAGCTGATGGCGCGTACCCACATCCAACGCGTCCATATCCACGACGTAGAAAGTCACTCCGGCGCGGGCTGCTGCGCCCGTAATTGTTTTGACCATCTCCTTCGCGTCCGAATCCATCTGAAATCCGGCCGTAAAGTAGATGATCGACTTCATTTCATTCAACCGCTGCTGCGAGCGAACAATCGCCGTGAGGCCGGCCAGCCCAAGACGCGTGTGTTGGTCCTGCATGACCTTGTGCGTATCCTGAAGGGCGGCAAGCAGTGTTGCGCACTGGGCCCGCTGTTTCACATCGACATGCCTGCCGGACGAGTCCGCGCCGCTCCGCGCAATTGCGATCAAATCCTTTTCGGCCTGCGCCGCGACCTTTGTACGATCGGCATCGTTCTTGTCTTGTGCGATGTTGATTGCCATAGTATCCGTCGAGGAAAGCCTGACGACACGATTCGCTGTCGCGACGGTTACCGCCTGCATGATCGCCTGATGGTCGCTGGTGAAGCTCTGCAGCAGCTGCAACCGTTTGCCAAAGTCGAGCACCGCAAACGAATAGTGCGTCGACGGCAGCATCTTCAGAATCTTCTCGGCAACCTTGTCGGCTGTCTTGGCTCCCGCGCCTTCAAAGTGATCGAAAATCATCGTTACCATGTGATCGCCTTGATCTTCGCCCTTGACCAGCTGAAAGGTATTCAGCTTCACAGGAACATCGTTGTCCGTGACGACGACGTCTCCCGGCTGCAGGTTGAGCACCTTCCTGCCCTTTTTGTCGAGCACCGCGAGGTTGAGCGACACCTCGTCCACCGTCTCCCTCACGCCCGGGACAACTGCTTGCGGCGCCGGTTGTGGAGCTGAAGGGGTTTGTGAGGGCGCCGAGGGTTGCGAAGTTGGTGGCGTTTGTCCCTGGGCTGCACATACTCCAATAGCTAACATCGCAACTGCACACCACCGGCGAGAATTGGCGTTTGACGTCATGGGGCCTCGATCAAAGCGATGATAACGATTCATGGAATTGTGACCTTCTGGAGCGGTAATCGTGCGGTCATTCCGTCCGCCGCGGGCCATTGGAAAAGCCTTTTAGTTGTTATTTAAGAGACGCGGGGGCGCGCATTTTTGACTCGTGCAATTCTACTCGCGCCGAGGCTTCTTGCGCTGCTGCAGAAATGACTCATTCCCCCCAATCGGCATGCTTTTCGGCCTCAGAATCCCTCGGCCGCGATTCGGGCTTGGCGGCGAATCTGGTTGCCCAAACCGGCGAGATCACCAGCCCAGACTCTCCCGAATGTTTCGGAGGACTGGGCTCTTAGAGTCGTCGAAAGGACAGCCAGCGCCTCTCCCAAATCACCTGATCGTTTTTTCGCCTGCGACTCCATCGCTGCGGCACAGATGTGAGCTATCTCACAGCATGCTCCCGGTCCGGTCCTCAAGAATCAACTGGGAGACTGCATGCAACGGGTATTGATTGGGACCGCCGCAATCCTGCTGGCAGCTGGTTCGGGATTCGCCGTCAAAGTAGCTGCGAGGGGCGCCAATTCGCCCTCAGCCGAGCCGAAGCCCGCGTATCTCAAGCCGGTTCCAATGAACGTGACAGGCCTCGCCGCTGCTCAGCCCATCATCATTGACATCCCAGTTAACGGCACCATTTATCCGCCGGACCTGACTCCCCCGCAATTTGCGTGGCGTGACAACAACCCCGCTGCCACCGTCTGGCGCATTGAAATCCTCTTCGATGAAAAGGCTCGACCTATCCAAATATGGTCTACCGGCGAGAAAATGCAAATCGGCCCGGTCGACGAGACCCTTATCGGCTACGTTCCGCCCACGCTCACACCTGAACAATCCGCGTCCCACACCTGGCGTCCGGCCCCCAAGATCTGGGGAGAGATCAAGAAGCATTCTGTCGCGCGACCTGCCAAAGTCGTCATAACCGGCTTCGCGAGCCAGCAAGCCCGCGAACCCCTTTCGCGTGCCGAAGCCAGCATCTCCACCTCCAGCGAACCCGTCGGCGCCCCCATCTTCTACCGCGATGTTCCGCTGATCCCGCCGAATCCCGATACAGAGCAGCGTGGCGTCATCAAGCCCCTCGCCGACTCGGTCCTGCCCAAGATCAAGTGGCAACTACGCTACGTCAATCAGACCGAGAGCAAGGTGGTGATGACCAACCTGCCCACCTGCGGCAACTGCCACTCCTTCTCGCGCGACGGCAAGACCATGGGCATCGATGTGGACGGACCCGCCAACGACAAAGGCCTGTATGCGCTGGTTCCGATCAAGAAGATCAGCACCATCTCCAACGACTATCTGCTTCGCTGGAGTTCCTTCTCTGAAGAGCATTCACAAAAACGCTTCGGCTTCATGAGCCAGGTCTCGCCCGACGGCAAATACGTGGTTAACTCTATCGACGTACCCCACGCACACGGCACGCGCGTCCTCGATCGCCTCTACAACGGCTTCTACGAGAACTACGGCTTCGGACAGGTCTTCTACCCCACGCGTGGCGTCCTCGCCTGGTACAGCGAGGAGACGGGCAAGCTGCAGCCGCTCCCCGGCGCCGATGATCCCAACTACGTGCAGACATCCGCCTTTTGGACTGCCGACGGCAAATACCTCATTTACTCCCGCGCCGCCGCCCGCGATCCATACCCGCCGGGCTACAAACGCTCCACCTACGCCAACGATCCCAACGAGACCCAGATTCAGTACGACCTCTACAAGATCCCATTCAACAACGGCAAAGGCGGCACTCCCGAGCGCATTATCGGCGCCTCAGAAAACGGGATGAGCAACAACTTTCCCAAGGTCTCGCCGGATGGCAAATGGATCGTCTTCGTGCAGTGCAAGAACGGCCTGCTCATGCGCCCAGACAGCAAGCTATACATCGTCCCCTTCGAAGGCGGCGAAGCGCGCCCGCTCGAATCGAACCTGCCGCTGATGAATTCGTGGCACACCTTCAATCCCAATGGCCACTGGCTGGCTTTCTCTTCGAAGAGCCCATCGCTCTACACGCACCTCTATCTCACGCACATTGACGATCATGGCCATGCCAGCCCGCCGGTGGTGGTTGAAAACGCCACGGCAGCCAACCGCGCTGTCAACATTCCCGAGTTCGTTAACCTCGGTCCCGAAGGCCTCGACCACATCGACACGCCTGCCATCGACTTCTACCGCGAATTCGACCTCGCGCAGCAACTACAGGATGCACACAAATACGCGGACGCCGTACCCGCATGGAAAGTAGCCGCCGACAAGGATCCCACTGACGCGCGCCCTTTGAACAACATGGGCATAGCACTCGCCGCGAGCGGCAAGACTATCGACGCCATCGCTGCCTATGACAAATCGCTCGCGATGAACAACGACAGCTCCCAGACCCACAACAACCTGGGAAGCGCACTCGCCGAAGCCGGCCGTCTGGACGAAGCAATGGCGCATATTCAAAAGGCCATCGCGCTCGACCCCGACAACGGTGCAGCACACATCAACCTCGGCCACCTTCTTGAAGTCAGCGGCCATCGCGATGAAGCCATTGAGCAGCTCACGCAAGGCATTCAAATCGCTCCCAAAAACGCCGACGGCCACAACATCTACGGCGTCATCCTCGCTCGTGAAGGCAAAATGGACGAGGCCATTGCCGAACTTCAGAAAGCTGCCACCCTGTCTCCCAACTCCGCCGAATGCCACTACAACCTGGGCCGCGCCTTCGCCGCCACCAGCCGTTTCTCCGAAGCCCTTCCTCAATTCGAAGCCGCCGCAAAATTTACAGCCAACCGCGAGCCCGCGATCCTGCAGATGCTCGCCGCCATGTACTCCGAAACCGGTAACTACTCGCAAGCCATCACGGTCGCTCAGCAAGCCCTGGACATCGCCGACAAACACCAGAACGCCGACCTTGCAACCGCACTCCGCGCCAACCTCGCCCGCTATCAGCAACAGGCCAAAGCTATCCCTGCCGCGCAAAACTGATTTCGCGCAAACCGTCGCCAATCACGCGCCCGCCCCGCGCCCAGCAACCTCCGCAGGAAATTGCCTTTCCTTATTCGGCCGACTTTGCTGGATTTCAGATTCGTTCTGATTTAGCCTCAGACGACCCTACCCGATTGGGCAGTTGCGACATGCTCGGATGGCTGATGCGCGTGTGAACGAGAATAGCGCATGGTGGTTCCGTAGGCGATTAGCCGAAGGAGCAAAACATGCCAGGTACTCTCACTGAATTCTCTCAGCAGCTTGCAAATACGGTTGAGAAGGCGGGACAGTCCGTCGTCTCAGTTCTGGAGGGCGGTCGCGCCGGGGTAAGCGGAACTGTTTGGCGCGAAGGAATTGGAGTCGCTGTCGATCACACGATCCACGGGCTGGATGAGGTCACTGTAATCCTTCCTTCCGGTAAGGAGACGAAGGCTTCGGTGGCCGGACGCGATCCCGGCACAGATATGGCCATTCTGAGGCTGCCCACCGACACTGCGGCAGCGGCATTGGCCGATGACTCAAGTGCTCGCCCCGGAGAGATTGTCCTTTCTGTCGGCAGGCGAGGGACAGAGGGCCTTGCTGCAACATACGGTCTCATCAGCGCGATCGGCGGTCCTTGGCGAACGTCGTCAGGCGGGCGCGTGGACCGTTGGTTCAGGCTCGATCTCAATCCGTTTCCCGGATTCTCAGGCGGACCGATCATCAACGCGGACTGCGAAGTCCTGGGTATTGCCACTTCTGGTCCAGGCCGCTCAGCGGCAGTTGTTCCTGCTGCCACAGTGAACCGGATTGTAGACCAGCTTCTCAAGCATGGACGCACCGTTCGCGGGTACATCGGCATCGGTGTGCAGCCGGTCGCCTTTCCGGAAGACGCTTGGCAAAAGCTTGGAATCAACGGCGGCCGTGGACTGCTGATTATCGCCGTTGCTCCCGGCAGTGCGGCCACAGAGGCAGGACTGATGCTGGGAGACGTGATCGTGGCCATCGATGGAAAAACTCTCCAATCCGGCGCCAGCCTGCAATCGATTCTTGACGGTGAGAACGTCGGGAAATCGGTGCCCATAGATGTTGTCAGGGGAGGGCAATTACTGAAGATTGCCGTCACCGTTCGCGAAAAGCCTGCAAGCTGAGTGGATCGCCATGAATCTAAACAGTCGGGTGGGCATCAGTCTAAGTGCAGCAGTCAGCAAGGTGGCTGCAGATATGCGCGAGATAACGGTCAAGGTCAGCGGGTCGAAAGGACGCCTTGGGTCCGGGACTGTATGGCGTCCCGGACTGATGGTTACGAATGCGCATGTTGCGAATTCGCAGGTCCACGAAGTCCAGTTCGCAACTGGAATGAGAGCGCGGGGATGGCTTGTAGCACGAGATCGCAAACTCGATCTTGCAGCACTAACTGTCTCCACTCCATTTGACTGCATTGCTAACATTCGAAGTGCTTCCGACCTCCGCGCAGGGGAGATCGTTCTCGCACTTGGAAATCCTTTCGACGGACAAGGATCGGTAACTACCGGAATTGTGCACCGCCCTGCTGGCAAGTCGCGCCGGCTTTTCGCGGATATAAGACTCGCCCCCGGCTACTCAGGCGGACCTCTGGCTGAAACGAGCGGTGCGGTAATCGGCATCAACAGCATGATTGTTGGACCTTTGGGCTGCGCGATCACCAGCGACGCGGTAGAGGAGTTCTTGAGAAAGTTTCACCTCTCGGAGGCTGCGTGATTCAAGTGTTGATCTGGGCTCGGTCGCCCTTCACGCTGGCTGGGCTACAAGCAGCCGTCTCCGCCGATCCTCGCTTTGAGATCGTTGGGAAGCTGAGTCATTCCGGCGAAACGGACACGGAATCGAGCAGTTTTCAGGAGGCTGTGGTTCTCTGCGATGGTCAGGAAGGGGATATCGACGAATTTCTCCGGGGCTCGTTCAGAGAACACCGCTCCCGTCGAGTCGTCCTGCTCGCAGAAGACTTGACGCGAGCGGAAACCGTGCGCCTCATGCAGTCGGGAGTGCAGGCAATTCTGCCGCGCGACTCCTCAGCCAGCGAGATTACAAGTGCGCTGGAGGCCGTAAGCGAGGGTCTCGTTGCGTTCTCTCCTGAGTTCCTCCGCTTGCTGCTGCCGACTCCTCCTTCAGAAGGCGCAGAACAGGATTTCGAATACTTGAATGATCCGCTGACTACGCGCGAAACTGAGGTTCTTGCTTTGCTTGCGGGAGGTGCCGGAAACAAGGAGATTGCAGCACAACTTCGGATATCCGAGCACACAGCCAAGTTTCATGTCAGCTCGATCCTGAGCAAGCTTGGTGCAACAACGCGAACCGAAGCTGTAAGCCGCGGATGTCGACTCGGGCTGATCCTGATCTGATCATCCCCCGCGTGTAGCAGATTGCCGACGAACTGAGATTCGGGATGCAAAGTGCGACAAAATTTTTCCAATCTCATTACAACAGCCATTCAGATTACTGGCTCTCCTTTACAACACGTCCATTGAGAGGTTGAATCGGGCGCGCATCATGCGGATAGAGCCTGGCAAATGCGTTGATCTGTTCTACCGAAATTTCAATGGGAGTCTTCAGCACAAACCACGTGACGCCCTCAGTGCAGGGCGGAGCCGTTAGAGATCCCATGTAGGTGTAATAGGCGACGTCGTGGGGCAGCAGCCCTGCGGGATTAATCTCGATTCCGGCAACTTTCTCCTCTTGATGATTGAAATCCGACAACACCTTGCTCTCGGTTAATGGTATATGATCCCAGATCTGCTTAATGGTCGCATTCGATCTGCCCGCTTTCAGAAGAACTGCCACACCAACTACCTTCGCGTCGCTGGACTGGTACATCAGGTGCGCAACCATATCGTATGGTTTTCCGTGAATGTACTCCTCACTGGGATGATGGAAGTGAAATTGCGTAAGTTGGTAGGTCTTGTCTCCGACGATCAAAAGGTTCCCGGTTCCCGCGGCGTCATGGTAATTCACGCGAATCGTGTATCCGTTGTTCACCAGATATTCAAGCGGACCACTTCTGGATTCGAATTTCAAGGCTGGAAGGACAGCTTTTACCGAAGCTCGAATGTCGATCGGAGACTGTTCCTTGCCGGCATTGCAGGGAGCGTAGTCCGGATCTAGTTCGCTCCAATGATCGGCCCCTTTAGCTCCTTCATATTCCCATCTTGTCTTCCACTGCGCCTGTGAACTCGTGGACGCCAAAGCCACGGAGACAACCAGCAATGCAAACGCCATCCGACCTTTTCTCAATCTGCACCTCCCGCGTTCTCAGCTGCGTTCCGCACTGCCTTCGAATACGAGAGTCCCACTCTCCGCGGAGATGTGCAACTTCTGCAGGGGACGGCTCTGCCAGGTACACATTCGAAAGTATGTCGCATCACACTCCTTGACAATTCGTCTACGGTGGAAGTGTGAATGTTAGAACATCATGCTGACCGCCAACAGGACAGCTATGGGACGCAAGAAAACGTCACATGCGTTAGGGCTCGTATTGCTCCCTGTGAATGAGGATGTTCAAATCTTCAAGTCAAAGCGACTCTGAATTTCGCGTCGCCCCAAAGCCGTAATGGAAAGCGCCCTGCTATCCAGGTCTCGCAATACCCACTTTCTTTTGAGCAGAAGATTGAGCAATGCGGCACCAAGCGCACCGCCGATATGAGGCCGCCGCTCACTCCAGTCCAGGCACCCATATGCGAAACGACGGCGCAGCCCCCGAGTCGCTTCGATGTCAACGCCGAGAGCCTGAAGCATCTTTGATCCCAGGGGCGCGAGCTCATATGCACTACCGCTTTCGTGCGCAACCCGTTGGATCCATCTCAAAGCAATGAATCGGTCGTGAAGAAGGACAGCCAAGGCGCCCGCGACATGGTCGTAACAGGTTCGTGCAGCGCGCAGCCGCTCTGGCGTTTTGGGTATGAAGTCGGAGCGGCTGGCCCCAGCGAGAACGCTCAATCGCTCAAGAGCGCGAGCCACGTGGGGGCCTGCCAGGCTGTAATAGCGAAGCCGTCCCTGTACCTGCACTTTGACCAGATTTTCCACCTTAAGCCGATTCAGGTGCACGCTTGCCGTTGGCGGGCTTACTTCTCCAATCACCGCAAGCTCCGTGCTGGTTCGGGCCCGGCCGTCTACCAAACAAAGAAGCATGCGGGTCCGCGCCGGTTCACCGATGGCAGTCGCAATGCTGGAAACAGCTTCATCTGCGGTTCGGTGCGCATCCATACTTTTACCCTAGACGAAGTGTTATTGGCGCGCAAGCAGCATACTCGCAGGAATTGAGAGCGCGCAAATGAACCCGATGCCAACCTGATCAGGAGTAACGGGCAAAGCCAGGAGAAGGCCGGAATGGTGCCGGATGACCTGGAGCAGCAGGCTGAGGAATGCGTCATTGATGCCCGCGCAACTCTCACAGCCTGGATGGTGGACCATGCCAGTCGTAAACCGGTTCTAAAGTCACTTCCTGGTTGGCGGGAATCCGACCTGAACTCGAGCAGTGGCGGGCAAGCAGCCTCGTACACTATCCTGAACCGCATGCGCCTGTTGCTTGTCGCCGCACTTCTCGTGCAACTCGATGTCATTGCATTTGCACAAAGGCAATCCGCACAATCGTCGTTCGAAGTTGCGTCAGTCAGGCCCAGCCAACACGATGTCGGCCCGGACTACAACAACCAGATAACCTATTCGCCTGGTGGATTCACCGGTCGAAACGTCACGCTGAGACGTCTCGTCGCTGAAGCTTGGGAGTGCCAGCTCGATCAGGTTTTCGGAGCGCCCTGGCTCGACCATAACGAATACGACATCGCGGCACGCGTGCCTGAAGGCGCGAGCAAGGAACAGATTGCCCTTATGCTTCGCAGCCTTCTCTCCGAGCGTTTTCATTTGAAGGAGCACAGCGAGGCTCGCCAGATGCGTGTGTACGAATTAATGATCGGCCAAGGGGGCCCGCGAATCCATCCGGTCGCGCCAGGAAGCGCAGGGACTGGCGGATCGGGCGTTCGCTTCCGCGGAGATATGCGTCACTTTGCCGATCTTCTCGCGGTCCAATTTTCTATCCCCGCTGCAGATAGTCCCAACGTACCGGCGAGAGCCGGTGGATCTCCAATCCCTGTTCTGGACAAAACAGGACTGGAAGGCATTTACGAATTCAGCGTGGATCTACGGCCCGAACTGGGCACCGACTCATTTACAGGGTGGAAGAGAGCTCTCGAAGATCAACTGGGCCTAAAAATTGAAAGCCGAAAGGCTGACGTAGCAGTGATAGTCGTTGACGACGTAGCAAAGATCCCCACCGCGGATTGAAACCGCGTTGCCGGCGCATGGTGGGGAGTGTGGAAATAGGCCCGTTTTGGGGGTACTTCCGGAATGACGGGGACAGCGAATTGGATGATTGTCGTACTCGCCTACCGTATCTCATGATCCGATGCTGCGGAGATAGCGCCATCCTCCATGTAATTAAGGCAAAGATTCCGTCAGATAAGCCTCTGAACACAAACCGCTATTGAAGATGAGAGTTACTTAGCGCTGAACGGATAGCAGATGCAACTTGATCTCCCTGGATACGTGCTCCCGCTGGATTGAAATGGATAGAATCCTTGTATAGATCGCTATGCAGCAACATCAACGCGTGCTGATCGTCAATTGGAATTCCGGCGGACTTAACTAAAGCAAGAGCGATTGCATTCCGTTCGTCGATGCGAGGATTTGTCGCACCATTGGTCGCATCCGGACGAACAGGAGTGATGTCGGCCCAGATCAACGCCCCGGGCTTGTCCACAAGAACATGCACAGCCTTGAGGAACTGCGGGAAAGCAGCCTTGTATTGTTCTTCCGTATAGCCCCATCCATGCATACCATTGTTGAAATGGACTACTGTGAACCGCACGTCCTCCATCGCAGCAAACTCCGCAATCTGATGCGGCAAGCGAGGGTCACCCACCGAGGTCGAAGAAGCCAGGAGATAGACGTTCGCAACACCATGCAGGTCCTTGGATACTTGCGGATAGTAGTTGCGCGAGATGGAGTCGCCGAGTAGCAGGACATTCGGCAATTGGCGATCGGGATGCGGTGGCCGCACCTCCCAGGTCCATTCGATCTCCTCCGGAATAGACTTAGGCTTCTGGGCCATCAATGGAAATGCATTTGCCAAAAGCAGCAACAAGACTACGAGTTGATTATGAGAATTGAGAGCCATGCACCCGTCCTATCTATTCCTTCTGCTTGAAGTCTTCGTGCTGCAACTGAATTGTCTGGCCTGATTGGAGGCGGATGCTTGCGAACCGGTCTCCGTAGCGAACGGAGGCAAAGTTTGCATTTTTTGCCCGGATCGAGGCTGTGAGGAGTCTGCCATTTTCCCAAGCCATGTCGATAACGAATCCACCACGCGCACAAAGACCGCGAACTGAGCCGGTTGGCCATGCTGATGGTAGCGCCGGCAAAAGCTCGATCTCACCGTTTTGAGACTGCAATAGCATCTCGGCGATTCCGGCGGCGCCTGCAGTGTTTCCGTCAATTGCAAAGATATTCTGCGTTGCACCCGCGATGCCTCCACTTGAAAAGGTAAGCAAATTATCTTCGGCTGCCTTGGCAAGAAGGCTTACGAGATACTTGTGCGCTTCATCGCCCTTCAGCAGTCTCGCGTAGTACGCGACCAGGTTGGCGCGGCCCCACTCGCTCTGCTCCCAGTGTGGCGCATTCATTCTTCGCGCGATGGTCACTTCGGCGGCACAGGCCAGCTCAGGCGTGGTGCGCGGGGAGATTTGATGTTCTGGATAAAGCGAAGCCAGGTGCGAGGTGTGGCGATGATTCGGTTCGCCGTCCTCAAAGTCCTCGAGCCACTCCTGCAACTGCCCGTGCCGGCCAATCTGAAAGGGCGGCAGCTTTGCACGCGCACCTTCAAGTTGCTGACGAAAGTCAGCATCAACTGAGAGTGTTTTTGAAGCTTCAATGCACATCGTATACAGCGCATGTACGAAGACGCGATCACACGTGGGACCCATCGACTCCGATGCGCGGCCGCCGGTAGGGGTGATGTACCAGTTCTCCGGAGAGTCGGATGGACCGGTGACGAGCCATCCGTGTGTTGGCTCCGCCACCATGTAGGAGAGGAAGAACTCTGCGGCCTCGCGCAGCACCGGATAGGCCTTCGCGCGCAGGAACTCGCGATCGCCATTGAACATCCAGTGATCCCACATCTGCAATGCAATCCAGATGCCGGCGGTGACAAAGATTCCCCATCCAGGACTTCCCGGAGCTGTGAATCCCCATGGGTTCGTCACCGTGTGGATCACCCATCCCGAAGCGCCATACATTTCCTTCGCTGTCGCACGCCCGTTTTCTCGCATGACTTCAATCAAACGAAAAAGCGGAAATTGACACTCCCCCAGGTTGCACACTTCGGCAGGCCAGTAGTTCTGCTGGGTATTGATGTCGAGGTGAAAGTCGTCAGTCCATCCCATGCTGCTGGCCAGGCCATCATTCCAGATGCCCTGCAACGCAAGCGGGAGCGGCGAATCAGCGCGGGATCCCGCGATCGTAAGATATCGGCCGTACTGAAAGAAGAGCGCCAACAATTCGGGATCGTGCGCTCCTTCGTCCAATGCTTTGCGTCTTCTATCGGTGGGTTGCTGCCGCGCCGCTGGCCGGCTCTCACCGAGATCAATGGAAGTGCGCCGGTAGAGCGGTTGATAATCCGCAATATGAGCATTGCGAACCTGTGCAAACTTCTTTGGTGCGGCCCTCTGCAGCGCCTCTTTGCATAGTTCTTCGGGATTCGCTCTTGCGTAATCTGTTGCGATCGCGACCAGCACCGTTGCCGTATTCGCAGCGTGCACTTCGATGGCACCATTCGAGGCAGTCGTGGATCCGCCTTCGGCAATAATCCGAGCGCGGATCTGAAGGGCTACACCGTCATGCCCTGTGCTGTGCATATGCTCCCATGCATGTGCGTTCACAATGAGTGTGTCGTTTGCGCTGGTTTCAATCGTCGAAGGCAGAATGCCCTTGCTGAAATCCGAGCGGAACGCGATCCGCCCCGGTTCATTGCACGAAAGACGAATTACAAGGACTTGATCGACATGCGATGCCAGGATCTCTCGCGTGAAGCGCGCACCGCCGCTCGTGAAGTCTACACGGGCAATCGCTTCATCCAAGCTGAGCGATCGCCGATAATTGGTCCCGCCACCCACGGCGTCGAACTCGAGCTGCAACTCTGGAAGTGGAAGATTTGTTCCAAAGTTCTTCGCATGCCCCGGGAGATATTTGCCACAGAGAGCCTGTGCTTCGTCATCTTTTCCGGAAAAGAACAGCTGCCGAATTTCATTCAGGTGAGGAAGCGCACCCGGATTCACTTCGCCTGTCGCAGGGGCTCCCGACCAGGCCGTAGACTCAGACAGCGCAATCCGCTCCGTTTCGATGCCGCCAAACACCATTCCACCCAGACGACCATTCCCGACTGGAAGTGCCTCGAGCCATCGCTCAGCCGGTTTGCTGTACCAGAGTTCCTCGCGCACTGTGCGAGAGTGCTGTTGTGAGTACCCAAGTCGCGAAAGGGCTCCACTAGCCACCGCGCCTCGGATGAAATTACGTCTGCTTGCACGCACAGGGTTTCCTCACTTCGAGTAATAGAATTTTGATCTCTGTCCGGTTTTCAGGAAACCCAACGAAGAATCTGCTCCAGCGTGCAGAGCTGTTTCGATTCGGCCCCTTTGGCCATTGCCGGCGCGATCGCTACTGCCTCGATGCCCCCTTCATGACATGCGACGAAGGTGGAAGTCTCAGAACCGGGCAGCCGCATCAGGTTTAACCACGTATAGTACGCACCCATTTCTCCATCGATCAGTGAACCTTGCGGATCGAACTGTTGTTCAGGCGCGCTGCTCGTCAGGAGTTCATTCATCGGTCGTTCTATCTGCCGCGGTGCATAACGAAGCAGGAGTGTCCGCGGCCGCGCACGCCGCAGTATTTCCCTGCCTGCCCACTGTACAAAAGTCGTGCTGAATATCTGGGTTCCTGAGCCTTCCGTGAGTAGGCGCAATTCAAAATGTTGCAATACATCATTTCCCGGGACTTGAGCGGCTTGGAATTGCTCCGGCCGCATTTGAAAAAGCTGACTGCGCATGTCTTCCGGTCCTACGGCTCCGGAGGTTCGCGATGCGTGGATTTTATCCAGGATCATCTCGCGTAACGGCGTCAGAGCCGTATAAGAAATCGTCGTGATATCTTTTTCGTCATTTTTAATCTCCAGGGCACCGCCGTCGACATACCAATATTGATACGGCGCCGGGTTGGTGCGCGCCCGAAGGTCGAGCGCTGCCAGCGCAGAGCGGACGCAGCCTTTCGAATCGAATTGGGTGAAGTAGGTGCCATGCGGCCGCAGTTTGCTAAAAAGAGCTCTCTGCCCAGCAGGAGCCTCTTTACCAATCACCACGATGCAGACCCGTGGCACTGCCGGATCCGCGTGCGCGCGTTCCAGCGCAAGTTGCTCGCTGTACCTCGTGGCGGCAGTGCGAAATGAATCCATGGCGTGCACAGTCCACAGGTAAGCCGTCAGCTTTTCTGCGAATCTTTCCGGTTGCGCTGCCCATGGCTCGCGGGCAAGATCCGGGGAGAGCGGCAACGCTGCGAAGTCCGCCATTGATGCGCGAAGTGCACTGGCGCCGTTCTTCAGCGACTCAAGCTGTTCACGTAATTCCGCCTGCTCCGCGGGAAACATCCAGTCGAATTCACAAATTTCACGTAGTAATAGCGCGGCAAAGATTACAGGTAGTTGACGGAGGGTGTTCACGTGTTCTTCGGCAAACTGGCGAGCCAAGGGAGGATAGGCCGCGAATGAGGCTGGCTGCAGATCAGAAGACGGCACGATCACAGCACCTCAGTCAGGAGCTTGCCCCTGGCGAATCGTGCATCGCATTGCAGCATCCGCGCCAGAGTGGGCACCAGGTCAATCGACTCTACCGGTCGATCGACGGTTGCATTCTCGCGAATGCCGGGCCCCATCGCCATCAGCCATGTGGTGCGCGAAAGTGCATCTCCGGTGCGGTGATGTTGGAAGCCGTTGCCGCCGGGGTCATTGTCCGCATCGCGTCCGAAATCCGGTAGGATGAACAAGTTTGTCTCGTTCTTATAATTCGGATCCGATTGGATGGCCTTCCATATCTCCGTGCAGATGCGATCGGAGCGCATGATCGCATCCGTGTAGAGGGAAAAGGCTCCAGCATGCGCCACGTCGATGTCGTGCAAAGTAATCCAGATGACGGTCGGCGCCACGGTTCGCATTACATGACGCATGATGTATAAGGAAAGTTCATCGGGACTTTTCACCGTTTGCGCATGTGCGACAAACTCCGAAACCGGAAGCTGCATAAGTTTGGCAAGATTTTCCAGCGACACATCGTGCAGTTCGGGATTAGCCACCTGTCCAGGGGACTCGTAGTTATCGCGCAGGAGCCGTTCATAATCAGGAGAGTCTCCTTTCACGACGCCGCTCAGCAGTTGCTTCGGAAGTACGACTGTCGCGCCCAGGCCTTTGCCGTAGAGCGCATGATCGCTTTCGCCGATGCGATTGAAGCCGTTGCTGGGTGCGATTACCCACACATCCGATGCCGGGCGCCGGCGGTCGCGCCGATAGTACTCAAAAAGGGTTGGGTTCTTTGGCGGAACCGGGGTGAAGTTATCGAACGATTCATAACATCCCGTAGCCAGGCTGGCATTTGCTACGTAGTGACCAAGTATTCCGCGATTGACGACCTGGGTGTAAAACGTGGCCTGAGGAATCAGCTCGTTGAGAAGTCCCGGGATGTATTGCTGACCCTCAGGTGCAAAGGTTTCTTCGTCGCGCGCACCACCGCCAAACGTTACTACAACTGCTTTCGCCGGATTTGGTAACGCTGTAGCGCGAATAGGAGAAAGACTGAACAGCGCTGAGGCCGCTCCTGCACCGGTGACGGCGCGGAGGAACTCCCGCCTGCTGGTAGCGCGACGCTGGCTAGCGGCGAGAAAGGTTCCGTTGAAGGGACTGAGGTTCATAACTGGTTGGCACTTGTATTTCTTCGCGCCTCAACCTTGGTTGAAAAGCCGGCAACTGATGCTCTAAGCAGGGTAAATGATTGCCGTACGCGAGCGGTGATCGGCGGACACAAGAACGGAATCGAGGCAAGGCGGAAGACTTCCGATCTGCCTTGCCTCGATCGTCAAACCGTTAAAACGAATACTTCGCAGACAACTGGAGAAAGCGGGCGTCTGGAGTATTGTTCTGGAAGAAGTTCGGGCCATATATCTGGCCACCGTTTGAGCCGTTGGAACTGTTTCCGTTGTTGTTCGGATTGTTGAGCGTCGGATGGTTCAAGAGGTTGAAAGCATCCACACGAAACTGCAAGGATTGCTCGCGATAGGTTGGGAAGCTCTTGAAGAGAGACGTATTGACGCTATAGTAGCCCGGACCGTAAATCACGTTTGACCGGCCACCAAGTAACGCGATTGCCGATGCTTCATCCGTAACGGGTCCATAGAACTGGTAGCCACCTGTTCCGACAGGCGTACCTACCGGCGCGATCGCATTTCCTGGAATCGGATTTGCGAAGGCGCATGGGTTATACCAGTGAGCCTTTGTCCTGGTCTGACTAGCGCACGTTATGCCGGGATTGTTCGTGGTATCCGCAGTGCCGCCAGGAGCAAAAGGATTACGAATCATGATCGCTCGAGCGCCGCCTCCAGCCGCCGTACTGATGTCGGGTGAAACTGAAAATGGAGTTCCGCTTTGGGCCACAAAGGTGAGGCTTGACGACCACCCGCCGATCACCTCATCTTCCCAACGTGAGTTGTTCAGAAAGGCTTTGCCTTTGCCGAAGGGAAGCTGGTAATTGCCATTGATGGTAAAGCGATTGCGAACATCGTAGGGCGAGTTGGTGTATTCCTCATTCCAGGGGATGAGCGCCATGTTCCGGTCGCCGACGGCCGTACTTAGGCCGCCTGCATCGCTGTCGTCGGTGAGGTTGTGCGCCCAGGTATAGGTGGCAAGAAAGCTCAGGCCATTGGACATTCTCTTTTCCACCTTTGTCTGAAGCGAGTTGTAATTGCTGACGGCGCCATAGTGAATGATACCGAAGCTGCCAAAGTCAGGGAACGGTTGATACTGTTGCGTATTAGTGCCGGGGGCATAGAGACCGCGCACCGTATTCGGGTTGTAATAGAGCGGCAAGTGTCTGGAGCCATTGCCCACATAGCTTAACGTTGCCGCCATATTGCTGGTTATCTGCTGCTGAAGAGAGAGATTGTAGCTGA
>Ga0209004_1000165_pt1 | contig 16318 bp, 10 predicted proteins | sample TexAe_RefH0_M1_FD_187948 | JGI IMG/M metagenome (GOLD analysis project Ga0209004, IMG submission 187948) | Forest soil microbial communities from Davy Crockett National Forest, Groveton, Texas, USA - Texas A ecozone_RefH0_M1 (SPAdes) (version 2) | ecosystem: Environmental > Terrestrial > Soil >... | reverse complement strand
TTCTTCGGTAGGGCGGCCGTGGGTGGCCCAGCGGGTGTGACCGATGCCGAAGGTGCCGTCGAGAGGATGGTCGCGCAGGACTTCTTCGAGGTTGCCTAGTTTGCCGGGTGCGCGGCAGACTTCGAGAAGGGCTGTGTTGGGGCTGCCGACCGCTATGCCGGCCGAATCGTAGCCTCGGTACTCGAGGCGGCGCAAGCCTTCGATGATGACGGGGACGACTTTCTTACGGCCGACGTAACCTACGATTCCGCACATGATTGGATTTTATGCGAGGGGGCTCGACGGGAGATGTGACTCGGTGCGCGGCCGAGCGAGCATGACGAAGTCGATTTAGCCGCGTTACTCCTCTATGCGGTATGTGAATTCTTCGATGACGGGGTTGGTGAGGACTTCGCGGGCAATGCGTTCGACCTGGGTGCGGGCGGCCTGCGGTTCGAGGCCATCTGCGAGCGATAAAGCGAAATACTTGCCCTGGCGGACGGCTGAAACCTCATTGAAGCCGATCTTGCGCAAGGCATTGTGGATGGTTTGGCCCTGAGGATCGAGGACCGATGTCTTTAACGTGACGTAGACATGCGCCTTCATTATCCGTGATTATATAAGGGTCTGTAGACGGTGTCGGGCATACCCATACTTTGTACATGCCGCCGGGGTTCTGACGAGGAACCGGGCGCTCTCAGTGATAAAGGCTTCATTCCGGGTGCCGGACTATTCCCCCACGACCGAAGGAGAAGGAAGAAACGATGGTTAACTATCTTGAGTTGCCAATTGGCGACCGTTCCCCCGAAGTGTTCCGAGCGGTGATCGAGATCCCCAAAGACGGGACCAACAAGTTTGAATACGACAAAGAGTTGCATGTCTTCAAGCTGGACCGCAACCTGCACTCGCCGGTTCATTACCCCGGAGACTACGGGTTTATCCCCTCGACACTGAGCGACGACGGAGATCCACTGGATGTGCTGGTGCTGGTTCCGGGGCCGAGCTTTCCCGGATGCGTGCAGGAGGTGAGGCCGATTGGTCTGCTGGAGATGATGGACCAGGGAGTGCTGGACGAGAAGGTGCTGGCGGTGGGGAAGAACAATCCGCGCTACACGAACGTGTGGAACTACACCGATATTTATCCGCACATGCTGAAGGAGATTACCCACTTCTTCTCTATCTACAAGGATCTGGAAGGCAAGCGGGTTGAGATCAAGGGATGGCACGATGCGGCGTATGCGCGCGATCGCGTGTTACGGGCGACCAAGCTTTTCGAAGACGGAAGGCCAAAGCCGATTGCGATGAAGCAGCGGGTGGCGAAGTAAGTTGCATCAACGGAGAACCGAGAAATCGAGGGCTGCGCGAGTGATTGCGCGGCCTTTGATTTTTGTTGATCCCGAATTAGTCGGTGGCGGGAGCGGCGGCAAGTCGGCGGCGTGCGAACCGCGCGGCGGTGAGCCAGTAGAGGATGGGGCCTAGCAGCCCGACGGCTACCGAGAAGGCAAGCGAGGAGATCGAGTTGCTGCCCAGGGATATCTCTTCTCCGCGAGAGGCGTAGAGTGCGTAACCGATAAGCGCGGCTGGCCCGATTCCCAAGGAGCACGCGAATGCCAGATTGCCTGCTTTGAAGGGCCGGGTGAGGTTGGGCTCGCGGATGCGGAGCACCACGAGCGCAACAAACTCGAGCAGCAGGCTTGAGCCGTAGAGGATGAGATCGATGGAGATGAGCCGCTCGAATTTGAGATTGAGGGCGAGGGCCCACGCCAGTCCACAGAGCAGCACGCTGATCCAGGGGACATCGCGGCTGTTGCGCTTGGCGAAAAGGCGTGGCAGCATGCCGTCTTCGGCCATGGCCATGGGCAAACGCGAGTAGCTCATCACCAAGGCATTGAACATGCCGATTCCGGTGATGGCGCCGCCGGCAACTACGGCAACGCCGAGCCAGCGACCTCCCAGCGTGGTGGCTGCGTTCACCCAGTCGCCGGTGGAAAATCCACCGACCGACATGCCGGTAAATGCCATCGCAACCAAGGGGAGGACATACGTAACGGCCACAAGGATGGTGGCTCCAATCATCGCTCGTGGATAGTTGCGCTGCGGTTTTTCGACTTCCTGGGCGACCGTGGAGGCGTTGTCCCATCCCATGTAGTTCCACATCGCTACCAGAACGGCGGTGGAGAGGGCCGTGTCGGATATGGGCTGACCCCATTGGATCGAAGGATGGAGAGAGATGCCGCGCCACAGCGCAAAGATTATGAAAAATGCAAACGGCGCGAGAAGAAGAACGAACATCCCGATCGAACCCTCACCAACGGCCGGCGCGCCGCGAAGATTCCACATACAGCAGATGGCGACGACGGCCAGAGACCAGGCGTATCCACGCCAGCCCGCGGTGAGCGCAGGACTGAACTTTTCCATGTATAGAACGAAAATTGCCGGGTAAATGGCCATGTCGAAGACGCTGGCGGAGAGCGAGAGCCAGCCTTCCTGATATCCCCAGAACGGCCCAAGAGCGCGGCGCACCCAGACGTAAAATCCACCCTCGGCGGGAATGGCGCTGGCGAGTTCTCCGATCATGAGAGCGGTAGGCAGCGACCACAGGATCGGAAGCACCAGCAGGATCACGATGGCGCGCGCAAATCCAGCTCCGCCGAGGATGTCCTCAATCCCGTATGGACCGCCCGACACCATGAAATAAGTGGCGGCGATGAGCGGCAGCAAACGCATCTTGCGCCGCGCAGGTTGGAGAACTAATTGCATTGATGTGAATGTAACAAAACACAAGCTCAATTGAGCAGTGGACTGCAAATATTGGTGCGCGGAAGCGTCCAAAAGAACGTCGGCAACCGATGGATTTTGGTCAGAGCCCATGACAGAGAGAATCGTGCTTGCCCTGGGCTGCTGACCTCGGCACTTTCCAAAACTCTGGGCGCGATCGAGGTGGTTGCATCCAGTAGTTCATTCTGCGCTTTTGGAGGCAGTGAGGTGCCAGGCAGAAGGACGGTGGGGCGACGGCAAGTGAACCCTTGCCAGAAATGCAGACAGATTGTGTGGCGCCGAAGGTCTTACGAAAGCCTTAGATGCTGTTTAGTCGCTCTTTAGGCTTTTCGGCCTATTCTGCAGAAGATCGATGGAGGAAGTCTGATGCCGAGCGACCCAATTGTGCTCTCAGCAATCGTCGGAGCAAGCTCTTCGTTTCTGGTTGTGGCCCTGTTCAATCTTGTGCGGGAAGTGCACAGGCGCATGTCGACGGCTCACCGGTCCCGGAGAGATGAGGTTTGGGAGTAGCACTCGAACGAAGGCGACCGCGCGGCGTTTTGAAATGATGGTTTGCCGCTAAAGGGTTGTGTGATGGGCAATCCAGATGTTGGGAAGTTCGTATTGTCACTTTGACTTAGAGCGCCGACACGCAAAACGAGCGATGTTTCGGGGCATGCCGGTTCGAGAAAAACCTAAGGAAGGGCAAATTCCGCTATAATCCGGAGTGGGTCCGGAGAGATGGCCGAGTGGCTGAAGGCGGCGGTTTGCTAAACCGTTATAGGGTCAAAAGCTCTATCGGGGGTTCGAATCCCCCTCTCTCCGCCAGCAATTCCTCTATCTCCCTCAATTCAGCAGACAGACAAAAACAAATTGCTGACACGTTTCGCGGCCTCGGTATACACGGGCGTCTTCAAGGTAAGTTCTGCACGAGAGTGATGTGGCTGCCTGCGTTGACCTCATCTGTAATCAGCAATTGATCTTCGCTGCGATCGACGCTGATGCCCGAGTAGGGTGGCGGATGTCGGTCCAGAGTTGCGACGGTTGAGGTCTTTCCCGTTGCCGGATCGTACAACTGAATGTGCCATGTGGGCCGCGTGGCATCGAGGAAATAGATACCGGAGTTTGTGACGGCCCAATAGCCCCAATAGCCTGCCGCTGGCTGGGATAGAACGAGCGTCTCCGCGCCGCCGCCGGCAGGCATTCGCCAAAGGCCGGGGCCGTTGATCCTGGTGAAGTAGAGCCAGCGCCCATCGGGGGATTCCATCGCGAGAAACCCGCCGTTCGCGGTGACCCGCTGAGGCTCACCGCCTGCAGCCGCAACTTTCCAGGTTTGCCATGTGCCGCCGCGATTTGAGGCGAAGTAGAGGAATTGGCCGTTGGCGGACCAGCGCGGAAGGATGTCGTTGGAGTTGCCCGTGGTGAGCTCACGCGGCGCGCCGCCGGTAGCGGAGACCACAAAGATATGCGAATGGCCTTCCGGCCGGGAGTCGAACGCAACCTGCTGGCCGTCTGGAGAAAACGAGGGACTTCCGGTTAGTTCGTGTCCGTCCCAGGTGAGCTGGCGCAGGTTGGCGCCATCGCCGGAGGCGATCCACAACTCCTGCGCTCCAGACCGCCAGCTCTGAAACGCGAATCTCGAGCCATCCGGTGCGAGGGACGGCGCCGAGTCCTGCTGCGTCGAAGAGACAACCGGCTCAGCCTTGTCGGTCTCGCGGTGCCGCCTGGTTTCATGGCCCGGGTACAGATGCAGACGCAGAATGTTCCACGTGGCAGAACTCTCGGTGTAAAGCAGAGAGTGGTTGATGGCGGAGACTGCGGGCTGGAATGCATTCTCGGTTCCCACGGGCAACCGCTGTGGCTCGCCGCCTCGCAGTGAAACCTTCCAGAGCGCGAAGATGCCGCCGCGATCGGAAGAGAAGATAATCGCGCTGCCGTTAGCCGTCCAGGTGAGGCTTTCGATTTGACGCCGGTCGCGAGTAATTTGGCGCGGAGCCCCGCCTGCGGAAGGGATCACGTAGATATCGCGGACCGCGCCCTCGATGGCGCGCGCAAAGGCGATCTGCCTGCCGTCGGGAGAGAAGGCTGGATTCGCGTCTCCATCCCACACGTTTGGCGGTGAGGTGATGGGGCGAGCCTGAAGCGTGTCGAGAGAGAGGATGTAGATGGAGGATGGTGAGCCATCGGGAAAGATGAGCGATCTGCCGTCAGGAGACCAGGAAAGCGCCCGCTGCTCCCAGTGCACCATGTCCTGCGGGCCGTAGAGTTCTTGTGCCGGTCCACCGAGACTCGAGATTACGTAGATCCCCAACCCCTTATTCGTATCAGCCAGATATGCAATGCGCGTTCCGTCCGGGGACCAGACGGGAGAGTAATCTGCCTCTGGCCCGCGGGTAAGGCGGTGCAACGTCTCGCTGCCGATGCGTTTGACAAAAAGGTTGCGGCTGCCGTCGTCCGGATTCTCCCAGACAAATACCACGCGGTCCCCACCTGGTGAAAAAGACGCCTGATCCTGCTGCCCAGTGTCCGACGTGAGAGGCACTACGCTGAAGGCCGGCACGGTGGCGCGCGAGCGCACTTTCCAAACGGCAAATCCACTCAACGACGCCGCAAATACCCCCGCAAATGCGATAACAAGCCATAAAAGCCGGGCATGACCTCTGCCTGTGCCAGGGGCGACTTCGGCTTGGCTTACGGGAACCGGTTTCGGCGCCGGTCCGGCATCCGGGAGGGAAGACGTGTCTGGCTCCGGAACTACTTCGGGGGCCCGCATTGCACGAGCAGGCTCGCCTTCCGCCCGACTTCCCAGATCGCGGACCTCGGCGACCAGCCGATAGCCAGCCTTGGGGATGGTCTGGATGTACCGAGGGGCGTGCGAGTCGTCCCGCATTTCGCGGCGCAGGACAGAGATGCAGCGGGTGAGCACATCGTCGCTCACAAAGGTATCCGGCCAGACTGCCTCGATCAGCCGCTCCTTGCTCAACACCTGGCCGGGGTAAGCGGCCAACTGCAGCAGGACCTTCATCACCTTCGGCTCAAGGTGGATTTCCCGGTCTCCGTTGTAAATCATGTTCAGGTCGGGCTCAACGGTCCAGTCTGCAATAGAGAATTTTCTGATAAGAAGCGGAGGAGCCGACATCTTAGCCAGTTTATCACCGCGAATCAACTAAATTAAATTACCTATTTTCAATAAGTTACATACCATCAGAAAATCATCAGAAATTCCTCGGTGTGCCGTCAAGACCATCGTTGCATCGGCAGCCTAGCTTCGTTCGGTTGCAGATCTCCGAGAAAGGGTTTTTCCGGATCCGCAACGAGGACATATGAAATGAAGCCCAGCAAACTTAATTTGCATTTTTTTCATGACGCAACAAGAGGAAGTATGTCGCACAAGCAAAGCCAGCTTTCGCCAGCTTCCGGCGGCTCAGAGCAGGCTCACTACGGCGGGATCGGGCGGGTGCTTTCCCTGCTTCTGATTCTGACGGCAACCTTCGGTTTCTCTCCTGTTCTTCGGGCACAGGTCACCTCCGGCACCATCTTTGGCTCTGTGCAGGATTCGACCGGCGCAAGAGTCTCCAATGCCACTATCACGGCCAGCGAGCCGTTGAAAGGTGTCACCCGCACCGCAACTGCCAGCTCCACCGGCACATTTTCGCTCCCCAATCTTCCTCCCGGAACCTACACCGTTGACGTAACGGCTCCCGGCTTCGACACGCTTTCGAAATCAGGCGTAATCCTGAACGCAGCCGACAACCTGAACGCCGGCGTCTTCACCCTGCAGGTGGGCCAGACCGCCAGCACCGTTACGGTTACGGCGGATACCGGCCAACTCCAGGTGCAAACCGATTCTGGCGAGCGTTCCGACCTGATTACCGGCAAGCAGCTTGCGGAAGTCGCTACCAACGGCCGCAACGTGCTCGACTATATGCGCCTCATTCCAGGCGTGGCGGGTGTTGGCCAGTTCGGCGCCTCGGCTACCGGCGGCCTCGACAGCTACAACATCAATGGAACGCGCGCCAACTCGCACGAGTTCACGCTCGACGGCACCTCCGATGTGGATACCGGCAACAACGGCGGAACCCACGTCACCATCAACCCCGATGCTATCGCCGAGGTAAAGGTTCTCACCTCCAACTATCAGGCCGAGTACGGCAAGGCCTCCGGCGGGCAGATCTCCGTGGTCTCAGCGGGCGGCACCAACGAGTTTCACGGCAACGTCCACTTCTTCCACCGCAATGACGGCATGAACGCCACCGGCTGGTACAACAACCACAACGACGTCCCCAAGTCGCTCTATCGCTACAACACTGAGGGTCTCGCGGTCGGCGGCCCGATCAAGAAGGACAAGCTCTACTACTTCTTCTCGACCGAGCACTACCAGCAGCTCGTTCCGGGCGGCACCAACTCCTATTACGTGCCGACAGACCTGGAGCGCCAGGGCAACTTTTCGCAGAGCATCAACAGCAATGGTCAGCCGCTGACCATCTACCAGCCCGGAACAACCACTGCGTACAACAACAACACTCTCCCGTCCGGCAACCTGAACCCGGCGATCCAGAAGCTGATGAGCCTGTACCCGGAGCCGAACGTCGCCGGCTACGGCACCGAGCAAGACAGCTACAACCGCGTGGATGCGCTTTCGTACAACAATCCGCGCCACGAGTACATCGGCCGCGCCGACTACCAGATCACGCCCGGTGAGCGCATCTTTGCCCGCTGGATCGGCAACTACCAGTCGACCGTCGGCCCCATGGGGCAGCTCGGCCTGCCCTGCGACGGCGAGATCCAGATTCCCGGCGGATGCTTGAACACCCAGGATGGCTGGAACCTCGCAGTCGACCTGACCAGTACACTGTCCTCGCACCTGCTCAACGAGCTGAGCGTCGGGCCCAGCGCCTACCGTTCAGACACCACCGCCAATAACGGCAACATCTCGGTGGGCGCAAATAACATCAATCTCCCGCTGCTCTTTCCCGTCTCCGCCTCGACGTCGATTCCCGATGTGGGCTACAGCGGCAACGGCCAGAGCTATGCGTGGTCCTACTTCGGCGCCACGCCGTGGTATCAGGCCAACACGACAATCAACGTCAACGACAACCTCACCTGGGTGAAGTCGAATCACACCTTCAAATTCGGCGTCTTCTACCAGCGCAACCGCAAGGACCAGATCGCGTGGGGCAATTCAAACGGTCAGTTCAGCTTCAACAACTGCCCAACCTCTAACAGCGACACCGTCTGTGCCTCCAACACCGGTTCGCCGTTTGCCAGCGCATTGCTCGGCGACTTCCAGTCGTTCGATCAGTCGAGCTCGCGCCCGATTGGTTACTTTCGCTACAACCAGCTTGAGTTCTATGCGCAGGACACGTGGCAGGTTTCGCAGCGCCTCACGATCGACTACGGCATGAGGTTTGTCTGGATTCCCCCGCAATTCGACGCCAGGGATCAGATCGCGCTCTTCGATCCTTCGACCTATATCAAGAACGCCGGGATCCAGATCGACACCAATGGCAACCCCATTCCCGGGAGCGGCAACGCGCTCGAGGGCATGGCCTACGCCTCTAACGGCACGCTGCCTAAAGGCGGCTGGGATGACCGCGGCATCATGGTTGAACCGCGCATCGGTTTCGCATGGGATCCGATCGGCGATCACAAGGGTGTGTTGCGCGGCGGCTTCGGCATGTCGCACGACCGCGAGCAGGGTAACCTAGTCTTCAATCCTGCGTTCAACAACCCTCTTCTGGAAACCACTCCAAGCATCACTTCCAATACGTATTTGAACTTCAACAGCATTGCCAGTGCACCACAAAGCGCGCCCGGCGTATTGAGTTCCGTTGAAGGCGCAGATCGCAGCGGACAGGTACCCACCGTCTACAGTTACAGCCTCGGCGTGCAGCGAGAAGTAGGATGGGGCCTCACCGCTGATATCGCCTATGTCGGCACCGTGTCGCGTCACCTCATCACCAGCCGCGACATTAACACCATCCCTTACGGCACAGCATTTACCAAGGCCGCACAGAACCCGGCGAACTTCCCGGGCGGCGTGGTGCCGGACGTGGAGCCCAATCTGCCTCCCGAGTACGCGGCTGCCGGGTATAACTTCAGCGGCCAGTATGCCTATCCGGCGAACTATCTTGCACCTTACTGGGGTTATGGCGAAATTCCCTACACCAAGTTCGATGGAACGGCCAACTACAACGGTCTGCAGGCATCAATGCAGCGCCGCTTCGGCAAAGGCCTGACCATGGGCGCCGTGTACACCTGGTCGAAATCCATGACCACCCAATCGAATGACAACGGCTTTGTGGATCCATTCAATCCGCGCCTGTACAACTACCAGGTCGCCTCGTGGGACCGCAGAAATGTAGCCGCAGTCAATTACGTCTACGACATTCCCAACGTGGCCAGGCACTTCGGAAAGGAGCACTGGCTGGCCTATCTCACCGACAATTATCAACTCTCCGGAGTCTCGAACTTCATGACCGGTACGCCGAATTGGACCCCCTTCTGGGTCCCGGCCAATCAGCTCGACGGCGGACGCCAGTACAGCGAGGTGGCTCCTGCGTACCTTGGGATCGATTCACAGGGTAAGCCAGTGGTTCCTGAGATCGGACATCCTTATGCGGGAACTCCGGACAAGCTTCGCTCCGGCGGCATGCAGACCTGGGATGTATCGCTGTTCAAGAACGTCCCGCTGCCTGGAAAGAGCGAGCGTTCCGTCCAGTTGCGGTGCGAAACCTACAACCTCTTCAACCACTCCAACTTTGGTTCGCTCAACTATGGCGCAACGCTCAACCTGCCGCAGTACACCAATGGCACCTATACGCCGGAATCCGTCGACCTGGTCAACGGCTACGGCACGCCCACCAGCACCTACAGCCAGCTCGGACCAGGCGGACCTCGCGTGATCCAGCTCGGCACCCGCATCTCCTTCTAACCTGCGCGCGGCACGGATCTCCCGGGTCCTGTGCCGCCGCCCCACCTTTCACTGTCAGCGCTGCAAAATCTCATACCACCTAAACTTCCTTTGTCCTCTGCGGATGTGCCGAATCCGGGAGTCAGAATTGAAGGCGGAGTTTTGCTTTTGTGAGTGCTCCGGAGACGGCGAGGATGAAGAATGTGAAGATGAGTGTTTTTACCACTCCGGGCCAACCAGCGTTGAAATGCAAATCCAGATACGTGACACCTGTCGCGCTGAGAAGGAAGTACCAGAGATCAGGCAGGAGATACGTCAAAAGCGTGTTCGAGCCTGCAGGACGAACGATGGCCGCCCAGCGCTGCCACTGCTTCAAGTCGCAAATCCAATAGAGCAGCGTGAAGAGAAGAACGCTGGCTCCGATGCTGTAGAGCGACCAGGTCGGCGTCGCACGAATTTTTGAAATGCCCAACGGAGTAAGAGCGCGTCCTGCGACCAGCATGAGGAGGCCAAAGCCCAGTGCGAGAGAAATCGCACGGTTGGGAGCAACACGGCCGTCCGGTCGAAGAAACATCCAGGATGTGACCACTCCTGCCATGATGATGCAGCACATTGCCCCATTTCCGAAGGGCCACACGTAGAGGGGAAACTGCTCAGGAAACGTGACGATTTTGGCTGTGGAGAGTGCGCAGAGAGTGACGAGCAGGGTGCACCAAATGGAAGGCACCCATGTCCAGCGGCGGGTGGGGATATAGAGAATTGCCACGGCAAGATAGCTGTATCCAATGAGACCCAGTATCTCTGGATACGAAAAGTCCAGCCAGGCAGCCTGACCCCCTGCAGTTGTGCGGCGAAAGAGGGCGAGCAAGATAATCACGCCCGCAAGTCCGAGGATGCGAAGAACTCGGGAAAAGGTCTGAGCCAGTTGCGATTTTCCGTAAACATTTAAATAGAGCGCCGCGGAGATTAGAGCGAGCAATGCCCACGTGCTGCCGCTCATTCCCATCCGGGCTGGATCAGCTTTCTCGGCATTCGCGAGAATTTCTCCGAGCACAATCAGTCCAAGAACACGAGCAGCGATGTGCGCCCACAGTGACGGAATGGACGAGTTCTTCTTCAATCTCTGCGCGACTGACAGGGGGAGAGACATGCCGACCGCGAAGAGGAAGAACGGAAACACCATGTCGACGTAGGTCATGACATCAACGCTGGCGGGCGCGTGACGGGTCCACCACGGAAGGCCGCGCACTTCAGATAGCGCGTTGACGAAAATCATCACCGCCATTGTAAGACCGCGGAAGATGTCGATTGAGATGACGCGCGGAGCGGTCGCGCCGGCGGCGCCCGGAACTCGAGGTGACTCGCTTGCAGACCGGGTCGCGAGTGTTGGGTTCATGTGAAGATCACACCCTGGGTCGATGGTTCAAGCGGCCAGATTGCACGTTGTCCATCGATCACACTTTCGACATAAGACTAACAAATGCGTGTGGCGCTTCTATACTGAAGCGTCAATGCAGACGACAAAAATTAATTGCATGAACCGGAAATCTTCATGGAGAAGGGAGACCATCGGAACCTTGAAGCTTATGCTGGCAATTTGCTTAGGTGGTTTTTGCGGCCAAGTCTGTTGGGGCCAGATGCGCGTCCTCGTGAATCAAGTCGGCTTCGAGATTCAGGAGTCAAAACAGGCGATCGTTTCGGGATCTCCGCATGATACCCCCGGAGAGTTTGCGCTCGTGGACTCCGACACCGGAAAGGCCGTCCTGAGAGACAAGCTTCAATCGTCTGGGCGAGTGAATGCATGGGGTGACACGGTCTTCTGGATTGCAGACTTCTCTGCATGGAAGACGCCCGGGACCTATATTCTCCGGGTCTCATCGGGCACAGCAGAAGCAAGTTCCTGTCCATTTGCGGTCGAGGACAACATCCTTGAGCGCAATACTCTGTCGAACGTCCTTTACTACTTCAAGGGCCAGCGGGCAAGCGGACTCATGGACAAGGCTGATCGCCGTCTGGAGGTTCCGGGCAGTCCGGGCTCATATGTCGATGTGCATGGGGGTTGGTACGACGCAACTGGCGACTACGGGATTCATCTTTCGCATCAGAATCCGACCTCGTACTTCAATCCGCAGCAGACACCGCTGGTGGTTTGGAGTCTGATAAGAAGCTACGAAACGCTCAAGGCGCGGAACGATGACAACTTCAGCGAATTTGAGCGCCGATTGCTGGATGAGGGGATTTACGGAGCGGACTACCTGGTACGCATCAAGAGGCCGAACGGATCGTTCTTCGAAACGATATCTGCGCCAGGCAAAGAAAAACGTGCTGAGGATAGAGCGATAGGAAATCCAAACTGGCGCACGCGGATCAAGAACAGCGCCTCAGAATCGACTGAAACCATTGAGGCTGCCGAAGGGCCGCACGCTTATGAGGCGAGTTTTCGTGCCGGGGGAGGCATGGCAATTGCCGCGCTGGCGCTCGCCAGCACGATGCCTGCCGATGGCGATTATCCCCGCGATAAATATTTGAAGACAGCGAAAGAAGCCTTCCAATTTCTAGATGCGCACAACCGCGAGCTTCTGAATGATGGAGTTGAAAACATACTCGACGACTACTGCGCACTGATGGCAGCGACGGAGTTGTATCGTGCAACGCATCAGGAAGCCTATCGAGCAGTTGCCGACCGCCGCGCCAATCAGTTGATGGAACGCCTGACCCAGGCGGGACCGTGGCGAGATTATTGGAGGGCTGACGGCGGAACTCGTCCGTTCTTTCACCCATCGGACGCAGGTCTGCCTGTCATTAGCTTGCTGGAGTATTTCAAGATTGCCGCTCCTGACCAACAAGGGAAGGTGCGTCTGGCAGTCGAGCGTTCGTTGGGTTTTGAAATCAGCACGACGGCCGAAGTGAATAATCCGTTCGGTTACGCACGTCAACTGGTGAGGATGGGAGATGGGAAGATACGCACTGCGTTTTTCTTCCCGCACGACACAGAAGCTGCGCCATGGTGGCAAGGGGAGAACGCGCGGCTTGCTTCGCTCGCTGCCGCAGCCAGGATGGCCATCCCGCTTTTCATCGATAAGCCGGAATTCCAATCGCAGTTGCGGGCTTATGCGTGGAACCAGTTGCATTGGATTTTAGGCCGCAATCCGTTTGACACGAGCATGCTGATTGGGAGCGGCCACGGCGATGCAGCCTACATGTTTTTCCGCTCTTATAAGTACACAAATGCTCCCGGCGCGATCGTGAACGGCATAACCGCGGGCTTGCAGAGCGAAGATGGTATCGCCTTCAATCAGGGATTTGCGGTGACAGGCAAAGACGAAGACTGGCGATGGACTGAGGAATGGCTACCACATGCGGCCTGGTATCTGTATGCAGTTTCTCTTCCGCACTAACTAGAAACCCCTATAGCAATGAATTAGGCGACTCAATAGCGAGGATTACGGTTTGCGAATGCCCTTTAAATCGACGATGGTAAACGGCCGGTCACCTGCGAGATTGGCAACATACAGCTTGCCCGAACCCGAATCAACAGCGAGTGCGTAAGGGTTCCTTCCCGCATGCAGCGTTTTGAGCGCCGCATAAGTTGCACCGTCCAGTACGGTGACGACATCGTCATGGGTATTCGCGATCAAAACAAGGTTACGAGCCGCATCGAAAGCGATTGCCTGCGGGTGCTTTCCGGCTGGCACAGTGGCTATTGCCCGATCCTTCGCCGTGTCGATAATCGTGACGCTGTTGTCTCCGTAGTTGGCAACATAGGCTCTTTCAATCTTTGGATTGAACGCCAGTGCGCAAGGAATGGGACCGGTCGGAATCGCCTCGGCCACGGACGCGAATCTCTTCAGCATTGCAATTTCATTGGCTCCTGTTCGCGCAACATACACCGTGCCTTTGCTGTCGTCGATGGCTAGCCCCCATTGGTGCATTCCGACCGACACTGAATTGAGCGACCGATTAGTTCCGTCGAACACCGTCAAAGTTGAACTCTCATATCCCATCAAGTAGATGATGTTTCTTGCAGAGTCGATTGCGATGAAGTCAGAGGATCCGGCTCTCAGATTTGCGACGGCGTTGGTCGCGCCATTGAGAATGGTCAATTGATCGCTGAAAGTATGAGAGATGTAGATATCGCCGGTACTCGAGTTGACCGCGATGGAATATGGGTGGCTCCCAACGGCCACCGTGGAGAGAACCGCGTCACTATTTCCATCGATGATGCTTACTGTGCCATCGTCGGCGTTGACCACATATGCGCGCCCCGTGCTGGTGTTAACGGCGATGGATATTGGGCCCCTGCCAACCTGAACACGATGCGGCGTTTGACTTGCGGCGTGGATGATATAGATTGCGTCATGTTCGCGATCAACCGCGTAAGCCGTATTGTTCGCGACATTGAAGACAATCGCCCTGGGATTGAGCAGCACATTGCCTGGCGGGTCTTGCGCGTGCAGGATCGGAATGAGATGGCCTACCAGAAACAGCGTGTACACGAGCACAATCGAACCACATGGCGAGCGGTGCAACAGATGTCTTGCTAACTTCGAGAGGCTATGACCCGTGAGATAATTCATTTTGATTTCTAAGTATGATTATCGCGCGCGGCTTGCGCAAGTGCTGCCACTCGCTGTTTCGCTCTATCGTCCGGGCAATTACGGCGCACTTTCCATTCGCTGAGAAGACGCTTCGCCTTTGGATTAGGCCCTTGAAATACGTTGGAGAAACGGGGGAGATTTATGTCCCATCCACGGCCAGGCACCCTAATTTTGCGCGCTCTCGACCTGATCGTGACAGTCGCCGTCATGTGCATCGATGGCGCCGTAGCGTCGGGCCAAGCGCCGCAACCAACGTTCCGAGTGGTTGCGATTGCGGAGAAGGGCGGTGTGCACCAGCAATTTGTTGATGCAGCAAAGATATGGCTGAAGCACGAGTCTGAACTAGATGGCTTCTCGATTGACTATATCGAAAACACAGACGAGATCGACGACGCGTTTCTATCGCAGTATCAACTATTCATCCAATTAAACTATCCGCCTTACGCGTGGAAGCCTGCTGCGATGGAAGCCTTTCAACGATACATCGAGCAAGGTCGAGGCGGATGGATCGGCTTCCATCATGCCACCCTGCTTGGCGAATTCGATGGTTACCCGATATGGCCGTGGTTTTCCACATTCATGGGAGGCATTCGCTTCACTGGTTACATCCCGACATTCGCCGCTGGAACCGTTAGCGTAGAGGCGCCAAAGCATCCGGTGATGAAGGCCCTTGGCAGCCACTTCACTATCGAGAACGAGGAGTGGTACACGTACGACAAGTCGCCACGGCCGAATGTCCGTGTACTGGCCAGCGTGGATGAGAAAACTTATTCGCCGGCGAGCTCCACAAAGATGGGCGATCATCCTGTGGTGTGGACTAATGAAAACATGAAGGCGCGAAACGTCTACATTTTCATGGGCCATCACGGGGAGCTATTTCAAAACAGCGCCTTCACCACGCTCTTCCACAACGCAATCCTCTGGGCGCATCAATGAACCGACGCTCGATTCTGCTTTGCGTGCTGTTGGCCATGGTCGCGTTGCCCCGTTTCGCTTCAAGCCAGCATGCGCCTTTCAGCGTTCTCGCATTTTATTCAGCCAATGTGGAGCACGACCATGTTGAGTTCGCCGAGCAGTCTCTGCGATTCTTTTCCGAAATGGCGAAAAGAGATCACTTTCAGTTTGTGTCAACGACGAATTGGGATGACCTGAATAAAGCGCGCCTCGCGAACGTCGATGTAGTCCTATGGCTCAACGACTCTCCACACACCGAGCAGCAGCAAACTGCATTTGAACATTACATGGAGCATGGCGGCGGCTGGCTTGGATTCCATGCTGCCGCGTATAACGACAGCGATACGCATTGGCCGTGGTTCGTTAAATTTATTGGCGGTGCAGTGTTCTATGGCAATAACTGGCCGCCACTTCCTGCGGTATTGCGCGTGGACGACATGGCAAGTCCGGTGACCAGACGTCTGCCGCCACACTTCGAATCTCCTGCAAACGAGTGGTATAGCTGGCTGCCCAGCCCTCGCGCAAACAAAGACGTAAAAGTTTTGTTGACGCTTGACGCTTCGAACTACCCGTTGGGATTCAAAGACACGCTCACCGGCGGCGATATTCCCGTCGTGTGGACCAATACGAAGTACAGAATGATCTACATGAATATGGGCCACGGGGACAAGATATTCACCGACGCGCACCAGAACGATATGTTCGGGGATGCGCTGCGCTGGCTCGGAGAACGGCGCTGACTCCGAACAGGCTACGGGCTGTTTGACGTCCTTGTACCGGCTACCGTTTCAAGGGGTTGTGCTGTCGATTACTCATCATCGTTATCATCGTCAGGCGAGGGATCGGCTCCTTTGGGCAGTTGACGCGGGTCGGGCTTGACCTTAACCGGCTGCGTCAACGTCTGTCCGTCTACCATGAGTCGAACAGTGTAGGCTCCGGGCTGCAGACCTGCCGCGCTGCGAACAGGACGCGCAGGCGCGGCTTCGGGCTTGGGCGCTGGTGCTCCGGCGGGATGGCATGCGTCCGCGGGGGGCAGCGAAATCCTGCGTCCAGCACCGAAACCGCGAGGAGCTACAACGTTGAGCGCGACGCGGTGCATGCCGGGTGTGGCTGACGG